>Ga0066637_10000332_pt1 | contig 27904 bp, 33 predicted proteins | sample CryGeyCG2014_020_FD_62737 | JGI IMG/M metagenome (GOLD analysis project Ga0066637, IMG submission 62737) | Groundwater microbial communities from aquifer - Crystal Geyser CG08_land_8/20/14_0.20 | ecosystem: Environmental > Aquatic > Deep subsurface > Groundwater | place: USA: Utah: Grand County...
GCTCATAGAGGATTATCAAGAGAAAGAAGAGAGAATTTTGTCGCTTGGTATTGGTATCTTAAATCTATGAAAAATAGATAAATTACCAACACTTTATGTCCATTAAGCCTTAATTTCTAAATCCGCGGGAGATTGGGTACTTACGGGATTAAGGAAAAAGGTACAAAACAACCCAAGAAAAATAGCGGACAGTAGGAGAAAATTAAAAAATTCTTCTTTCTTTTTGGTAACATTTCCGGAAATCATATCTTAAAGCAACGATTTGGGAAGATCTGCCTTTGCTATTCCCAACCCACGGGCGGCTTGTCGGCTAACTTCCAAAGAAGCCTTGCCAAAAAGCTGATTAAAAGAAGCGATCATTTCATCAATTGCGGTTTTAGGATCTTGAGAAAGAGAAACACCACTTGAAGGCGAGTAACGGACACCTGCGGAATTGGCAATAACATAGGCCACCGGCCCCACAACATGTTCTTGAGCAAGAATTATTTTGTAGATTAACTCTTTTTGTATCTTCTCTCTATTTTGGGGCATCTTTAAGCTTAAGTTTTTTTAAAACATCTTTAGCGTTAAAGGAAAGAATAGAAATTGCCATCATAAAATATGCTAAAACGAAAACTATATCGCTAAAACCTCCTGCGTACCATGTATCTGTAAATGTGCGGTAAAGAAAAATTGTATCGGCGGTGTATTGAATAACAAGAGCAAGAAGAACAAGAATGACTTTGTTGCGCATAACTCCTCCCAACACCCCACGGACTAGAAAATAAGCGGAGATCGCAAGAGATACATATACCGCCCGTCCTAACGGATACCCAAAATCAAGGAAAATTGCTATCGGCTGTGACCAATCAAATTCGTAACCGCGCAGAAGCAAAAAATAGCTTCCTAACATCATCAAAGTAGGAAATCCGAAAGACCATAGTTTTCCTTTTTTTGTTTTGGATAAAACTCCGGTACCGGAAATTCTTCCAAGAAGCCAAACAGCGTATATGTATATAGGAATACTTCCAAAATAAAAGATCTCCCCAAAAGACGGATAGGGGTTATCTACGAGAAAAATATAATGATAAATTCCATAGCTAACCTGACCAAGAAACTGGAAAAAGAGACCAACGGAAAAGGCAATAAGCGCTCTGCCCAACGCACTTTTGGGACCACCCCAACTTTTTGCCACAGAAAAGCAAGCTATTCCCCCCACTCCGGCAATTACCCCATAAGAATCGGCGAAGTAATCAAAAAGAGGATTGCCTTTTGGAATAAACAAATTAAGAAAAACCCACCACGAAAAAAAGAGCAGAAAGAAACCAAAAAGAGCAATTGTAGCAAACTCGCTTTTTCCTATCTTTGTGGACATTATAAATACTATATAGTTAAATTGGAATCGAAATCAATAGGAAAAGCGTTTTTTTCAGCACCATTATTCCAAACTACCCAAAATTTAAGGCGGTGTCATTAGACGATAAGAAAGATATTGACCTTATAACGAAAAGATTCCCCCATATTGCGATTTTGACTTTGCGAATATCTACAATTGGAGCGATAAAAAATCTAAAACCGGAATCTCACTTCTTAACAAAAATCTAGTTATAAGGATGAAGGACTTTACATCGGATAGAATTATCGTCTCATATCTCGGCGCTGACAACGATGCAAAAACCGCCACAGCCCTTGTAAATAAATTTAAGGAGGTGACCATGGTGCCGGAGGCAGTATTTTCCAAAGGAGCACCAAAAACAAATTCTCTTTTGATCAAAGACGACAGAGACAACTTTGACTACATTCTTTCTATAGAAGAAATGATAAATCTTTTTGGAGGAAAGTTTAAACAAAAAAGGAAGCTGATACACCGTTTTACAAAAAATTATCCCGACCATAAAGTTATCATTTTGGATTTTTCAAAAACTACGGATGTTATCCATCTAAACAATCTTTTGACGCGCTGGAAAGATTTAAAGAAATCCTGTGACAAAGAAGTTGATAGAGAATTTAAAGCCCTGCAAAGGCTGGTTGAAAATTCCTCACTTTACAGAATAGTAAATGTGGGGATTTTATATAAAGATAAGCTTGTCGCATTTACAACAAACGAGATTCGCAAGGATTACGCCATTGGAGGATTTGGAAAAGCCGACTTTTTAAAGATTTTTGTTGCAACGATTCTCCGAGGAAAAGATACGCCAAAAGCAGATAAAAAACTGGAATAAATTGAAAAACCATCGTCACTCTTGAAGAATCATCTAATGAGAGAGATTTGTAATAAGGTAAGGCAAAAAACACTAACGCGAGACCGGAAGCAAAGATAATTAGAAAATCTTTAGTCGTAATCCACCTTCCACCTTCCACCTTCTAGCTTCTGATAATAACATCCCAAGCCAACTTGACACAGCACCTAATTTAGGTTCATAATTTACACATGAGCTTCTGGCTCTGCCCTGCCGCACACGCGTACTGATCGGTGTCTTGTTACTCCAACACCTGTTTACGAGGGCACTTAATGTGGCGTTTGGATCAATAGCCAAACTCTCCCAAGGTTCCCACCTACCAAAAACGGGGAGAGGCGTCGAATCACCACAGTGTAGCGGGGATGGAATTATTGACAGGATAAAAAAGACTGGCTATGTTAGCCAGTTTTTTGTTACAATCCCTTTTATGAAAAACCCCGTGCTATCTTATATAAAAGAGGTTCGTAATGAGCTTTTCAAAGTGTCTTGGCCCACAAAAAAAGAAACCGTTAGACTAACAACAATAGTTGTGGTAGTATCCGTCGTTGTTGCGGCCTATCTTGGAGCGCTGGATTTTGTGTTTAGCCTAGTATTAAAGTTGATATTAAAGTAATTTTAAACCAAAAACTGAAATGGCTAAAAAGGTCAAGGAAGAAGAAGTAAAACAAGAGGAGAAGAAACAAAATATTGTTAAACTCTCTACAAGCCCCGAAGAGGGTTCTCATTGGTATGTAGTTCACACCCACTCCGGTCACGAGGAGAAGGTAGCAAACACGCTTTCTCAAAGAATCGAGACCATGGGACTTAACAAACAAATTGCAAGAATCCTAATTCCAACACAAGAGAAAATAGTTATTTCTGAAGGAAAGAAAAAGAAGGTAGACGAAAGATTGTTTCCCGGATATGTGATCGTATACATGAAAATGTGCGATACCAACTGGTATGTTGTCCGCTCCACTCCGGGAGTAACAGGCTTTGTAGGAGCGGGATCCCGTCCTACCCCACTTGCCGATTCCGAGGTTATAACGATTCAGAAATTTTCTAAAATAGAAGCTCCTAAATACGAAGCGCGGTTTAAAGTTGACGATGCTGTTAAAATTACCGATGGTATTTTTACAGACTATATCGGAAAAGTCGTGGATGTAAACGAAGATCAAGGAAAGGTTAAGGTGTTAGTTTCGGTTTTTGGGCGTGAAACTCCAGTAGAACTGGATTTCTTACAGGTTTCCGCTCTTTAAGATTTCGCAAATTGGGCTAATTAGTCCAATTGGACAAATTCTTTTTTATGAAAAAAATAAAGACATACATAAAACTTAATATCCAAGCCGGGAAAGCAAACCCTGCTCCTCCTATTGGACCGGCCCTTGGACAACACGGACTTCCTATTATGGAGTTTTGCAAAGAATACAACGAAAAAACTAAAAGAATGGGTGATTCCATTGTTCCGGTTGTAATTACAGTTTTTGAGGATAGGACTTTTTCTTTTGTTACAAAAACCCCCCCAGCATCAGATCTTTTAAGAAAGGCGGCAGGAATTCAAAAAGGAAGCGGGGTCCCAAATAAAACGAAGGTTGGAAAGGTCACCAAAGCGCAAGTTGCCGAAATTGCGGAAAAGAAAATGCAGGACTTAAATGCAAGAGACGCAGGTTCGGCGGCAAAAATTATTGCAGGAACGGCGAGAAGTATAGGGATAGAAATAGTTTAAAGTTAAAAGTTATGGGAAAGAAAAGAAATATCATGATGAGCGGAGAAACAATAGAAGAAACGCCAAAGACAGAAGCGATTTCTTCAAATATTTCCCCAATTACCCCTAGTACCCGTATTTCCCCCAAGAAAGGAAAAAAACAAGTAAAAACCCGCGGGAAAGCTTATAGCCAAATGTTAAAAAAAGTCGACCGTACCAAAACTTACCCTATCGCCGAAGCGGTAAAAATAATAAGGGATGCAACATTTTCCAAAAAAAATACTACTGTCGAGGTGCACCTAAATTTGGGATTGGACATAACCAAAGCCGAACACAAAGTTAGAACAATGGTTTCATATCCCCACGGCACCGGAAAGGAAGTCAAAATCTTGATCATTGGGGCTAACGATATTGCAAAAGTTGAGCAGATTATAGCTGGAAAACTTGTCCCCGGCCGCAATTTTGATATGGTTGTCGCCCATCCGTCTGTCATGAAAGAGCTTGCCAAAGTGGCAAAAATTTTGGGGCCCAAAGGGCTTATGCCAAATCCCAAAAGTGGCACGGTTTCCGAAGATCCGAAAAAGACCGCGGAAGATTTACAAAAAGGAGCTACCGAGATAAAAACGGAAAAATCAGCGCCGGTAATCCACACGGTAATTGGGAAGCTGTCATTTGACGATCAAAAACTCATGGAGAATTTTGAAGCGTTAATTTTAAAAGTTAAGGAAGTCCGTCCGTCAAAAGTAAGAGGTGTTTACATAAAATCCATCTACCTTGCCTCCTCCATGTCCCCTTCTGTAAAAATCTCTCTTTAAGAATTAATCAGCTTTTGCTTAGAAGATAAATGGCAACTATGGAAAAAAGGATTCCAATCACTTTTTCTGTAATTGTTTCTTTAAGAAAAATTATTGCAAGCCCGATAGAAAGCGCCGGATATAGTGCGGTCAAAGGCACAACCAGTTTAGATACTATATCAAAAATATAACTCTTTGTGAGCTATTATCTTATTCCTTAAAAACTACAATGTGCTTTTTTAGAAACTCAACATCAAATGTTTCCAAAAATCCTAGGCGCCCAAGTAGCGCAGGTACTTCGTTGTGATCAAAAAAGGCAAGAGGGACGGCTTTTTCAAAAAAACCAATTTTAGCTTTGATTTTGCTTTTACAAAAATAGATGTTGGAAGAACCACCAACACCAAAAGTCTTTTCTTTTATGCAATCTGATTCCAGAGATACTCTTAGTTTTTCCGCGAAATGTCTAGGTAAAATAGAGTAATCTGCCCCCGTATCTACCACCATCCAAACATCAACCGATTTATCAATAACTGAAGAAGTAAAAGTCACTTTGGCAACGGGACGATATATTTGACCAAAAAGTCCCTTTCCTTCGCATTCAAAAGGGAAAATTACATCCATAGTATTAAAGATCTTTCCTTTGGCAAATATGCCACCTCGGGTATTTTTGTGGGATAGGTCTTCTCCAACTTTCGCAAAATAGTAGCCGCGCCTTCGCCGGTTTTGGCGGTGAAGATTTTTCCGGCAACAATTACAACATGCTTCCCTCGGTATCTTGGATTTTTGAATATGTCCATCATCGATATTTTCTTTTTCATAGGGAAAGTATAATCCTTCTTATTTAAATTAAAAAGAGCCCGGGGGGAAACATCTTCCACCAATTTTGTGAGGTTCCGCTACCCCCCCGGCGTAGCCTCACAAGAAGCGATTAAACACACCCTTGGGTCATTGAGTAACCAACGGAAATACTCGTCCAACCCATCAAAAACCTCACAACTTTCTGGAATAACCTTGATTGAAATATATTTTATTCCTACCATTTCGCACCTCCGATATGTATTGGTCTTTCTCAAGGGGCGCCATACTCCAGAATGTAGTTGACAATCAACAAGGAAATTTGGTAGGATCCCGCTATCCGAAGAAAGAGTGCGTGCGTGCAGACGCTTTAAGACGCTCCGAGGAGATTAATTGATGAAAGGTACTTTCATTGTTTCTCGCGTCGGCGAGATTTTTTAATTTATGGCAAAGACATTAGATCAGAAAAAAACTGAACTTGGTGAGATTAAAGAAAACTTGCAAAAAGCTAAGTCGGTAATTTTTGCCAATTTTAAAGGGGTAAAAACAGAGGATCTTAACAAACTTAGGGATAATTTATACAAAAACCGCGGGTCTTTTGCAGTTTTTAAAAACACTCTAATAATTAAAGCCTTAAATAGCCTTAACCTTCCAAAGGTACAACTTTTTGGTTCCACTGCGCTTATTTTCTCATTTCAAGACGCGGTATCTTCCATAAAAGATGCGTTTAAGTTTAAAAAAGACGGATTGGCTATAGAAATTAGACACGGACTGGTGGAAGGAAAGCTTTTAAACGCCACGCAAGTTGCGGAAGTTAGCAAACTTCCAACGCGGGAAATATTGCTTGAAAAAGTTTTGGGTGGATTAAACGCGCCGCTTGTTGGGTTTGCTGGAGTACTTGGTGGAACCCAGAGAAAATTCCTTTACGCGATTAGTTCGTTAAGAGAAAAAAGATAAAATATTTCCTATGCCTATATTGGATTCGTTTCTAATTTAGGATTTTGAAAATTTAAGTTTGTTTCGAGTTTCGATATTCGAATTTCGAATTTATTAAAAAGGGGGTTGATATTTATGGCAGAAGAAAAAAAGGAAACAAAATTATCATCTAACGCAGAAAAAGTTTTAGAAATGGTCGAAAAAATGACCATGCTGGAGCTTAACGATTTGGTTAAAGCAATGGAAGAAAAATTTGGAATTTCTGCTAGTGCGCCAGTTGCCACCGTTGCGTCAAACGCGACCTCCGCTGAAGCTTCGGCCCCAGCAGAAGAAAAAACCGAATTTGATGTAGTTTTAACCGCGTGCGGAGAAAAGAAGATTGATGTTATCAAAGTAGTCCGCGAGCTTAATCAGGCGCTAGGTCTTATCGAAGCCAAGAATTTGGTAGAAAGCGCACCAAAAGTAATTTTGGAAAAAGCTAAAAAAGAACCGGCAGAAGAAGCAAAGAAAAAGCTTGAAGCCGCAGGAGCTAAAGTAGAGTTAAAATGACAAAAGCTTAATCGAAATTAGGAAACAAAAATCCCGCGTCAAAAGCGGGATTTTTTGCTTCTACAACTCTAAATTCTGTTGTCCTGCGGTTGACTGAATCTGCTTTTTATTGACTAAATCACCAAGCTGCTCTTCGATTGGCTGACTCTTATTTATCTTTTCCAAAGATCCGTAATATATAACCTTCCATCTACCCTCATCAAAATATTGCCTTAAAGCCGGTTCCATCATTTTGCTAGATAGTAAACGATCTCTTTCTTGAGGTATTACGATATACCTTTTACAGTTGTAGGGGATGTTTTCACCTCTTACTAAAGAATCCGTAATCCCCGTGGTATTTTCTACTTCAAACTCGCAAGTTGCCACATTGTCTTTGACAAAAACAACATCGATTTCCGAAACTTTAGTTATATTTTGAGGAGCTACACCTTTTAATGATTTAGGATTAACATAGCCTTTTAAATCGGTAATTTTTTTGCCATCTATAATAATTTCAGGATGTCCGCAAAAAAATTCCCCCCTCTGCCTAGATCTTATTTCGCATAAGAAAAAAATTAATCTCTCGTGTTGCGTGTAAATAAGCCTTTCGTTAGCCAAAAGTTGCCATTTTCCATCATTTGTTTTTTTTGCATACTCTCCAAGAATATCCTTTATATCCGAAGTATCAGGAGTTAAGCCGTTGGAAAAACTAATAAAAATATTTTGCAAAACTTCATCAAAAGAAACCTTTACTTTAGAATACAACAGCCCAAAAACAGCCTCTTCTACCCTTTCGGAAAGAGGAACTTTGTCCAGAAACGGAATGTTTTGCGGGTTTTTAAACCACCATCTCTGTCCCTCTAAAACAAATTCTTTTCCCAAAGCCGACTTTAAAACTTCATCAATCCCAAGGGGGCTACTTAACAAAAGCCCCTCTTTTTGCAAGGCGGGGATTATTCCATTTAAAATATAGGTGTAGGCGGTCGGCTCTCCTCTTTCGGCTATTATTCTTTTGGCAGATTCAATAACAACCCTTTCATATCTCGTATCGTCAACGTTTTCCTTTGTTCGCAAAACATCCTTGATCTTGTGAAACCTAATATAATAATCGCCTTTGGCACTACCGTATGGCTGATTTTGCGCCTTTGCTGAAACTGTAGAAGGCGGTTGATAAACAATTTTTTCTAAATCAAATCCTACGCCAACAACCGCCCTTATTATGGAATTCCAAACTTTAATATCGGTGTGATGAAAAGTTACATGCAAATATTTGTCGCACTTTAAAACTTTGTACATTTGGGCAAAGGAAGCCGAAAGCATTTTGTGATAATAATCAAAATCCTTCTCTTGGCTTTTGTTGATTGTAATCTCGTCATTGTAAGAAAGAGCAAATTCTTTGGAATTCAAACCCGCAAGCCAAAAAGCCCAAAGCGAGCTTAATTCAAAATACTGGATAGAACCGCCATACGGCGGATCGGTAAAAATGTAATCCACCGATTCAGGAGGCACTAACTCCCCAATTTCCAAAGCATTCTTTTTTTGCAAGTAAATGTTGGCTTTTCCTTCTTCCAAATCGGTAAACTTTTTAGCCTCTTTGTAATTTATTTCTTTATTGGATTCTATTTTCCCGCTTCTTATTTTTTGATAACGGCTTTCAAAATAACGCCAAACATTAAGCTCTTTAAAGGATTCCGGCAACCAATAAGAATGCACAATCCAGCCTACCCCGCCTCCCAATTCGTCTTCGGAATTCGGGGCAACCATTTTTGTAAGTTGGGCAAGGGAAGAAGTAAAAACAAAAGCCAGCATCTCGCGATATAAAGGTTCTTTTATCTTTTTAATGTTATCGAAGATTAATGAAAGCCCCGCCAAAGATCTTTTTGTAAAAAGCTCGTCAACTGAATTTGTTATTTGCTTTTCTTTAAATGGTTGACCGTTTTCATAATACAAACGATCTTTGGGATACCAAAGATTGTTTTCTTTAATATTTTCTGCCAATCTCTTATCGCCTTCGTTGCCTGATCTAAAAAGATTTTTCTTGGCACACCGAGAACATTCGTACCAAACCTTTTTTGGATTGTCATTTTCCCAAACTGTTGCCACAACAATGCTTTCTTTATGACATTTGGGACAGGGCATTTTATACATCTGCTCAATTTCTTTTTTAGCAGAGACTTTTATCTGCGCAAAATAATCATCAAGTTTTCCAATATCTATGTTGCAAGATGTCATTTTGGCAATAAATACCGCAACCGGATTAAGGTCAAAAGCGACAGCTTTTCTTTGGTTTTTTATAGCTTCAATGGCAGTTGTTCCGGAACCAACAAAAGGATCTAAAACAATGTCTCCTTCTTTGGAATAGGCTTTTATGTAGTCGGCAACGACATTAGCGGGCTTCCTTGCCCAGTATTTATGCAACTGGTACATACCCTTATAGGTTTTGGCGACAAGGGCATGATTTATGTGTAAAAATTGCTCATAAGGGTTTGGAATTATAACGCTTGTTTTTTCCATAAATTTATCATAAATCTTCCACAATTCGACGCGCAATTTCGAAAACCGCGGCGATTTTAGTCGCTTTAACTTCTTTTAAACCTTTTATTTTGTAGAAACTATCAAGAGGTTTCCCAACAATCCCTCTAAAATTACCAAAGTTTTCTAAAATTATTTTCGCGATACTTTCGGAACTCGTTCCTTTTGTTCCCGTACCGATTATTATTGATAAAAGTTCAGCGTCGGTACAACTCTTGGGTCCAATCCTCCTAAATTTTCCCCCAGGATGAGACCATTTAACTAATTCTTCTTTCCCCATAACCCTAATTTTACACCGAAACAATTTTAGAACAATCGGAACAAAATTTTTGCACTTGACAGACAGTACTGTATTACATACTATGTATTACATGGAAACTATGCTTACCGTTAGACTTGACAAACAACTTGTAGAAACTCTTAATACTAGCGTTATTACGCAGAAAAAGACCCGCTCGCAAGTTGTTAGGGAGGCGCTAAACTCGTACCTATCCCAAGGCGTTAGTCCCCTTTCTAAAATGGCAAGAATCGCAAAAGAAAACCGTTATGAGGCACCAAAGGATATTGTGGAAAATTTTAACTTTTATCTGTATGGAAAAAGGTAGTACCTTCGTAGACGCCGACGCCATTATCGCCCTTAACGCACCAAATCACTCTCTCTTTGAGAGAGCGGTAAAAATATCTGGAAATATTGCTAAAGAAAACCGCCAGATCTTCACTTGTACATACACTATCCTAGAAGCTACCACTGTGGCTAATATGCACATAAAACAAGGTCTGGGGCCGTTTATTGCAAAAAGCATTTTAAACAGCCCGCAAATAACCGTGATTTCCGGGGACAAATTTCTAAAAAAGGGAATTGAAAAGATGGAAGGGATTAAGAGCAAAAATGTCTCTTTAAACGATTGTGTCTACTTTGCTATCGCGGAATCTTTTGGAATAAAAGAGATATTTTCTTTTGACGCTCACTGGACAAAAAACGGCTTTAAACTTCTTTCCTAACATTTTTCGCCGCAAGTTTTAACTGAAACAATAGTTCATCCTTTAGATTATCCTTTAGCCAATTTTTGTCTTTATCGTCTATAAATTCACCCAAACCATAGAGTATCTGGTTTCTTGTAACTTTTTCAACAAACAAAATCGCTTTCTTAAGGGCTTCGGAAAGCTCTACCCCCAAATTGCCCTTTACAACCTCGGGGCAAAACTCCCACCCATTTTTTAGAAAAAACCAAGTGTCAAAAAGGTTGTGCGCCGCAAGGTATCTTCTTGAGATAAGCGCACAAAGCTTATTGGAAAGCATGCTATTTTTTTCCATTACTTTTACGGAAATTCCCAAAAAGCTCCTCACCTCAAATTCGCTTTTTCCAAGTCTTTTGGAAATCTCGATTTTTATCTTTTTTGCCCCTTTCTCGTAACTTATTAAAAAAAATAAAGTGCGGCGCTTTTCAACAGCTTCAAGATTTTTTCCAAACTTGTCCGCTAGATCTTTTATTTCTTTAAAAACCTTATCTTTCTTGCTCTCGTCCAATAGATCAAAGTCCAAGTCAACTGAACCGCGCGGCAAATCGTAAAACAACATAGCCGCCGTACCGCCTTTAAATCCCAAAGTTGCCGCAAGAGAGGGTTTTTTGTAAATTTCCTTGACCAAGTTGGAAAGAAGCAATGAGTGCTTTTCTTTGTCAAATCTCATTTTTTATGCTTTTAAAATGCCCTTTAATTCTTTTTGTTAGTACATTGCTTTTGTAAATCGGCAATAAACTAAAAACCTTATCCCAATCCAAAATCTTTAGATTGTCAAAATAATAATCTTTATAAAGAAAAACAATATCCAAAAAAGCCCTCTCGGCGCAGGCAACAGTATATCCACCGTCATTTAACAAACCCATCTTGCTCATTAACACATGGTTTTTGACCTTTCTGTACTGCACCCCGGTTGTTCCAAACAGTATTTGTCGTATTTACGACTCTTAAGCGGGGTTACAAGGGTTTTTCTCTCTAAAACAAATCTCTTGCCTATAACCCTGCAAAAAACTTAGCAAGAGTATAAAAAAAATGATGTCCTTTATACCACAACTATAGAATATTTACAAGGCCGGGGGTGAGTTCTTGAAGCTTTCCTACAACCGCTCTTTGATTTCTGGGGAGGAATTTTATCAAATCTTTTTCAATCTGCGTTTTGTCCAAAGACGCTACTTTATCAGTAAATTCTTCCAAATCAAACTTCTTCCCAATCATTTTTAGTTTTTCGTTTACAAGATCTTTATCAATTAATATCCTACTGTTTAACAAGTACCAAATATCATAAATATCTCTCCCTTTTGTTCTTTGAAAAATTGTTCGTATTTTTTCGGCCAAGATCTCTTCCTTTGAAATGACCCTTACTATCGAATAGGATTGCACCGGTAGTTCGGTCGCTATTGTCTTTTGTAAAACCCTTAGGGATTTCTCCCCAAAAGAAAAATCCAACTTTATAGTTAATGGCATAGGCGCTAACGGGGTTTTAAGATAAATCTTCTTACTTATTCCTGCAAGGGATTCTATATTGCGAAGGTAAACGCCAGGAACATCTTTAGAAGCGCGCAAAACCGCTGATTCTATAAGATTACCTAAAACAGGCTTGCTTAATGAACAATTAAAATCCAAATCTTCGGAGAATCTTGGAGAGTTATACATTATGCGCAAACAAGTCCCCCCTTTAAAATCAACTTTTAAAGCCTCCTCACTTTCGTAAAGAGCGTTTAAAAACACTATTTGCAGATATTCGCGAAGCGCTGAAAATGGGTCGATTTGGTTTTTTGACGCGTATTCTTTAACAAAAGATTCGCTAATCATTCTAGTACCTCCGTAGCTTTTAAAATCAGTTGATTGTTATTAAACAGTTTGGACATACGCAGTAGTTCCTTGCGATTGATACAAGTAATATCCAACTCGTCCTTATCCAAATTTATTATTTTTTTTAAGGAAAAGTACAGCGAATCCAACAAGGCCTTTTCTGGACTGGCGATCAGAAAATTTTTTTCCTTTTTGTAACTCCAAAAAAGACTGGGACTTATACTGCTAAACGAAAACTCTTTACCATCTACAGAAATTTTTTTGGTTTTTTTGGTGGTGATGGAGCTTATTGTATAAGAAAATTGCGGCAGTATACCGTAAAAAGATAACGCACTTTCTAAACTTATGTACGATGGTTGATATAGATAATTTGCTATTTCAAAAGATTCCGCTTTAAACTCTCCTAAAACAAACTTCCCGCCCATAAGATTCTTTAAGATTCCTGCCTTAACCAACCGTCCTGCTATTTTATACAAGGTATTTTTATTTGAGTACCCAGTAACCTGCGCCAGTGTTAAGTAATCAACAAATTTAAGATTAAGATCTTTTATTTTTTGGTATATCTTTATGATCGGAAGCGATTCCATAATTAGTACAATTTTATACCAACGATTGGATCGATGTCAAGGGGGCCCCCGGTCTATTTTTTCCAGACGACAGATTCTTTTATTTTTACAATTGGAATTTTAGAAGCCTCAAAAAACCGTAAACCATCGTTTGTGGCATAGTCGCTCATATAATATAGTTTCCCTATTCCTGCTTGAACAAGCGCTTTGGAACAAATATAACAAGGGAAGGTAGTACAATATATGTCAGATGATTCCAACTTGATACCTTTTTTGGCACAATACGCAATCAACCCAATTTCTGCGTGAGAGGTACAAACTTTATCTGGATCTTTTCCTCCGCTTAGGCCCAACTCTTTGCGAATACAGGTACCATTTTGGCAGTATTTTTCACCCTTTAGCGTCTTGTTAAAACTTTCCGCAATTACTTTTCCGTTTCTTACTGCAAGACACCCAACTTTATAGCCACAAGAAGATTTGTCGCAAAGAAGGCACGCCTGTTTCATAAAATCTAAATGCGGTTTATTCATAAGTTAATTCTACAATAGATTTATTCGGGTTTCACCATCTAGGGTGAAACCCGCATTCATGAAAGATCAGATCATTGCGAATTTATTTTATGAAATATAAACTAAACTCATGAAAGTCTTATTTGTTGCCTCGGAATGCGCGCCAGTAGTCAAAGTTGGAGGTCTTGGCGATGTAATCGGGGCGCTCCCCGTAACTTTAAAGGAAATTGGAGTAGATACCGCGGTGGTTATCCCCGCCTACAAACCATTAATTGACCAATGCCAAGAACTATTTAAAAACCGGCTTCTTCATACCGAAGTCCGCTTTGCCGGCGTTAGCACCCCCGTAAATGTTTATCAAACCGTAATTCCAAAAAGCAGTGTTCCTTTATACTTAATTCAAAATGAAACATATTTATCAAATGGCGGAATTTATGGTAGCCCTACCGCCTTTGCTGTAAGTCAAAATGAGGTTAACCGGTTTGCCTTTTTTTCCAAGGCGGTGACCAGCGTTTTTTTAGAAAACCCCTCGTGCGATTTCCGTCCCGATATTATCCATTGTAACGACTGGCACACCGGTCTTTTGCCGAAATTGACGCGTAATTTGATTCCTACGATCTTTACTATTCACAACCTAGCAAATCAGGGTTTTAGTGCCACCGATATCGTGGATAAATTAGGGATATATATTAACAAAAGCAAACTTCTTTCTTGGGATGCCGAAGATTCCAATATCGATTTTATTTTGCAAGGGATTATGTCAGCGGATTACATTACGACAGTTTCGCCGACATACGCTAAAGAAATTTTAACACCCAGTTTTGGCGAAGGGATGCAGGATGTGCTAAACGCCCGAGAAGGCCGTATTTACGGCATTTTAAATGGGGTGGACTATAAGGTATGGGACCCCAAGACAGATCCCAGTATCAAGAAAAATTACAGTCACGAGTCTTTAGGAGGAAAAGGGCAATGCAAGATTGCTCTTCAACAAGAGCTAAACCTCCCAGTTGATCTCGTAAAACCTCTTATCTCCTTTATCGCCAGACTTACCACGCAAAAGGGAATTGACATGATAATTTCGCTCCTTGACGAGATTTTAGGCCTTGGTTGCCAAATTGTCATACTTGGAGCCGGCGATCCCTCCTTGGAAAACCGTTTGCGAATGAAAGCTTCCGATCTAGAAAAAGAGGGTTTTTTTCAGGCTCGGGTAAAATTAGAATTTAATGACCCGCTAGCTCACCGCATTTTTGCCGGATCGGACATTTTTTTAGCGCCCTCGCGCTTTGAACCATGCGGTTTAACCCAGATGGTAGCAATGAAATACGGAACAATCCCTCTTGTCCGCAGAGTAGGGGGTCTTGCCGATTCTGTTGAGTCCGGAGTCACGGGATTTTCGTTTGAAAATTTTAATGACAGCGAGTTTATGGATTCTCTAAAGCGCGCGCTTAACTACTTTTCATACAAAGAGGAGTGGAAAAAGTTAGTATTGACCGCTATGCAAAGGGATTTTAGCTGGACCGCGGCGGCAAAGAAGTACGCAGAGATCTACAATTTAGCACTAAATTAAATTTTAAGAAGCTCCGTCCGTATGACCCCAAACCCCTCCCCACCTCCCTTATAAATCTCCCAGTGAATTTTCTCTTCCTTATCCAAAGCAGAAATAACTAGCGGGATAATCCTACGCATTTTGGCAGGGGAAAATGAGATTCCCCAATAGCCTTTTAAAAAGTTAAGCACTCGCTCCTTAATATCTAGGTCATTTAGTGTCACGCTCATACACCAAAGAGCAAGGGATTTAGCAAGATCCAACTTAAGCTTTTTTTGAGACACCCCCTCTCGTCCAAATTCCAGGTCAATTACTCCAGAAACCCGCCCTTTACAAAAAAGCACATTCCGCTTGCTATAATCGCCATGAGAAATTTTTAGATTGTGAATACTGCGTAAGGTAGCGCCCGCCTGTATCAATAAGTCATTATTAATGCCGTGCCTTGTGGGGCTACTTCCCCTCAAGTAGGAAAGAATAGCAACTCTTCTCATTTTATTATACAAATTGACAGTAGAAATCCGTCGCCCCATTTTGTTGGTAAAAACATGGTAAGAAGGAATCATGTTGGCCCTTAATTTCTCAAATAGTCTTAATTCCCGAGTGATAACATTTAAATTTCGGGAGCTGTTATAGATCCGAAAAACAAAAGATCCTGTGGTGGTACTAACTTTAAAAACCGTGTTTCCCTTACTTAAATAATAAAGGGTATATGATACAAAATGGCCGATATTGTATTTGTTAAGGATTTGCGATATGACTTTTCCGGAAATCATGTACCTTGTATCATCGGGACTAACAAGATGTCCCGAGATAGAGTCCTTAATAGAAGCAATTAAATATTTTTTATAATAACAGGTTTCGTCGTTGGATAAACCGTGATAGAAACTGCCGAATGCTGTAATTTGATACAGAAAACGCAGGGCGAGCAGTGCATTACACCAACGGTATGACAAATTGAACTCGGAAGATGGGCCGCGATATCTTGAATAGAACAACGCGTATATCCTATCGTGCCATATTCTTTCCCGCCAAAACAACAGACCGAAGAAGGCAGGGTCCCATCCAATTGGTACTTTTGCCACATATTCCCAATCGATCATCTTAAATCTTAACTGTATACCCTTATTTGACATAGTTTCCTGTCGTACTAATATATTTTCAGGATACAAATCTCTATGAGAAATTTTTAGATTCTTAAAAACCTTCCCAGAATTTATATTTATAAATTTTTTTAGATTTTCCCACTCGACCTTACTTAATAATTCGGGATTATTTTTATAGAAATTCGAAATTTCGGTTTCCGCATGATAGATGTCGTAAAACCATAAATCTAGATCCTTTTCTGGGATCTCCCACATCGAAATTAGGAATTTTGCGAGGCTTTCAAAATTGGGAATTGTAAAAAGTCCTTTTTTTATTCCAAGGTCCCCTATGAATTTAGCAAGCGGTTGCCCACTATACTGCTTTGTAATAAACCACGGTCTTGTATCGGTTCGAAAACCATCTCCAAAGGAGAATTCTACTATAGGTAAAATATGAGATTTAACGACGTTGGGGAAACGGTCTCGGGCTAATAAAAACTTAAGTTCTCGCAAAAATCTTTTTCTAGAATCGCCACTTCCCAACCAAAAGAATTTAAGAATATACTTTTTATCATTTTTCTGATCTTTGGATAAAACAATTACAAACGATCTGATGAGCCCCCCATCGGGTCGCCGCAAAACCTCCACAGCTTGATATTTGTACTTTCTTATAATATTTAATATTTCTTGAGGAAGATCGATTTCCATATGGGGATTCTATATATTATCTCTTATATGTGCAACCTTAGAGAAAGAAGAATTAGAAAAAGCGGAGGAGACAGAAGGGTAAAATATCAAAAATGCTTTAAATCATTTTTCGGGCTGACCGGGGGAAATGGATTTATAACCAGCGTATTTTTTAACGAGGTCATCAAACTCTCTAAAATCTACAAATGACCGTAACTGATCTATTATATGAACCGCATCGTAAACATCCAAATTATTTTTTAACTTATATTGCGCGTCTCGCCATCTAATTGCTTGCTCGTACTCCCCCTTCTTGGAAGAGATGTCTTCTTGCTTTTTTAGAAGATCCAAAAGCGCTTGGTACTCTCCCTGTTTTCCACGATCTTTAAAAGGAATTTTCCGCCAAGACCCCTCGTATTTTGCTAATTTGCGAACAAACCCGGTCCTTTGCCAACTAAAAGCAGTTGCAAGTATCCTCTGATAAAGTGCTAGCGCTTGCTCTTTGTCTTTGACAGTACTCCCGTTTGATGTTTCTACTACTTGCCAAAGTTTATAAGCACCTTGCTCTATCATTTCTAAAGACCACCACGGTTTAGCTGAAGCCCACCAATAGTGGCAGGAGTGTAAGGCGCTATCCAATAGTTTTCTAGCAGTCGCTTCTATAGGGGGTACTACCACATCGGGGTAGTACCCCATTTTTTCCTCATTAGTCAAATTAGTCGTATTTTGAACTACAGAGATTGCGAGTTGTGTCAGTTCCCATTGTAACGCGTGAATTGTATTATCGGGATCAAACCACAAACTAAAAGGGGTTCCTTCCGCGATCTGCTTTTCGGAGGATGCCCAAGTACAGTCAACTGGCATAATCTCCTCTACCCTATGAATTATTTGCCCAATATGTTCTATTTGTTTAATTTGTAGATCTGGAGAAAGTAGCAAGTCAAACAAAAGATTCTCTAAACCGGGCCTGTGATGACCAAATGTCTCCCCATCCATAGCGGCAAGGATATAATTGGGGCTATCGCCCTTTGGGCGATGAGAATATTTTTTAATAACAGGAACAATTTCGGCAATGGAACGAACATTAGCCCCCATAATAAGGTTAGAGAGATTTTTATGCCTTAAGTAGATATCTATATCGGTTCCCTTGATTTTATAAATTGCATCAAATTTAGCCTGATCCAATTTCCCGTTGTATGCAATCTCGTCGGCCAGAATATATTTGTACCCTAGTTCTCCAACAACACTTGTAATCTTGGCCGAATAACTCATCTCTGGAGAAAAAAAACCTTGGGGTTGATATTTTGGACCAAAGTAAAACTTATTGGTTTCGTGATTAAGCCGTATTTGGCGCAATATTTCACTCTTCGGTATCAAGGGCAAAAAAGCGTGATATTTGGCGCTTTCCGTAAGCTCTATTTGACCCCTTTCCAAAAGCACTCTAACATTATCAATAAGATCACTATATCCTTTCTTGTCCCACAGCTCGGTCAAAACGGCGTTGATGTTAAAGGTAAGCTTTGCGTTAGAATTTGCGATAAGAAATCTAAATATAGGGCGGTAGGATTCGTTAACGATGCGGTCTAGTACCTCGTCAACTTGATCCTCGGGTTGATAGATGTGGAGAAAGATAGAAAACAACAAGTTTAAATTTCTGAATTCCGACTTCTCAATAAAGCATTATATAAATCCGCATACTTTTGCGCGCTATTTTTCCACGAAAAATCACTTTTCATAGCGTTAGCTATTATCTTTTTCCACACTTTTTTATATTTGTATGTCTCCAACGCTCTTACAATTTGCGCGAAAAATGAATATTTGCTGTAGTCCTTAAAAACAAATCCTGTCCCCTGCCCTGTTTCTGGATCGAAATTTTCCACGGTGTCAGCAAGACCGCCAGTGGCGCGCACAATTGGGATTGAGCCATAACGCATAGCCTCTACTTGAACTAAACCGCATGGCTCAAACTTGGAGGGCATTAATATCATATCGCTTCCGGAAAACACAAGGCGTGGAAGGTCAAAATTTGGAAACGGGTGAATTCCAACCTTTTCAGGATACATTTCCTTTAGCTCTTGGAATTTTAGCGTGTAGTGTGACGATCCTCCACCCACCTGAATAAACTGAATATCGAAGTCTTTTAAAAGCAACGAGATTACCTTCACGATAAGATCTATCCCTTTTTGATCATCCAAACGACCTACATAAGAAAGAATGGGAATTTTGGAATCTTTTTTGAGGCTAAATTCTTTTTGCAAGGCCAGCTTATTCTCTACTCGGGCTTCCAGATTTTCCTGATCATAATTTGCTATTAACCGTTTATCGGTTTTGGGATTAAAGTCTTCGTAGTCGATACCGTTAACAATGCCGTGGATTTTTGATCGCACTTCGGCTAAAAGTCGATCCAGCCCCTCGCCATATTCCGGAGTTAATATTTCTTTGCTGTAGGTTGAGGAAACGGTAGTCACAAGATCGCTAAACAGTATCCCCCGCTTCATAAAATTTAGATGCTTTAATCTATCGGAAAAAAATGGAGATACGGGACTTCTCCCATCATCCAAATTTACCTCTGAGGAATTTTTATAGTCGGTGACTCCCTGAAACTTTAAATTATGAATAGTAAATATACTCATAAGAGTGCTTAGGGTTTTTTGGTCCTTATACTGAGTCTTTAAAAAATCAGGCACAAGGCCTGAGTGCCAATCATGACAGTGAGTTATATCCGGGACAAACGACTCTTTAAACTTCCTCTCCGAGGACTTTTTGATAAATTCTAATACTCCCCTTCCCAGTAGCGCCCATCTAATATGATCGTCAGAATATCCGTATACATTTTCCCGCAATTCGTAATACTCCATGTTCTCCAAAAAATACACCGGTGGTTGACTTTTTTCATTAAAGTATTTTACATTGCAAATTAAATGTTGTTTGTTCTCTGCCCCATGACCTGTAGGAACTTTTAGATTTTTGTAAATGCAGTTAAGCTGGTACTTTTTTTCGTCAATAAAGCCAAATTTTGGCATAAAAATCCGTGCGTCAATGCCAAGCGTTCTGAGCGCTTTTGTAAGATAAAAAACGACAGCTCCTTGACCTCCAACGGAGGCGAAAGGCCTAGTTTCTGCGGTGACCATTAGTACCTTTATTGGTTGATATTTTGACTGCATATGCTTATTCTACCCTATCATCCAAGCAGAAGTCTACAATTAGAGAAGGAGCTGGCGTTCCCGAGAGGATTCGAACCTCCGGTCTTTGGTTCCGGAAACCAACGCTTTATCCACTAAGCTACGGGAACAAGAGGCTTGCCATGAATGATCCACCTGCAAGACGGGGCGAAGTATTCCGGATAGGGATTCCCCAAAAGCTAGGCAGTAAAACTCCTAGCGAGTCTCTCTGGGCAGGGAATATACCGAGTTGTCTCGCTCTCGCGAGTAGGTGGATCGTCCACGACAAGCTAAATTGCTACGGCCACGATACCCAATATTATAAGAAATAAGGAGGATAATCCAGCGATAATCGCGGTAGTGTTGGTACCTGTTACCGGAACCTGCGCTACTGGCTCCTTTATACAATCCTTATCAACTGCACAAATACTGGATCCGGATCCCGAAACCATAACGCACGAGGACTGTCGGCACTCCAAGTGGGTTACAGCTCCCGTTTGGCACTGCAAGCTATTTGCACAAGTGTCCGCTTCCGCGCCTTCCACTTCTATACAAGCCTCGCTACGACACTCCATGTGAGTTTCCTCCTCCACTTTAACCTTTACAGTACAATCATCTCTTTCCGTTCTTCTTCCTTCACTATCCACTATCTTAACACTGGCAGTAAAATTCCCACCCTTCTTGTAGGTGTGGTACACCGTGTCATTTGGAGAATCCATACTTTCACCGTCGTCAAATTCAAATTGATAGGTTTCCAAATTATCTCCTTCGGCATCTACGCTAAAGCGAACTTTAAGATCCGCGGTGCCCTTTTTGGGATTGGCCAAGATCTCTTTGCACACAGGATCTTTACTTTCTACTTTATTTTTGCAATTAGTATCCGTGGAACAACTGTTAACAGGACAATTATTAGGATCGGAACAAATCTTTTCTACACAAGCCTCGCTTTCGCATACCTTATACTTTTTGGCTGGTGGCGCCTCTTTGCACGCCTCGTCATTAGTGCATTCGTTGGCGGGACAGCCTCTGGGATCGGCACAAGCCACCTGTTTGCAAAGCTCCGCATCACACTTCCCGTATGTTGGGGGTTCTAAAACATTTATTTCCACAAAGCATGCTACTTGCTCCCCCTCGGCTTGAAAGATCTCCGTCTGACGGGCTTTTTGACCCAAATACTGCAAATTTTTTACCGCTAAAAATACAGCAACCAAAAACACCGGTCCGGCAAATATTAGCAAAGTAATGACGATAAATTTTACTCTTTTTACACCCATAGTTATCTAGTAAAAACGGAACAGTCGTTAATATCGCAGGCCGATCCATAAACTTCTAACTTCCCTGTATTTTGTAGCGAGTAGGTTAATGTGGATTCCTGCAACCCCGTGGCATCTTTTGCGGTAATCGCGGTACATTGCGCTCCCGCAGATTGTCCTTGGCCGCAGGTAAAAACTGGCGATGAATCAGTTGCCCCAAAGCGGAATTTAAAGCTTTTAACGCCATCGGTATGAGAACTTTTCCCTTTGGCCGTTATTTTTACAGTATCTCCAACATAATGAGTGGTAAAGCCCCCAACAAATTCAATCCGAATTGTTTCGCAGGATTTTGTGGTAGCTCCGCAGTTACCCCCAACCGTGGTACAAGAGCTTTCTACAGGGGCCCCACTAGCGTTCTTTTCTTTACAAATATTATCGCTCTCGCAAACCGAATATTTACATTGATTCTGATTTTGAGAATCGGGATTACATTTGTTGGTAGTATTATCGGGGGTATTATTAACCTGCTTACAAGCCCCGTCCGTTCCATCACATTCATAATGCTTTGGCAAGGTCCCGCATTGCGCTCCTTCCAAAGTACAATTATCCAAATTACTTCCGGTTCCCGGAACATAAGCGCAGGAATTATTGGAACAGGCAAGATGGTGCCCGCAAATTTCTCCAGAAGCAGTGCACCCCTGCTCGTTAACTTTCGGATCTCCTGTTGCATTAGCTAGAGTACAAGAATAGCTCGTACATGCTAAATACTTGCAAACATTCTCAACACCGGGAGTACATTCATTGGCTCCCGCCCCATCCGCTAGTTGACAGGATCCGGACAAACAAGTGTAGTGCTGTGGAGTTTCTACTGGGGTTAGAACCAAAGAGCAACTATTCGAGTTATTACCATCGTAATCTCTAAAAATCAGATTTAAATTATACGATTTGTTCGTAGTAAAGAGGTGACTAGTAATAAAAACATCCTCAAAAGAACCTTCTGGAGTAATAGTCTTTTCCTCTTTAGTCCCATCACCAAAATCAAGCAAGTAGTAACTGATATCGTAAAAATCCCTAGATGTATTAGCATCGTAACCCTGCCCACGAAAAGAAATTGTCAAGGGGAAAGTTACTAATAAGGAATTTTCAACCCATGTGCCTGCTACTATACTCGCCTCAAGCTTTTCACATTCTGGGGGGGTGTTTGGGATTGAAAGAGTTGCGCAACAAACATTTGTTCCACAGGCGTCTTGTTGTCCCCCAACTTCAAATACTTCGGGAGTTATTTTTGGAACTCCAACACTTGCGCGGTTTTGAAAGGAGTACACAACATTTGCTAAAAGGATAGTCAAAAACAAAAATGAATAGATCGTTGAAAAATAAATTAAACTTGGGCTTAAAACAAGCTTTGGTTTAACGGATTTATTTTGATCCAAACTCATTAATGTATCCATATATTACGGGCTCCAATTTCCTAAATTATCTTGCACTTTAGCGTTTACTTTGTAATCCCCTGCCCTAGTTACAGAATACTCGTTATATTTGACAACTTTCGCTGTATCATCAAATTGACAATTTGTACTCGCTCCGCCTCTTATACATTCCAAGGTTTCCTTGGAACCGTCAAACTTTGTTACTTCAAAAACGGCTTTGTTAACTTGCGTTGTTCCGGTTACAGTATAAGAAACCGAAAGATCGTATTTACCCTTGTTTCCCACCGTCGTTCCCGCAACAGGTGTCATTGTTGCAGTACCACAAACAACGGGTTGCGGTACCGCTGTGTTTATAAAATCGCTAGTTTCCTGCTGACGACCTCTTGTAAAGGGAATATTTCGCGTAGCATTTGTATCTAAAACATATCCAACGGGGGCTTGAATCTCTTTTAAGACATAGGTCCCCAACTTCAATCCCTCAACAGCGGCTGATCCTGCAGAAATTATTGAAAATTCTGTCAAGGGATATCCTGCGTCTGTGCTTTCCAAACTAAATCTTGCCCCGTTTAGAGAATTTCCCAACGAGTCCTTTTTGTTTACGATAAGTTTCCCGAACTCCACATAACCAAAATCAAAAGATAAATCGTCGACTGTCCCCACATTTATTAGAATACAATCGTCACCATCTGAATCAATCGTATCGTCATTTCCTTGATTTGATTTTGCATTGTAATACTGTAATGGCATTGCAACAAACTTAAGCCTGTAAGAGGAGTTTGCTGTTACTTCGAAATTGTAATTTCCGACTGCTGTATTGCTAAAAGCTAGCGCGGGAGTGCTGGAACAATTAGTATCTGTTGCTGGAAAAAGCCCTACATACCCAGCACCATTGGTATAAGGGGTATTGTCATCCTGAATACCGTTATTATTTGTATCATTCCAAATTAAGTTGCCAATATTAACTTTGGTTGGGATTGCTGTGACAGTTACTAGCAAGTCTTTACATACTGCTGATCGCAGTCCTGCGGCATCTTTTGCTTTTATAGAAACTGTGTAGGTTCCCGCGAGTGTGTATGTGTGAGTTGCGGAAGTGACATTGCTAGCTACTTCAATTGGTGTAGAACCATCCCCAAAATCAACAATATATTTAATAATATCTCCAAAATCGTTATCTGTTGCCACATTTGTAAAACTAAACGAAACATTCTCCCCTACCTTTGGAGAAGTGGGGGTAAAAGTAAGAGTGGTCCCTTGCGTACAGACTGGGGCGTGGTTTTGATGGTTATAGAAGTTTTTGTCAGCAATATTCTGACCAGTCGCTAACACTATTTCGTTATAATCACCGGATCCTGTTGGAAATGTTTGATTCCAATTTGGTTTTAATGTTTCTCCCATCATATAAGTACCTGCTGGTAGCTGGTCAAATCTGTACGATCCTGCGCTATCAGTAGTTGTCATTTTGGTAACAAGACCGTCTTTTTGCACCAAAGAAATGTTCCATCCGGGAAGCTTCGTAGTATCTTCCGAAGTAACGCCATCTCCCTTAATGTCTTCGTACTTAAATCCCGAGATAGATCCCGTCGGAGCAAGGCAAATAGGAAGCCAGTCGTATTTCTTTGTTACAGAATTCCAAGTAAAAGAATGGCCGTTGGCGTAAACACCAATTCCCGCGGGGTTACTGTTTAGTGGATCGTTTTGCCCGCGCACTCTCCAAACACCAGATTCACACCCCGCATCCGCTCTACAAGTTGTCCCGGGATCGTCATTAATTCTATAGCCCCAATACTCAATATCCATTTGCATAATGGAACACCAGCGGGGACCTTTTGACATGTCTAAAGAAAACGAATAGGGTTTGGACTCGTGAGTTTTTAGATTAAGTGTAAAAAAATCGCTGGTAAATCCGGGTTCCCCCTCCTCACACCGCAAAATTTGATCGATAGCCTTTTGGGGATCCGTTTCACTAGAATAACAACCTGCGCTAAAAATTTTTACCGATAGACCAGCGCTGGTAGAATTTCTAAAAAATCCGGATAGTACATAAACATCAGCATCGGTTTTATGAAGTTTGTGACCTTCCCAAAAAATATGCCCTTGCGCCCCAGCAACCTCAGTTCCAATTACGGAAATATCCCAGTAAAAATCGCCACTGGAAAAAGTTACTTTGGTTCCATCAACATGGTTTGGCCCAAACTCGGTATAGGGATAACCTGCCCCGGCAAAAGCGGATGACGCCCCAAAAAGTAGGAATACCAGCGGGGCTAATATTATTTGTTTAAGCAGTCTGTGTTTTGGTTGCATAAATTTTCTCCCTCGCCCCAAACAATAACGCAAGATTTGTTATAACACTCCAAATGATCCGGCTCTCCGGGATAATGTTTATCTAAAATAGGAAGCGTTAGCACATCCGGTCTTATTGTACTCGGGGTGTTTTGTCCCTCCTCATTTTTTTGTACTTCATTATCACTGGTTTTTTGCGGGCTTGAAAGATTACGAGATTTTGTAGAAGAAACAAACACTATAACAACAGCCATAACTACAACAAGAGCAAAAGGCAACAAAGGCAAAAGGGATTCCTTTTTAAGCAGGGTTTTTCTCATATATATCTTAACCAAGCTTAATATTGGACTTAAAAATATGCAATAGGCAAAAGTCAAAAATTTTGTATAATAGAAAAGATATATGTGGACTGGAAGATTTTTAAAACTTGGGGTTGCATTTTTAACCTTCGCTTTTTCCGCGCTACTGCTCGTGTATCTTGCAAGTATTCTTTCGCCAAAAATCTTTGGCGAGGAGGATGGTAATTGCTTTTTAATTTCCCCTTATACCAATGTTAACTATAAAGTATATGGAAAGGTTTTTGAACCGACCTTAACCATACCTATTGCAACCGCGGAAGGATTTAAAAGCGTGGAATTTTTGGTTGATAGCGGAGCCGTTGTTTCTACAGTCCCTAAAACTATCGCCGACAAAATTTATCTTGGAAATTACGACTCGTTGGAAAGAACCGTGTTGCGTGGTTTTGGCGGAAGCGAATCGTTTGGTTATTCCGGCACCATGAAAATAAGATTCTCCGGGGAGAGAATTTTGGAGGTACCTGTTGTCTTTTCTGAGTCCGACACCACTCGGGCAATTTTAGGAAGGAAGGGCTTTTTGGAAGTGTTAACCACCAAACTTGATCATGAGGGAAAACATTTGTGTATAATTAACTAAAATGATAAAAAGACTTCTAGTAAAATTAGACGATATCCCCTTAAGGCAATTTGTTTCATATGCCTTTATTCTTGCTGTTTTTGTGGCTATTCCTTTTTCGGTGTATCTTACTCAAAAACAAACAAATTACCGCGCAGGGGCCGAGGCCGAAAAATTTCCAGTGGTAGCTGTGGACACAGACTCTATTCCCTACCCCAATTCTCCCCCTGTTATTTTTGATGTTCAAAAACAATACGGTAAAATCGATGATTCCGTGTTAATTACAGGAGATAATTTTGGCGACGCCCAAAGAGAAAGCTTTGTTTTAATTGGCGGGGAGGTGCTTTCTGGTGAGGAAATTCCATTTTGGAGTAATACTCAAATTGAGGTTAAGATTCCCCAAGGGGCGCGGGATGGATCGGTTGAAGTAAATGTGAATGGACAAGAAGTTGTGTGGTCGGGAGTATTAACTATTATTAGGTAAGTTAAAAACAAATTTCTATGAGATCATTTCCTAAAGTCACAAAAGCCATTATTGCGGTTGCCGGAAACGCTACAAGGTTTCTACCCGCTACAAAAAATCAGCCCAAGCAAATGTTGCCGATAATAGACAAACCTATTATTCACCATGTTGTTGACGAATGCGTCGCTTCCGGAATAACAGATATCATTTTAGTAACCCAACAGGGGCAGTCGGCCTTGGAGGATTATTTTGATAGCAACATCGGCCTAGAATATATATTGGAATTAAAAAACAAAGATGAACTTTTGGAGCAGATAAGAGAAATTCCTCAGATGGCAAATTTTGTGTATGTCAGGCAAAAGAAAACCATGCCATATGGAAACGGTACTCCCCTTCTTTGCGCAAAGAATTTAATTGATAATGATGAAGCCGTAGCGTTTTTATTTGGAGACGACTTAGTTAAATCTAAAACTCCGTGTCTAAAACAACTTATAGATGTATACGAAAAAGAACGACCCACCGCGGTTATGGCGGTGCAGGAAGTTCCATTAAAAGAAGTATTTAAGTATGGTGTTGTTGAGTACAAAGACCGGAAAATTTCAAACGAAATAGCAGGAATTGTAGAAAAGCCAAAAGTGGAAGAAGCGCCCTCCACCATGGCGGAGTTTGGGCGATTCATCTTTGCCTACGATGTAGTCTCCAAACTAGAAGAAACTCCGCTTGGAAAAGGAAATGAGCTGTGGATTGTTGATGCTTTAAACACTCTGGCTAAAGAAGGAAAAAAGATTATTGCGGAACCAATTGAAGGAAGATGGGTAACAACCGGCGATCCTTTAAATTACCTAATGGCAACTGTCGAATTTGCACTAGACAGAAAAGACTTGGGAGAAGAATTTAAAAAATACCTAAAGTCTCTTAGTTTGTAAAACTATTGCGAAATCCAAGTCCCGGGAACATCTTTGATAAAGCCTCTAACACTATACTCCCCCGATATATCGATAAAATAGTTGCGGTAGGTAATCGTTCCAGCAATGCTATCAAAAACACAATTTTCATCCGGGTAATCTTTTTTGCAAAAAACTGTGGTAGGAAGCCCCAATCCTTTACGGATTTCAAATCTTGCTTCTTGAATTGGAGTACTTGCTGAGTAACTTAAAACAAGACTGTATTTACCTTTTTTTCCTACTGCCGAATCCCCGCTTGCTATTAGAGAGACTCCGTTACAAAAAGCAGTAGGGGGGTATTCAATTTTTAGAGGGCAGTATGAATACCCAATATCTGTATCTGCAACAACCCCAAGGACTTCGTAACTTTTTGCGTCGGTGTAAGTATAAGTTACAATATCGCTCTCACAACTACCATTGTCTAATCTATTAAAACTCTTTACGGCACCAATGATGGATCCGCTGGTTGTATCAAACCCAACCCCACTACCTAATTTTGGATCATTTACAACTAAGTCATTGCATCCATCAGCATCGCGGATCCTGTAAGGACAAATTCTACTGTTGCCGGAAATCTGGAAATCTTTAATGGAGACTCAAATGTTCCAGAAGTGCCTACCACCCTGCCTTTTAAATAAATACAGCTGGGTTTTGAATTAGTAATCGCGAGACCTGTTGTACAGCTAGAACTCGGTACCTGGGCAGTAACCATTTCTGCAACTAGACGCGTAACATTCTCCGAATATAGTAA
>Ga0066637_10000334_pt1 | contig 27869 bp, 22 predicted proteins | sample CryGeyCG2014_020_FD_62737 | JGI IMG/M metagenome (GOLD analysis project Ga0066637, IMG submission 62737) | Groundwater microbial communities from aquifer - Crystal Geyser CG08_land_8/20/14_0.20 | ecosystem: Environmental > Aquatic > Deep subsurface > Groundwater | place: USA: Utah: Grand County...
TCATTCTTTTATTACTTTTGTCTTGGGCTTGATAGTCAGGAACAAGAAATTGAAAGTCTCGATTGGCTCTACGCCTCATTCTTTTATTACAAAATACCAACTCGTGTGGAAGGAAGCATTTCAACTATTTGTCTCGATTGGCTCTACGCCTCATTCTTTTATTACTGATCCGGCAATTCGTTCCACACCTGTGATGATTTGTCTCGATTGGCTCTACGCCTCATTCTTTTATTACGGTTGTGGCTGTGAGATCCCTCTCGAGCGCCTGGAGGAGTCTCGATTGGCTCTACGCCTCATTCTTTTATTACCGCCCGTCTGTAACCCACTCAGTTTCAGGGTCTTGCCAGGCCGTTTGCGAAGCAGGGCCATTTCTTGGTCTGCTAATGAACATTTCTCTCATTTGCGCCTCCTTATCTACTGATATAAATTGTTAATATTCAATTAGTCGCATACCGTGCGAGGCATAATTGCTTCATTCCAGAATGTTACCTGCTGTAAATCTGTCATTTACCTCATATTCGTTTCAATATCGTCAATTTGCCTCGCACATCTTTCATTTTTATCCGATGAACGCTCCGTAACCGACATTGCGTTTCGCGCCGATACCAAAGTCCAGCAGGATTTGTTTGAATATCTCCTTAATATTAGCCTTGCTTAAAACCATATCTCCGTTCAGGAAAAAATCATGAAGTTTGAATTGAAAAGTGAAGGTTACGCCGGGCGCGATCTTGAGGAAACGGTGCGGTTCCGGATTTTTAAAAATTCCCTTCGTGTGAGGTGTAATGTAATCATCAGCGAATATTTTCGTTCCGGTGGAAATGCCTGAAAGATAAGCATCATGGAAGACCTGATTCCGTTTGAAAAAGATTTCCTCCCAATTTGATAACAGATCCTTTGTTAGTTTATTTCCCCCAATTTCTAAAATGTATTTTTCCTTTTCATCCCTGATTTCTTTTTGATCTCCCGGTTTAGGAAAAACCGCTTTTAAAACACCCTTGACCGAAGAGCCCGGAATAACTGGCATACCGGTCGTGTGGTCGAAGAAGAAACCCAGTTGAAAGTCTTGCTTTTTCTCTTTATCCCTATCTTCATTCTCTTTCTTTCGGTAAACATGCGAATAGCCGGCCCCTATGATTAAACCTGGATATATCATCTTCAAAGAGAAGGTTTTCGTTCCCGGAATCCGGAAATAATCATCAAAATCGATTTCATGAAGTTTTGCTGATGAGGTGGTCATCCCGAGAAATTCACCGGTAGTTTTGTCATCAATCGATTGACCATAGTTCTCACTTCTTGCGATGTAAAAAATGTGAGAGGCATTGGTTGTCATGTTGTCTCCTCAATTTTGTTTTTAACTTCTTCCGGTTTTACCCGGTGAAATAATTTGAGAGCCATTTTACAGGCGATAATCGCTTCCAGAATCCGGTTGCGCCAGAAAAATTTATTCGTATCATTCATGGAATTAATTAAACCCTTAAGATTATCCCCAGGTTTTAAAACGTCTCCCTTTTTCAGTACGTTCTGGATAATAGACGCAATTTCCTTGCGGTCGGCTTGGCTGTCTTCTTCGGAGTAAAATGTAAGCGCACGTCTTAATCCCGACTGAATAATCGTTGGACCAAAGGAATCAACATATCCGAAATACCGGGATGGAATTCCGTTTCCCCATTCCTTCTCTTTTTTATCCGTTCGTTTACGAATTTGTAATTCCTGGATTTCTTTAATCGCTATTGGAATCCAGGCGTCGATGTTTTTCCGGTTCATGATTTCACCTCCGGAAAAGGCAGTTTATAAATCCGGCAATAGCCATAACCGATTGAGAAATTAGCGCCAATTTGAACGATTTTATCGACACAGATTTTTCTCTCCAGCCACTCTTTATTTTCATATTTCTCCGGAAACCCTAAAACGAACCACAACCGGGTTCTCCGCGGCAGGAATTCCTCGTACCACAGATTCTGACTGATGCCATTCTCATCCAAACTATTCCGGGCAATAACCGGCAGGCCGGTTTTGCAGATTTCCGTGAAATGTCCATTATTAAACAGAGCAAAATTGGATTTACCTATACCCGCATAAGATTTAAGGAAACTCTCAATTTTATCTTCGCTTGGTTGAAGATCCTTAATATAAAAATCTTCAATCTCCAAATTTGAAGCGACCGGATCGAATACCCGAAAATACGAATTGTCATTTCCAAAAGATGGCTTTTCGGTTGAGCCCAACTGAATGCCAAACGTTTCCATTTGCTCGGTATAATTATCTAAGACCGCCGGACAGGTGCAGTTGTAATAGACCTTTTGAGAAGCTCGCAAAGGCAGAGTCAATAGATGTGCATCGAAAAAGACGACCTTTCCCGGTTTGAGGGTACGTTTCTTTCTCGGTTCTTCCTTCGTTGAACTAGCTCCGGCAGTTTGGTTACTTTCATTTTGAGAATTGGTAGAATTTTCCGGTTTATCATCTGCATTAAGATCAAAAGCGCCGCCGAAAACATCAACAATATTGTTATTTTCAGTGACTTCATAATTTTTCTCGACATGATCTCTTAGCGAGCCTTTTAGACTCGAAGCAAAAATGATAGGAAAACCGGTGACAGGATCGCGCTGGATCTGATTGTCAACAATGCCGATTTGTTCTCCGCCGCTACCGACGTGCAGGTTGGTAATGGTTTCAATGAGATAAGCTTGATATGTGTACATATTAAAATCCTTTCTTCGCTTTTATTATAAAATTATATCCAATCTTCGTTGCCATTTTATAACCTTTCCATGTGAATGTTTTTTCCTTTTGAGGGTAAAAAACGGAACTTTGTGGAATGCCACAAAAAGAATCGGTTTGTAACTTTTTATATTCCAGAGAGCGGGTCGCTTCCAGTCCAGGTATTAGTGCGTGCTCCAATCCGACCGGTTCATTCTTCCCAAAAAGAGCCGAGATACAGACATGTTTAAAGTCATTGTCAGAAGGTACATCATGCGGTTCCAGCCCGAGAATGTGATTAATGACCGGATGCCCGGTATACTTTTGACTTTCCAGTTCGACAAATGATGTGATTCTCATGTGAAAAAGGGATTTATCGCCACCCAGGAAGACGTCGTCATTTTTCAAAGGACATCCTCCGTCAAAAGTGACAATCACGCCGAATGAATAGCCTTTGGCCAGGCGATAAGCGTGTTTTTCAAAAAATGCGCCCTCTTGAGTTTGCCGGTTCTCATCCCGGGCAATGCCTTGTTGAACAGCGTCTGTGAAGATATTGTCCGATTTACAACAGGGGTGATAGGGAATTTTTTCATGGCGGATGTATTTTTCCCAGAAATCCCGATCGCCAAGATAATCAGGCGGATCATTTTTCGGATTGCGGATTCGGGATATAATTACTTCCTTTTTTTCTGATTCTCTGATTAATGTATAATTAAGATAATCAAAACCAGTTATCAATTTATTACCCTCATCATCTTTTTCAACTGGATCATAGTGATAATCGATGTCTTGGGGAACCGGATACAGAAAATCGTCGGGGCAGAGATGACCGGAATCCTGACGTACGAGGAAGACTGGTGAGATTTGTTGAATGACTCCTAAGTTTAAATCTGATGAATCAAGGGAGACCGTTTCAACCGTTCCGGTATATTTGTGAATTTCCTGATTCACTAATGAAAAATCAGGATATTTTCCGTCTTTGTCAAGCCAGCCCTTCTGATTAAGTATAGTTTTCCGCAGGCAACCGACGATTGTGGTCTGGAGCGGAAACCGGCTCGATTCGGCATAATAACCTTCTCCGAACGATTTGAATGTACCGAAGAAAAAGGTACTGTATGGTTTGAATGTGATTAGATATTGCATTTTCATTCCTCCTCCTTACCGGCTAAGAATTTGATAAACCAAAGTTGATCCAGCACGTCTTTGACGGCTTTTTTTTGATCCGTAACTGGACTGCAGCGCATATCGAGTCCGAGTGCTAATTCAAACATTCTCTTGACATAATCAATTCCGGTATATCCAGATTTCAGTTGATCGCTGAAATTATTATCAAAGAAATTCGTCAACTGTTCCGTTGTTTCAATATGAATCAGTAGATTTTTGAACCTCAGCAGATTGTAATGGATCGAACCCATCAGATCCTCTTCAGAAAGTAATATAGCCTTTAATAATCCATTAAATTGTCCAAGCCGCTCGGGTTCCCTGAATGAAAAAATGACCTGCGCGTCATTTCCGGAATGTTTTTTCAGGTGAATGGCGAGTGTATCCCTTCCAACTTGATTTTTTGCGATACCGAACAACATTTCCCGGGATTTTTCAAGTGTTACAGCTAACGGATGCTTATAATAAGCGATACTAATACCGATGCTTAAACCGACGTCCTGACCTAACAACTCTTTGAATTTTGTATTCAGCGCCAGAGCAACATCAATAATCGTAGTGATTCTTTTATCTGAAGTATGGTAAGCAACCGGCAGAAATGCAAGGACGTCGTCACCACCGACGTAAATCGGCTCGCCGATATCCTTTACTGAACTTGAATAACTCGAGCATAGATCAAAATTGTCAACTCCGGATTGGAATAATTTTTTTGAAAATTCGTTAATATAGTTTCCCATTTCTGATGTTTGTAAGGATTCACTCTCTTTTTTCACCAGATTTCCAATTCCGTCTCCGTCAGCATTCAGAATAGCGATGTATTTGTGATATGGCTTAATTTCTTGGCACCTGATTTTCGTATTATTTTTAACAATTTCTATGAATTCTTTATCATTAAAATCAATCTCATCGTGTTTTTCCAGATATTTTTTCAAACTACCTCTATACCATCCATCTTCTGTTCTATATTCTTCTATAAGTTCAACTGCACTAATTTCACCGGTAGAAGGATAGCGATGCCGACCCGAGACTTTATTCTGAACATCAACAATTTCTAAAGCAAACAACTTCAAAAGGCACAGTGGACAAAGTTTCCATATTTTTTCCTTTTCGCCGTCCATGACTTCCGCCGTCGCAACTGAAGGCAACGTTTTGCACCGCTGACAAGTTTCTTCACTCTTCCCAAGCGTGAAATGTCGATGCTCTTCGGTTGCGTCTAAGTAATTCCAGAATTTTTCGATAGCATTGTCTTCTTGAATACCATCAGCCGGAAGGACAACGATATTGGTTTGGAGAAAGCCATTGAGAATCTTATCAACATCAGTTTTCGCAAAGAATTTTATTCCGTATTTCCCATCCAATCCTTTTATAAGGTCAACGAAGAATTTCCGCGTCTCGTCCCCGGCTTTTTCTATCAAATTCAACACTTCATCTGACGATTGCTCGGATGTTAGGACAAACCGGTCCGGGTAGAGTCCGGCTCTTCGGTCATTTTCTTTTTTTTCAATGAATGGAGTCAGAAAGTTAATCTTGTTATTCTTTTGTAATTCTCGTTCAAACTCTTCCATATACCAGGACAAAAAGTACGAGCCAAACCACATCTCGCGGGTCTTGCGGGCATGCTTTAAGACATCATTTATCGGGCCGATGGTGAAGCCGGCATAGGATAAAGTATTATCATTCATATTTAAACCTCTTTTCCATCCATCTCCATGACTTTGATATCTCTTATAAAATAGTTAGATGTGTCCTTATTTATTTCAGAAAATGCCCACTTAATAAAACCGCTTAGATCGAAATCAGGAATAGTCGGCATTGTCACTTTCCAAGTTACCTTTTTATCATCTTTATGATCCTGAATATTAAACTTCTCATTTCTGATATCAAATTCTTGATTATCTAATTTTTCTGTATAATATTCAGGTTTTAGAATTATGAATACCTTATAACCGCCATTGATCTTTATCGGCTTAAAAGTTATTGGCGAAACGGATCGCTCTATTTTCGGATTCTTGACGTAAAATATCGTATCATTATTAATATCAAAAAATCCTTCATCTTCTCTGTCCTTCCCCTTACTATCAACATAGTGGTAGGCCTTATCCATCCTTATGTGTGGCTTTTTATGAAATGTATACTCAGGTGTAAATCCTAAAAGGACTCTGAGAAATTTATAATTTCCATTTAGAGGATCTTTATCAATATCATCATATAAATGCTTTTTAATTAATCTCTTTTCCCATATTTTAGATGGAGTTTTAGTTTGATTAAAATATTTCCATAACAGTGATTTCAGGTATTTATTTGGTTGTGGATTTTTTTTATTTAAGTCTTCGTTTATTCCTCCTTTCAATGCATTATAGAAATAAAAAATTGACTTATATGGTTCTGATCTGTTGCTATTCGTTTTGAAGAAATAAAAATCTTTGTGGGTTCCCGTTAAAACACTGTTAATATTAAGATCAATTTTTCCATTTATTTTAGAATTATCCCAGTCTATTACGGGTTGTTCCCGTATAAAAAATGATCCAAAACCTTTATTCGCCCGTGTACCAAAATTTTCCAGAGCAAATATGAATGGTAAAGCATAATAAACCTTGGTCAGGATATTCAAATCAAAAGAGAAAAAAGTGACGACTACCGGATCTTGATAGGTGAGCATTTCTTTGATGTCGCCGAAATATTGGGAATGTTGCATAATTTGGTCATGAGTAGTTACTGGATTATCCTTAAACTCTCCAAATCCTTCATATTTATATTCACTGACATCTTTACCAACCAATCGTTTTGGGATGATACGTTCTATAATCGTCGATGGTTCTATAGATATTCGGTAAATACCATTACCTGGTGAAATTTGCCTGTCAATTTCCTTTCCAAAACCCTCTTTGTAATATTTGTCTATATCTTTAATATACTGTGTTAAATAGTGCTTGATCTCTGTTGCTCTGAGAGTTGCCCCACCTTGCTCATGCTGGAAATGAATAATCGGAGAGTGTTGAATTAATTTAATAGTTAGTTTGGCCATTACTTACTCCATTTTAATATCAAAGTAATGATATTTGGTAAAAATATCGTTAATACCATAATAATCAGCATGATTATTCCGAGTATCCGTATAAAACATTTTTTAAATGGATGGCATAAGGTTTTAACCAGGAATTTTTTATCGGTCACTTGTAAATCAGAATTTTGCTTAATTTCTCCGAGAAGATTTGAAGTATATCCAATTATAAACACCAACGATAGTCCAAATACGAGAATTGAGATAAGATTCATTGACAATATGCTGAGTCCGGTGTCATTATTGCTATAAAAATTATTCATAAAATACAAATTCATACCCCAGATACTGGCTAAGAGAGCCAGGGGAAGAAATACAGCATTGATTACAGTAAACACTCCTATTCCTTTTGAAGTCTCGCGCTCATTTGCCAAATCAACAAAGTTGAACAAATCATGTACTTTTTCTTTAAGATTCCTCAGATTGGATTCAATTTCCATTACTGTTAATCCTTTCTGATATATTTCAATGCCTTGCTCTTGAGGAGTAATTTCTTTTTGACACAGTGTATTAGTAAAACGTATAATTTGTTCATCACACGATCTTACTTTTTCAACGATATCGTTTAGGTCGGGTTTATCATCCTGATTTTGATGATTTTGATTTGATTTATTTATATAAGGTTTTATTTCTTTACTAATCTCTGCAGCATTATCAGAAAATTTAACGATTGATGTTCGCTGAATAAGCAACATAACAGCGATTTGATAGTAGATCCGCTCCATATGAACCCGCGCATAATTATATGCAAAAAGACTGCGATCTGTCAAACAAACCAAACTATAACGACTTATCCCAAACAATGTACTCCATTCCACCCACCGTGAATAAGTAGTATCTTCAATTAATTCGTGCATCATCTTTCGGTTAGCAATCCCAATATCGTTACCATCGATAAAAACATACTTATACCAGATATCACTATTTTCGTAATTAAAGCAATGCTCTTTGTCATTCCATTCTTGTAAAGAACTTATCAATTTGCTGTTACCATACCAACATATGACAAACATACGATCATCAATTACCGGTGATAACACATTTTGACGACAAAAACTGTCCCCAAGGGTTCTTGTTATATACTGGGCTACTTTAAGATGACGATGTTTAGTATTATCCAAACTGGCGTCATAAAAATCCTCTAACCCAAATGTTTGATCGGTAAAAATTTTACTCAATTTGAATTCAATACGATCCGGGAAAAAGGACATTTTAGGCGCATCAATTCCGTTGTTTATTCCTAAATATTGAGGATAAATCCTTCGACCGAAATCGTTGATTTTGAGTATATCATCAATATTTGAATAACAATAATTCAACAACTCTATGGTTAAGATTCCGACTTCGTCATCAAATAAACGCAGGGCAACATGATCTATTTCAAGATAATATCTTATAGGACCGTTTTTCGTTTTGATATGGATAACCATTTCAGAGTCACTATCGACGCTCTTTTCAAAATAAATTGAAGATTGCAATTCATTTTCGGAATAAGGATTCGGAAATAACACTTCTCTGATATAATCATGAAAGTAAACAAACTCGTTATAGTTAAGTTTAGTGTCAGTAATCCTGTAGATTTTCTCTTCCCACCCATCATTTTTTAAAAGATTATAATATTTATCTCGTAAAGTATCAACTTTTTTGCTTTGACCATCAACCTTACGATTTCGACTTTGATTTTTTTCCGTTTCATTTTTCTCAATTTTAAAAGGAAACATAAAAATGTGCTGAGAAATAATTGGTTTTTCGACCATTGCTTTAATTAAATCTGTTGATAAAGCTGGTTTAGCCCCAAAGTAGCCATACTCAGGAAGATTTCCACCAGACCAGAATTCAATGCTCCCATCACTTCTCTTCTGATGTTCATAATACTTCCTTAACCGTTTAATCATTTTGCCTGACCCAGAATATGTTAGTGTATTTGGTGGACTGATAATAAAGATGTCAGTAAATTTCCCTTCGTATTCAATCCAGAGTCGGTCATTCACGCAGGAAGTCTTATCGGTTAAACTTGTGATTAGAATTGTAGATTTATCATCACCAAGAACTTCAGATTGTTCGCGGATGGATTGTTCAGATAACTGTTCGTCTTTTTCAGTCGCACCTTGGCACTTTCTATCATAAGCGCGGATTTTTTCTATTTCTATATTAGTCGCCCCCATTTCCTTCATTGCAGGTATGTAGCCTCTGTCATTCGCGCTAATAAGTTGTTGCCCGCGGTCTAGTTTGATTCCGAGTAAGTTTGCTACTTGTTCAATAGAGGTTTCTTTATCAATCCCCGCTTGTTCTCCATGGTGATCAATGACGAGTGCGTTTTCTGGTTTTGAAATATCGATATTCAGTTCAACTAATATTGGAACTTGTTCTGATTTCAATTGCTTTATTTCTTCTGAATAATCAGAAAGTTTTGCCCCCCAAGTAAGATTTTTATCGTATTGGAGTATCCATTTACTAGTAAGAATTCCCCGTATGGTATCCATTTCTGCGTCGTGGCCACCAAGAAAGAATACTAATTTTGACGAATCAATTTTGTCCATTTGTACCTCTTATTGATATGAGTCCATTTAAACTTTCATTGCATATGTACTTATTATCGTTTCCGTCTTCTTTCCCTATACTTTACGGGGTTTCCCGCACCCTTGGTTGGTTTCGTGCATTTCGTGGTCAAGTTTCCTCCAACCTCGGGGCACGGCTCCGCTCCGTCAGTCACATGTCACAACGGAGCAGTTCAGAAATATTTCATCAAAACCTGTGAAATAACAGGCAATAAAATTCCCGCCTATTACTTCTAAAAGTAACCTAATATGTCTTCCCGAAGGAGAAACGTCTAAAGCTGTCGATTTAAAAGAACGCTTTGAATTTTAGTTCGCCGTACCAGTCATTTGTCCCGAAGCATCGGGATCCATTTCTTGAAATCAATCCTTTTTCAAACAACGCTTGTTTCCGGGATAAAGTATCGGTGCAATGACTATCCGCGGATGATCCCTATTTAAAATAGCGAAATAAGTGTACAATTAATTTTAGAATTAGTCAACAAATATTTCTCCGTAAAATGGATCCCCTTTGCCGGTGGGAAGATTTTTCATCCGATTGGTATTCAGTTTAAAATAGATAATCAGTTATTGAAGTAGTTTTTACCGTAATAGTAATCTGGATTGTGTTTTGTTTTTGATGGATGAAAACGAGGCAATTTTGCCTATTTCTCTTCTCCCGGACAATTCTAAGCATTCACCCGCAATGCCAAAGAACGGAAAAGCGATTCGCTTGTCAAAATCCTTTCGGAGAGTCTCAAAATCAAGTGCGGGATTATTTTACCGACAGATTTCGCTAAATGCAAATATTATTTAAACACAGAGGCACGAACAAAAGTAAAGACGAAGGAAATATCTAAATAGAGTACGAATCATTCTCCAAGACTGCCATTCTGATCCGCAAAAACCTAAAAACCAATTCCAGACTTTAGAGCCCACAACAACTTTTCACCACAGGCGAACTCGCTGTTCAAATTATTCCGTCTTTTTTCCCCTCCGAGACGAGTAGGTTAACACAGATAAAAACGGGTTAGGAAATATTTAAAATATTAGTGCCTATTTGTGTTCATTCCCTACAATTTGCGGGGTTCCGTAGTTCAAATTGCTTCGCCTTTTCCTCCGCCGCGGCAGAGTAGAAGCGTTTTTTGGACTATCCTTTTTGCACTTCCCAGATTTCCGCGCCGAAGTGATCCCACGGCAGGCGATATTCATCGCACTTTCTCGGGTCATCGGTAAAATTCTTATCCATGAAGTAAAAAATTCGGGATGCTTTCCCGGAAATATTACGGCAACCGTGCGCAACGCCCGACGGAATCATCACGAGTTTCGAATTTCCATCGCCTAAAATGATCTTCATTATTATGTCCTTTGTCGCGGAGTCTTCTCGCAAATCAGCAAGTATTAGCATGACTTTGTCGCTGGGCGGAACGTACCAAACATCTATCTGCTGAAAATGAACATGAAAAGCCTTAATTACGCCCGGTTCCACTTCGCTGTAATTGATCTGAACAATTTTTACTTCAGGCAAATCATTCAGCGCCCCATTTGTCAGACAAGCAATTTCAGTAAATGAACCGCCGTCATCATTAAACCGCCGCAGTTGAACGATTTTCACTCCGTCGATTGTCGGTTTTTTGGAATAGTCTTGGAGTTTTAATGTACTCTGTATCGTTTTGCTAATCTTCATCATTCGCCTTCATTTAATTTTTCCATCCTTGCGAAATTACGCTACTGAAAAATAAAAGACAACACTTAAGCGATCAGATTTTCTTGGCAGAATATTGCACGCTTTCTTGACATTCCTATCGATTGCTGGTAAATTAAATTTGTTTTTTGTGATATGTATAATTGAAATAAGGATTGAATACCGGAATTCCAGACAATAGGAATCAACTTATTTATGAAAATTCTTGATCGAACGCTCAATTTTCCTAATTCTCATTATAAAATCCACTACACGATTCAGGTTGAGAAGGATAAAATCGTCAGTTTCTCAGCCACCACCGATTTGGATAATCCGTACTTGAAACCGACCGCAGAGAATTTTGACGAATCAAACGACTATTTCTCTCGTCACATTTTTTCCTCTTTTGACAGACATTTCTCCCGCATTCTCGCCATTGAGAAAGCCAATCACACCCAACCGCCGTTTGTTGAAGACTTGTCTCGAGTCATGGTCATGGAATTTCAGCGGATCGTTGCACATCTGTATTTCTTTGCCACACTTGCATATAATGTCGGCATTCCGCATCTGTATCGCGCTACTTTTCGCGATATCGATGCCTTGTACGATTTATTCAAATTATTTGACACCAAACCATTGTCCGATTTCATCCAAGTCGGAGGAATTCGGCATGATCTTCCAACACGTGCTATCGAAGCGATTAACGTTTTTATCCGACAATTTTCCCTTAAAATCCAATACTATGAGCACGTACTGAACACCGATCCGATTTTCATCCATCGAAGCGCTAAGGTGGGAACGATTTCTCCCGAACAGGCAAGAATGTTTGATCTTTCGGGTGCAAATTTGAGAGCCAGCGGAATATCAAACGATGCCAGAAAAACAATTCCGTATTCAATATATCAGTCACTCGACTTCAATGTTCCGACCGGCAAAGGTTTGAAAGGTTCGGTGGGTGATTCATGGGATCGCTGTTACGTCCGCCTGAAGGAAATCCACGAAAGTTGTCGGATTATTTCGCAAGCACTGATACAAATCTCGCGCGATCAATCCCATGCCACAGAAAAATCAGATATTCAATATGCAAATTCCCCAGTCGAGGTCACGGTTGAATCTCCCAGCGGCGAGTTGTTCTGTCAAATCAATGCAGACGGTTTCGTTACTTACAAGCCGCCGCACCTGAAAATCTCAGTAATTAACGATATTATTACCGGTCAGTCTATTTCCGATATCGACATGATCCTCGCCAGCCTGAGTATTTTCACAGATGGAGAATCTGTCCTATGATTACTTCGACTTTTCAATATTACCAAACGATTTCATGGTTGTCTTGGGTTCCTGACATTATTTTGATGATTGTCGCCTTTTCCCAGTATGCCATCCCGCTTTTTCTTCTCGCTATCGCTTTGTTTCTTATATCCTACTATTTTGAAAAACGTCTGTTTGGTGAGATTACGCTAAAAATCTTTTCGCCGGAAAAAACCAAAAATGGCGTTATCCAGCAAATCATTGACAGTATAAAATCCTTTTTCGGATCGCAATTTCTGATAACGACGAAAAAAGATCGGAAAGTTGCCGTCGCTTCGGCAATACTTTTTACACTCAATTTCGTACCATTTCTGATAATTCCTTTCAGCGGAAAAATCTTCGGGATTTCTTCGGGTATCAATCTCTACATCATTCTCTTTATCTTGTTTATCGACGCAATGGCTTTCTTCGTCATCGAAAAACAAGACAGACGGATTGATCCCGTCTATTATTCAACAAAAACCGGATTCCAGTTTCTTATCTCATGCATCATTCTCTTTTTGTCGACGTTAACAGTGCTTCCACTCGTCGGCAAAACAAATTTTATGGCCATTGTGGAATCTCAGTCGGTATTCACGGAAGGCGCATTTCCGGCATGGACCATGTTCCGATCGCTATTTGCGTTCATCGGTTTCTTCTGTTACTTTATTACAACTGTCATCGTGATACAAATCCTTCAAAAAAATAGCGGGTTGGATTCATTCCCTGAAAAAAACTCCGTTTTACCACTTCAATATCAGTTAATCATCGCTTCCAAGACAACCGCATTGTTTTCCATTTTCATTATCGGCGTTATCTTTTTTCTCGGCGGATGGCTTTCTCCTTTTCAGGATATGTATGTGATGAATTCAAACGGTTGGGAAGTGTTCTGGTTAATTGCAAAAATCGCGCTGATCTATTTCATAATCCTTCTATTTCGGTATAATTTTGTGAATTTATCCTTCAAACAAATGGAACATATAAATTTCGACGTCCTCCTCCCGCTCGCCTTCTTTTCAGCGCTTGGAACAATTGTCTGGACAGTGATTCAAAAACTCTGATCTCCAATGACATTTCATAATCTCAAGATAAGAATCAGACCGAATTTTAAAGTTCTGATCTTATTCGTCCTGTTCCTGCAATCCTGCCAACAGTCAAAAACCAACGCCGAAGATTTTACTTCTAAACGGGAAGCAATGGTCACAAATCAGATCACCCATCGCGGCATCAGCGACCCAAAAGTCATTCGCGCGATGAGAAAAGTTGAACGCCACCTGTTTGTGCCGGAAAAATACTGGTTTGAAGCCTACGAAGATTATCCCCTTCCGATCGGTTTCGGACAGACTATTTCACAACCTTATATCGTCGCATTGATGACCGAATCTTTAGAATTAAAAGGAAGCGAAAAAATCTTAGAAATCGGAACAGGATCCGGTTATCAGGCGGCAATTCTCGCGGAGATTTGCGATAGCGTCTTTACGATTGAAATTGTTGCCGAACTCGGTTATAATGCCGAAATGGCGCTAAAGCGACTCGGTTATAGAAATATTCAGGTGAAAATCGGCGACGGATATCAAGGATGTAAAGAACACGCTCCCTTTGACGCTATTATCGTAACTTGCGCGCCGACACACATTCCACCCGAACTCGTCCGGCAGATGAAAGTAAATGGAAAAATGATTATTCCAGTTGGTGAATCAGGGACACAGGAACTCGTTCTATTAATAAAAACCAGAAGTGGATTAAATGCGAAATCCGTTATTCCCGTACGTTTCGTTCCGATGATGCGTCAGAATGGAAAAGCATACTGAATTGGAGATTGAAATAATTAGACCTGTCCGCCTCTGGCGGATCAAAAGAAAGTTTTTGAATTATTTAAAGAATGCTTTTATTTTGAATCGTTTCCAGTTGAAAAAAGTTGAAATAGGAAAAGAAAATGGTCGAACAATATGAATATTTCATCAAAACTTTGCAAGAAAAGATCGAAAACTGGCTCAAAACCGAAATCGGAGAAACCAACCGATGGGCTGAATATATCAGAAAAACCCCAGACATTTTTCGCGTACTGGTAAAGTTGTCGGCTGACGATGAAGTACCCATCGCAGAAAAAGCCAAAATCACTACCGCGATCACCTATTTTGTTTCACCAATGGATTTGATCCCCGAAACGTTTTGGGGCGCTTTTGGATTTGTGGACGACCTTGCTTTAGCCGCCTACGTGCTCGATTCCGTTTCATCCGTTATTGACCCAAAAATTTACGAGAAATACTGGAAAGGTTCGGGCATGCTGACGGATGCCGTTCAGGAAATCCTTCAGATCGCTGAAAAAATGGTTGGTAAGGAATACTGGCAAAAATTAAAATCGCTCATCAAAGATTAACCGCGGTCAGATTTGCTCGTAAAACTCATGAATCTCCGGAATGATTTCCGTAAAATTTGTGAGTGTATGTCCGCCGAATTTTAGGATTTTCATCATACAACCAGACGATTGAAAGAATCGTTCCGCTTTTCGGTAATCAAGCACTTGATCATCCTCAGCAAGATAAACCGACAAAGCGCCATGAGTCTGTACGAGTGATTCTGAGGAAATTCTTCCCAACTGTCGGAGATATTCTGCCTTCCATTCAAAGGATTCATCATTGTTAAAATAACGATGCATTCCAACGGCATTTTTCATATCGCTGACCGGATCGATCGTTGGATTTAACAGTACGGCGGGAATATTGCGCCTCGAGTAAAAATGATACGCGTAAAATCCTCCCAGACTGCTACCGACCAAGAGTACTTTTTTACCTTTGTGATTTTGAATAATGGAATCTATTAGCGCGATGACTTTTAGTGGTTCAATCGGCAGATCCGGCGAGAGTATTTCGATTTCAGGCAGATGTTTTTTCAGCAACTGTGCTTTTACCGCATTTCCTGAACTTGCAAAACCATGTAAATAGCAAATCATTCAACCTCCGATAACTGTCAGAAAATACTCTGGCGCCGGGAAAAATTCAGATCCATTATTCCAAAACAAATAATTGCCTTCTTGGCTTTAATATCAATTTCTCGGCCACTTTTTTAGAGTTTCCACGACTTGACCGAATGAACCACGATATTCTGACAAAATGCTAACTTTTATCCTAATTTTATCTCCGCACTCTCAGCGACCTGAATCCCGCCATCGGCGGTTTCAGCGGTTATCTTTTCTCACTCTTGCAATGAGTTTATCAGATAGAAGCGTCACGTTTTCCGATTCCTGCCTGATGTTACGGACAAATGAATTGTCATCAAATGTTCCTCTTACCGCATCAAAATCTAACTGTCGGATTTCAGGGCCGCCATCCAGTCCATAACCGATATGACTATCTAAGTCGAATTCTTTTTCGGTGTCTTTCAGAATCATATTGTTCAGTTTCAGCCGACTTTCTTTCCAATCGGTAATAATCTGCGCGATTTGATCCGGTAAAATCTGCGAGATTTCAACACCTAAACGTTGTTCAAGTTTACTCAAGAACCAATCTCCAGCGGTTTTTTCATATTCCTGATGAATTTCTTGCAACCGTTTCAGTACAGATTCGACGGAAGAAATCTTGCCGGTGCGAATTTCATCCATGAATTTCAGAATCGAAGTATCCGTGGCAATCATGCCAGAAATATCGCGCCATGATTCATTTTTAATATCGTCATCGAAAGCCAATGCTTTGTGCATTTCATCAATGGTCATAGTTCCCGGAAGTTTTTCCAAACGTCGTACGATTTCTCCGTAAAACGCATTTTTCAATGCTATTTCGTAATATTGAGTATAACCTTTGATCAGCAGACGTTTGATCTGTAATCCTTTATAACTGACGGTTTCTTGTGTTTTTTGAGCTGACTCACGGAGATTTGATAGAACATCAACAGCGTTTAGGATTTTTTCAATGATGAACGGACTTAGAAAATCGAATCGTATTAAGTCCATTTTGTTCGGATCTTTCCGGCGATCTCTCTTTAGCCATTTTTCGGCATCACGTCGGGTTCCTACCGTGAAGAAATTTATTGCCGGTATTAAAAGGCTTCTCCCTTTTTCTTCTATAATATAAGAAAAAGGAAAATCACCGGCGTCGATATTAGAAAAATGTTTACCGATTACCACAGAGTATGCGCCGATCTTAGAAGGCCAAAGAAGATAAGAGAACGAACCTGTTTTTGAACCGCGTTCGAGAATTCCCTGATGAAGCGGGCCAAGTTTGTACATGTGATTACTTTGATTAGTTCCGCTTCCGGCGTTGAAAAATGAAAACATTCCGGCAATCAAAAGTGTCGATTTGTGATGCGTCACCGTGTAAGGACCTGCAAAAACCGAACAGGCTTCTCCGTGAAAGGCTTCACAATTCGCAAAGAAAACAGAGTTCTCTGCCGAATATTGCTTACCAATTTTGACGCCTTGTCCAACAAAACAACGGTCTAAAATCGCGCCTCCATCCACATGAGAACCCGAGAGCGTGATAAAATGCTTGGCAACGACGCCTTCACCAACAATCGCTGGATCGGCAAAACATCCCTGAATCGTCCCGTCCTCTAAAAATGTCGCGCCGATTGCGACTGAATATTGCCCAAACCGAACATTCCGAATGATCTGACAATGCCGGATGCGAACGCCGTTTTCAACAATCCCAACCTTACTTTTTCTTGTCTGAATATATTCATGGATTATCTCTTCGAGCGCTTTGATGAACTCGCTGTCGTTCCTGTAAGTCGCCAATAAATAGGCAATTTGCGAGGTCATGCGGTCGAAAATGGGAATCGTTCTGCCGCCTCCTTCATTGATCGTTTCGACTTGCGTTCCATTTCCAAAAGTCGTTTCTCCGATATTGATTATCTCGGCGACGTTTTCGATAATTACGTCATTCCCGATTTGCTGATTTACGAGACTTTTAACGGATGAAATAAAAACGTGATCGCTGATCTGGCAATCCTTGACGAATGAATCGTAAATACCGCAAGTGCGGAAAACGTTTTTTTCAGACTCAATCGTTCCATCTTGTTTGCCAATACTAACCGTTCCCGAAAATCGCACATTGCGAAATCTTTCCGTAATGAGTGGTTCTGCTATCGTCACAGAATTCCAATTATCAGCAGAACAACCGTTGGCAATGAGAAGATCGATCTCGCCTTTGATTAATGGCCTGACTTTCATCGTTCCCCCGAATTCTACAGTTCAGGTAAATGTGTGAGCGTGTGATGTTCGATGTCTTTGAAATATTTCACGGTGCCAACTTTTAGTTCCATCGTTGATTCGTCATCGCAGACGATGATCCCATGCTGATGAAGTTGCAACATCGAGACCGTCCACATGTGATTGACACCTCCTTCGACAACATTCTGAAGCGCACGCGCTTTTTTATAGCCGTTAATGATGATCAATACTTCGCGAGCATCCATGACCGTTCCGACACCGACAGTCAAGGCGGTTTTCGGAACCTTGTTCAGATCGTTTTCAAAGAAACGTGAATTGGCTACAATCGTATCAAATGTCAGCGTTTTCACTCGCGTGCGAGAAGAGAGTGACGAGCCCGGCTCGTTGAATGCGATATGTCCGTCGGGACCAATTCCACCGATAAACAGGTCGATTCCCCCAAACTTTTTAATCTTTTCTTCAAAGGAGTAACATTCCTCGTCCAGATCAGCCGCATTACCGTTAAGAATGTTCACATTTTTTGCCTGAATGTCGACATGTTTAAACAGATTATTCCACATAAAATAATGATAACTTTCTGGATGATCTTCTGATAATCCAACATATTCATCCATGTTAAATGTCACGACATTTTTAAACGACACTTTTCCGGCTTTATAAAGAGCAACCAATTCCCGGTAAGTTCCGAGCGGTGAAGAACCGGTCGGTAATCCGATTACAAACGGTTTTTCAGCGGACGCATTTGCCGCTTTGATATGGTCAGCAACAAAAAAAGCGACCCATTTGCTGAGTTTCTCATAGTTTTCATGAATTAAAATCCTCATAATTCTGCTCCTTATTTTTTAGTATGAATCCTCTAATAATTTTTTACTACAACATGATTTTTGCGTCGGCGATGAATACGCCTTTGCCTTCGTCAAGAACGATCAACGGATTGATATCAAGTTCACGAATTTGAGGACAATCGATAACCAATTGCGACAACCGACGAATACATTGAACGATTCCTTTAATATCTTTTGGATTTCCGCCGCGCACCCCGGACAATAACGGATAACCTTTGATGCTTTCGATCATGGATTTCGCCGTCGATTCGTCGATTGGGGGAATTCGGAATGCGACATCCTTGAATACTTTAACAAAAATCCCGCCCAGACCACAAACATAACCACACTTCCGAACGAGGCGTCTCGTTTAGCGCCGAGAATAACCTCCTCGCCGGTCGGAATCATTTTTCGAACCAAAATACCGTCAATTTTGATGAATGGTAACTTTTGTCGGACGTCTCGTAAGATTTTTTCATAAGCGTTTAGCGCTTCTTGCTCGGATTGAATATTCAGCACGACGCCGCCGATGTCAAATTTATGGACAACATCTTTCGACATCACTTTCATCACAGACGGAAATCCGAGTCGAACCGCCAGCGACGCGGCTTCGCCAGCCGATTGCGCTAAAGCGCTTTCTACAACAGGCAACCCGTAAATATTTAGTATTTGTGTCGCTTCATCTTCGGTTAAATATTTTTGCCCAGTGCCGATGGCTGAATCCAAAATTCGGTTCGCACGTTCGCGCGCCGTTCTCTCCAGATCGATCGGCTCGAATGCTCGATGATTGGCAATTTGACTGAAATTGTAAACGGTCGAAAATGCAACCGCCATGGATTCCGGTAAAAAGTATTGCGGAATTTTATTTCGCTGAAGAACATCAACGCCGACTGAAACATCCGCTTCGCCCATGAACGATGTGAAAACCGGTTTATCGTAATGGCTTGAAACTTTGGCAACTTCACGAGCGATCAAATCAATATCTGTCATAGATTGCGGCGTCAAAATCACAAAAACGCCATCAACATTATCATCTTTAAATGCCGCTGACATGGCAATGTTATACCGATCGGCACGTGCGTCGCCAATGATATCGACGGGATTGTGCGTATTGGCGGTTTTCGGCAAATTTTTCTTCAAAATCGCCGTCGTCTCATCCGAAAATTTCGCCAGTTGCAATCCTTGTTTTACAACTGCATCTGTTGTCAGCACACCGGGTCCTCCCGCATTGGTAATGATCACAACGCGATTATTTTTTGGAATTGGCTGATAAGCAAATGCAATGGCTTTATTGAACATTTCCTCGATATTATCACACCGGATGATTCCCGCCTGCCGGAAAGCCGCGTCGCAGATTTCGTCGCTACCGGCTAAAGAGCCCGTGTGAGAAGCCGCGGCAGAAGCGCCCGCCGATGTTCGTCCCGCTTTGAGAACCAAGATCGGTTTGTGGCTTTCCGCAATGATTTCTCTGGCGGCTTTCATGAGCGCCAAACCATCGGTAACTTCTTCAAGATATATGAGAATGACTTTTGTCTTGGGATCGTCTTTAAGATAATAAAGCAGATCAATTTCACTGATGTCCGCTTTATTGCCGAAACTGATGAATTTTGAAAAACCGATATGTTTGGCGTAAGCGTAGTCCAAAACGGCGGTACAGAGCGCGCCGCTTTGAGAAAGGAATGCGATGCTTCCTTCATCCGGCATTCTTCGCGCAAACGACGCATTGATTTTCGATCGCGGATCAGTGTTGATCACGCCGAGATAATTCGGACCTATGAACGACATATCGTATCGAACAGCAATCTCTTTCAACTGATTTTCGAGAACGGCGCCTGCTTCTCCCACTTCTTTAAATCCAGCAGAAATGATAATCGCCGATTTGATTCCCTTTTGTCCGCATTGCTCCAGCGCCATGTGGCAAACGGAACTGGGAAAGACGAGAATCGCCAGATCGACTTCATCCTGAATATCGACGACGTATTTGTAGGCTTTGACGCCAGCGATGAACTTCTCCTTCGGACTCACTGGAAAAACGATTCCATTGAAATCCGCTTTCAGAATGTTCATCAGGATATCGCACGGAACGGTGCCGACGACTTTATTGGCGCCGACAATAGCAACCGAATCCGGATAGAATATTTTATTCAGGTTCTGTTGATGAATTTGTGCCCGAGTTATCATGAATGCTCCTAATCGAATTGTAAATTAGCCTAAGTAACCAGCGATGAATTGCACGGCGTCCTCGACGGTCTGAACTCTCAGGGCCTTGTCTTCATCCATCTCTAATCCGAATTCTTCTTCGAATCCGGCAACCAGTTCCAGACTCTGCATCGAGTCTGCCCCGAGATCGAAGATAAAGTTCGCATTGTCGGACACTTCGCTGACATCCATTTTCAAAACTTTTGCTACAACCAATTTGACTCGTTCACGAACCTCTGTTTTTTCCACTTTCTACTCCTTTACGATGATTTCATCTTACCTATTTGCTATTAATGCTACTTATAATCATTTGACGAAATACTAATAATTCCAAATTCAAGATACAAGAAATATTTATCACATTCGACTAAATCCAGTTGTTTTCTACGACATGAGGAATTCCGAAATTTCATCCCACATCTTTCGATAGGACAAGAACAAGTTAATTATTTAACTTTTTCAAGTTGGTTTTCCGAAGCATTATTTTTAATTTCCCGTCGTATGATGAATAATATTTTGATTAAAACAATTACCTTTCCTCAGATAGAAAGAAACGGTTTATGACGGAAATGATGAAGCCATTTGAACAAATGACTGACGAAGATTACGCTGATCTTGGACTACAGTCAGGATTGGAAATACATCAGCAAATCCTGACGGAAAAAAAGTTGTTTTGCCGATGCCCTGCGGGTCATTATTCGACCGAATATGATGCGGAAATTCTCCGCCACATGCGTCCGACGCTATCGGAACTCGGCGAATACGACGGCACCGCTTTAATGGAATTCAAGACAAAAAAAGAAATCATCTACCAAATCAATCGCGAGACAGTTTGCACGTATGAAATGGATGACACGCCGCCTTTTGAGATCAATCAAAGCGCGCTCGAAATCGCATTTCAAATCGCAATGCTGATGAATTACAAACTCGTGAATGAAATTCACATCGCAAGGAAACAATATCTCGACGGAAGCATTCCAACCGGATTTCAACGAACGACGATTGTCGGTGTCGATGGTTTCATTCCCTACAAAAACCGAAATATTGGCCTCATTCAGCTTGGTCTTGAAGAAGATTCCTGCCGCGAAGTTAGCGACATCGGTCATCGGCGCGTTTATCGGACAGATAGACTCGGAATGCCGCTGATCGAAACGGTTACGCGTCCGGAAATGCACACGCCTCAGGAAGTCGCCGACGTTGCGAATATTCTTCGCTGGTTAGTCAAAAGTACCGGATTTGTTCGGACTGGAATCGGCTCGGCGCGGCAAGATGTAAACGTCAGCATCAAGGGCGGGACGCGAATTGAAATCAAAGGCGTCCACCGGATTCCGCTCATTCCACTTTTAATCTACAATGAAGCCATGCGTCAGCGATCACTCCTACTGATTCGTGACGACTTACGAGAGCGCGGAATCACTGAATCGACGTTTAAAGCCGAAACCGCCGATGTGACTCATCTGATGACAAGTACGCAATGGGACCCGATTCGCTGGGCATTGCAACACAATGAAAAAATCGCATGCGTCAATTTAAAAGGTTACAGCGGCATTCTCAGTTATCCGACGCAAACCGGAAAAGTTTTTTCCAAAGAAATTTCCGACCGCGTCCGCGTTATTGCTTGCCTCACGCGACTTCCGAACATTTTGACTTCTGAAAGTACCGAAGAAACTATTGGAAGTCATGTCTGGAATAGAATCCGCAAACTCTTCTCGGCAACGTCACAGGACGCGCTGGTTATCGTTTGGGGAAATGAACAAGATTTGCAAACCGCCATTCAAGAAATCATTATCCGCGCTCGTGAAGCGATGATCGGAGTTCCGGGTGAAACCCGGCAGGCGCTGGCTGATGGAACGAACGGTTTCGAACGAATCCTTCCTGGACCGGAACGCATGTATCCGGACACGGATTTACCGCCACTGGAATTTCCGCCGGAGCGCGTCGAAGTCCTCCGAAAAAATCTTCCACCCCCAATATGGGAGCGTAGAACTCGATATAGAGATGCTGGAATTCCCAACCATCTAATCATTCCAATTGCCGCTTCGCCGCGTGCTTTATTTTTCGATCGGTTGATCGAAGCGAACGATCTTTCACCGAAATTCTGCGCAAGAATTTTCTTCGAAAAAATAGTCGCATGGCGACGTTGTGGATTACCAACGGAAAGACTGACCATTGCGGTTTTTTCGGAGTTTTTCGGAAAAATAGTCTCCGATCCTTCGCTCCTCCCAAACGCTGAACGAATCCTCCGCCAATTTCTCACATCGGATGAAAGTCTCTCAATAATTATAGAAGCGTTTTCACCGATTTCAATTTCGCATGATGAGATTTTATCTGCGCTGGTTGATATTGATAAAACCGAACCACCAAAATCGCCGCAGATTGAGGCAAACATCCGCTATTTTATAGGAAAGTTAATGAAACGATTCCAGTTCAGGATTCCAGCGAAAACCGTCTTACCCATCGTCGGTGAATTTGTAAAAAATGGGAGGCGCTCATGAGCAACAATCCCTATAAAGGTTATCGCGATCCCGTTCTTTCTGTTTTAAAAGAAAACTCGGTCGAAGTTTGGAGCGACGTTGAACTTCTGACCGATCAGGGCGAATTCAAAGGCATCATTCTGCCTCGCAGTGAAACTTCCGATGCCAAACATGTCGTCTTAAAATTGCGAAATGGTTACAACATCGGCATCGCCTTCAATCGGATTCGTTCCATCAAGGAAATCGGACGAAAAGAGGCGCATTACCAGATTCCCGAAAAGGAATTTCCGCGCGATCCGAAGAAACCGAACGTCAAATTACTCGGAACGGGCGGAACGATCGCCAGCCGTCTGGATTATCGGACGGGCGCCGTCATTCCGGCATTTTCACCCGGAGAATTGTACGGATCGGTTCCGGAACTTGCCGATTATTGTAATTTGGATACCGAGCGGCTTTTTGGCGTTTTCAGTGAAAACATGGGACCGGAGCAATGGATCGCGACCGCTCAGGCGATTGCCGCGGAAATCCAAAAAGGAACGCATGGAATCGTCATCGGTCATGGAACGGACACGATGCATCACACATCGGCGATTCTCTCGTTCATGGTTCAGAATTCACCAGTTCCGATTGTCATGGTTGGATCGCAACGATCTTCCGATCGTCCCTCTTCGGATGCGGCGTCGAACCTGATCCACGCCGTTAAAACCGCCGCGGAAAGTGACATTGCTGAGACGATGGTTTGCATGTTCGGACCGACTTCCGATCAATATGCGCTTCTGCATCGAGGCACGCGCGTCCGAAAAATGCACTCCAGTTACCGCTCGACTTTCCGTACGATCAGCGATATTCCACTAGCAATGGTTGATCGGGAGAAAATCACTCCGTTGAGACAGGATTATCAGCGGCGCCGGCCTGATAAAAATGTCACGCTCAACACAGCATTCGAGGAAAAGGTTTCCATCGTCTATTATTATCCGAACATGAAACCTGACATCATCGACTCGCTCATCGACAATGATTATCGCGGTATCATCATCGCCGGAACCGGTCTCGGGCACGTCAACAAGCCACTTTATCCGTCGCTGAAACGCGCCTGCGATAAAGGAATTTCCGTGTTTATGACGGTTCAAACATTGTGGGGTTATGTCCAGATGTATGTTTATGAAACCGGGCGCGAGATCATGCAACTCGGCGTCATTCCGGCGGCAAATCTCCTTCCGGAAGTCGCGTACGTCAAGCTCGGCTGGGCGCTCGGTCAGACAAAGGATCCGCAAAAAGTTAAAGAAATCATGCTGACGTCCATCGCGGGAGAAATCACCGAGCGCGAACCGTACGACGGTTATCTGATCTATCAGGGCGGCATTCCAGAAGTCGTAGAATTCCTACGACAAATTAAACGATAAAAGAAGGAAGAATTTCGGAGGTTTTCATGAACAAACGACTAATCACATTTTTTACGTTTATACTGACTGCCACGATTCTTCTAGCAACACCTGACGGAGATTTGCGAACGAATACTTCGCACGTCCTTTTCTCTTCGATTCCTAAACATTTTCAATTATATACGCGAAATGAAAACGATTCGGCGACTGTCGCCATTTCCGGAAAAGTCACGACGACCGGTTACGATTCCATCCAAACGGTTGTCTATCGAAACGGCGAAATCTGGAAAAAGATCGCCCAACCGCTTGCCTATTCAGGTTCCGAAGCTGCATTTTCCCTGAAACCGCAAATCCATGCTGAATTGTCCGAGTACAAATTCGATGTCGAACTTATAGCGGGCACACAAAAAACTCTAATTGTTACCTGTGACAGTATCGTTTGCGGAGATGCCTTTTTACTCTGTGGACAATCAAATTCACATAATGCGCTTTCAACGGAAACCTATGAAAATGAATTTTGCCGGACGTTTGGCGTGAAAGTCGGCAATTCCAATTATTATCCATATAATCCGGCGGATACGCTCTGGAGCCGCGCTCGCGGCTACTCTTCAGTCGGGCCGAACGTCGGTGTATTCGGGCTCGAACTTCAGAAATTCCTAACCGATGAAATAAAGGTCCCATCCTGCATCATTAACGGCGGAACCGGCGGAAGCATCATCAGCGAAAACCTTCCGAATTCGGCAAATCCCGCCGATCTGAACACGATTTATGGCAAAGTCCTCTATCGTGTTCGGGAAGCCGAATTATCGCGAATCCGTGCAATGATCTGGTATCAGGGCGAGAATGACGCCGATTCCATTAACACCGTGGCATGGCTCGGCCGGTTCAAGACATTGCTGGAAGGTTGGAAAACTGATTTCCAACCGGAAAAAGTCTATGTGTATCAAATTCATCCCGGATGCGGTGGAACATGGATGAGCAAATTGCGCGAAATTCAACGCACGATTCCCGACTCGCTCGCCGAGCCAAATATCACGATGCTATCGACATGCGGCGCAGTCGGCCACGATGGTTGTCACTACGTCAAGGAAGGATATATAATGTTGGCGCGCTGGTTGTTCGATGTTATGCGCGCCGATTTTTATGGCGCATATACGGATATAATCGATTATCTGCCGCCGAACATTCAAAGCGCCAATTACGATCCGGCAACGCTTCAACTTACTCTAACTTTCGATAATACTTACGAACTCGTCTGGCCGGCGGATACATTGAACGAAAGCCTGACCGACTATTTCTATCTCGATAACGGATTCGGCAATATCGCCTCGGGAATAGCGCGTAACGATTCGGTGATCCTGACGCTTGGGAGTCAGCATTTCTTTAAGACGATCACGTACTTACCGGATCAAAATTACAACGATGGAAGCGGTTATTATTACGGTCCGTGGTTGAAAAACAGCCGGGGAATCGGCGCTTTCTCCTTTCATGGAATCAAAATTCATAATCCATCTGAAACGGTTCGTCTCATTTCACCAAACGGCGGAGAAATCTGGATTCCCGATTCAACTTATGAAATCACATGGGAACAATCGAATCTCTCGAAAATCAAATTGCTATACTCAGCGGACAGCGGACAAACCTGGATCGACATCGCTGATAATCTCGATGCAAGCATCTGTCATTTTTCATGGAAGACGCCCGCCGACGTCGCATCGAAATCCTGCAAAGTTCGGATCGTCGATATGAATAATTCGATTACCGCCGACGAAAGCAACGCGCTGTTCGGCATCTTCCAGAAAAAGATCACTGTGACTTATCCGAACGGCGGCGAAGTATTGGAAGTCGGTTCGACGATCACAATCTCTTGGACAAGCAGTTTTGTCGATTATGTTCGAATTCAGTATTCTGTTGATAACGGCGTAAATTTTGCGACGATCAAATTGCGGGTTCCGGCGTCTTAACTGACTTATTCGTGGAAAATCCCGACGCTTGCATCGACAATTTGCCGTATTAAAATCCGTGACGTGGACGACGTGCTTATTGCCGATCTTAGTGACTCCATTTTTACTATACGGACAGGCTCCGTTGTCGAGCCGGAAATGAATCTTCCAACCGTATTTGCGCTAGAGCAAAATTATCCAAATCCGTTCAACGCCGTCACGACATTCCGGTATGCTTTACCGACGACGAGCGACGTCAATCTGACAATCGTCAATTCAGTTGGTAAGACAGTTGCCGTTTATACAGTTGATCGTCAATCTGCCGGTTATCACATTTTCCGAATTTCGTCGGAAAACCTGCCGTCGGGAATATATATTTGCAGATTTTCGGCGCAATCGATAACGACTGACAAATCTTTCCATTCAGTGAGGAAGATGGCGCTGATCAAATAAAGTGTTCGGAAATCACTTGCCTGATTACCTGAAAGTTTTAAGACAACTTTTTCGGTTTTCGCTTCGTCTTATTGAGTGTTCTTTTAAAATCGTGAAACTCAATAGAAAGTGGAAAACAATGAAAACTCTGTTCAAAATTACCGCATTATCTTTGCTCTTTGCCAGCATCCTTTTCGGAACGTACCTGATGGCGTTCAACAGCCAAAAAACAGTTATCATCATCGTGAATTCGACGGAAGAGAACTTTGACTACACATTATCCAACGCCCTCGTTTCGCTCTCGCAATCGGGCGAGACCACCGGTTATGGAAAGATAATCATCAATCTTCCGAACTCCAAAATCACGGCAAATGTCAAACTCAGCGTTATCAAATTACTGTCCAACGGACATATTTCCGCAAGCCGATTCATCAGAAAACACGTGATATTCAGTTGATTCCAAGCAGACATCGTTTTTCTCCCTCATCGCGTCAGATTCTCAAATCCGACGAAAAACACGGCATCCATAAAACCGTCAGGTTTGAGAACCTGACGGAACAGAAAAACGATATTTTTCCCGTTTCTTCCTGTCTTCGCGCTTTCATGTGCCCCCTCCCAAACATAACTCACGACCTTCCGAACATAACTCATTCAATTTTTTTGTACCTTAGTTATACTTTGGAGCCCCTGAGTTATGTAAAAAGCGTCCTGTAGTTATACTTTTTCAGGGTGTAGTTATATTTTAGAGCCCCTAAGTTATATCCGGGAGCCCCTCAGTTACCTTCCGAACATACCTTAGTTATGTTTTAGAGTACCCAAGTTATATTTGCGAACCTCGTAGTTCACCTGCGATTGTCCTGAATTGACAACCGAAATTGGCAATATCTTGCCGGATCGTTTCTGTGATAAAATGAGCGCTTATTTACGGGTTGTGTAAATCAAAGTGTGTAAACTCATAAACAAGTTAGACATAATTCTTTAAAATTTCCTCAAAGTAAATTAACAATTGCGCATAAATAATTCC
>Ga0066637_10000336_pt1 | contig 27796 bp, 28 predicted proteins | sample CryGeyCG2014_020_FD_62737 | JGI IMG/M metagenome (GOLD analysis project Ga0066637, IMG submission 62737) | Groundwater microbial communities from aquifer - Crystal Geyser CG08_land_8/20/14_0.20 | ecosystem: Environmental > Aquatic > Deep subsurface > Groundwater | place: USA: Utah: Grand County...
TCGGGCCTTGTACACACCGCCCGTCACACCACGAAAGTTGGTAGTACCTGAAGTCCCCGCACTTTGTTCGTCACTCTGATTAGATTTAATCTTGAGTCTTTAATCAGTTTGTTGATGGTCAAAGTGCGGGGCCCACGGTAAGATCAGCGATTGAGGTGAAGTTTAACGGCTTCCCATAGAAGTAATTCTATGGTAAAATCTAGCTATATCGGTAGACTCCCGACAAAGTCGGGGCAATGCCGAGGGAAGTCAGGCTAGATGCAGAGTAAAATAGCGAATCTAATTAAAGTTCAACCACTTTTTGAAGAAGAAACTGATGTGATAAACGGATGTTTATTGGGAGATGGTACGTTATCTTCTTCTGGGAAACATTATTGTCTAAGAGTAGAGCATTCAATTAATCATAGAAATTATGTTTGGTGGAAATATACGTTGCTGAAACGATTGACAATTAATAAACCTAAAGCAGTATTTTCTCATCAATCTATCAGATTTGGAACAGTTGGTCATCCTGAAATAACCTTAATGAGAAAAAGGTGGTATGGAAAAGATGGTATAAAGAAATTACCAAAGTACTTAAATTTGTCTGATTTATCAGTTACTATCTGGTTCATGGATGATGGTTGTAGACATAGAGACACAGTCGATTTTTCAGTTCACAATTTTAAAGTAGCTGATATAAAAAGACTCAAAAGTATTCTTTTGAGGAAAAGGATAGAAAGTACTATAAACACTGATTCTAAGGGTTATCGGTTGTACATATTGAAGAAAAGTTACTCTGTATTCAAAAGGCTTGTTAAACCATACATTGTTAAATGTATGGCATATAAGCTGCCTTGACCCCGTAGAGGCCATACGCTGGCTCCCAGGAAACTGGGATGAAGACATGGTCCGACACTCCAAGTAATTGGAGTAAACAGTTGCGTAACAAGGTATCCGTAGGGGAATCTGCGGATGGAATACCTCCTTTCTAACGGAAGCTGTAGCTTATAAACACGAGAAGCCACGAAAAATGCACTAAAAACCGCTGAAAATTTGGTGGCAATTAGTGGATTTGTGGTCATTAGTGTTAATAGGTTACTACCCGTAGGTCGGTCTCCGACACTTCGGTCGGAGCCAAGGCAGTTTCTGTTACTTTTGAGTTGTCAAATCAAAAACAGTAAACAATATAAAGTTTGCTGTTTTTTGTTTGAAGTACTAGATAAAAAGCAATATAATTAATTTAAGTTAATTAAGAGGTATTATGAGCGCAAAAAAATCAGCACTCCTGATTTATGCCGGAGCAGCTTTGGTTTTAGTTTGCTTTTTCCTCCCGTGGATTTCGATAAGTTTTCTTGGAGTGAGTTTTTCTGTTTCAGGATTGAACATTGCTTTAGGTGGTGGTTCTTCTGAGCTGAAAGAACTAGCTTCTAGTTTTGGTTCTAACCCGCTTCTTTACATTGTACCGGCTCTGGCTGTTGTGGCGGCGGTAGTTGCTTATGTCGGTTCAAAAAAAATGGGTTCAAAAAATGCCGGCATCTTAGAAATTATTTTGGGTATTGTACCATTAGTTTATGGGATTTATCAGCTTTACCGACTAAACCAGGAGATTTCCAAGACCGCGGAAAGCGTTGCTGAATTCGGAATTAAAATGAGTATTTGGAACATTATGGGAATCGGATTTTGGGGAACTGCTTTGGGCTTTATTTTGATTACTTTGGGCGGATTTTTGATGATGAAAGAAGGAAATGGTCAGCCAACTCAGATGACATAACCAACAGAACCTACTCAACCGGTTGCGTAATTTTTAGGATTGTTTAAAGGAAGCGGCCTTCGGCCGCTTCCTTTTTTACCGAGTTTTCGCCTTGAAATTCATAATCTGAAAAATTATAATGTTAGCTGTTTACTGTTTTATATTTGGGCAAACAAACCAGCTAAGCGATATAGAGAAAAAAATGGAAAAGATAACCATTGATCACGTTGCTAGAATCAGTAGCGTTCTGGTTAAAAGTAAGAATTCCTTTTATGCTAATCCTTTCTATCTTCTAGATAATTGTTACTTTGAAAAGATTAACAAAGAGATTTGGATATATCAGCCAAGTATTTTTAGAAAAGAAGAATATAATTTAATCAACGTTCCCAAATCTGTTGGGAATATTGATGGGCAAGGGTTTACCCTACTTTCCTCTTATGAAATAAAAAGCCTTGAAGATCTAGGACTAAGAATTCTAGAGAAAAGAGAAATCGGTTCCGAATTTTTTTACAAAACTTCAGACTTTGTTGAATTGAAAGGTCGTAAGTTTGCCAGCTTTAGAAAAAAGATAAATGGCGTCAAAAGAATGCATAATTTGAGAGTTTTAGATCATTACAAAAAAGATGATGTAAAAGCACTTTTAGAAGAGTGGGCTTTATTAAAAGATACTGCCTCAATGGAAAAGAATGAGTTAAAAAGCTTTAATAGTGAGCTTCAATCGAATATCAATGCGATAGAGTTATTGGACAAAATTTCTAATAAGAGTTATTTTGTAGAAATCAATGGGAAATTAGCTGGGTTTAGAGTTAATGTTCTTCTAAATAAAAAATTATGGGTTGCAGTCTTTCAAAAAACGAATCGTATCTACAAAGGCCTTAATGAATTTCTTGACCATGTTTCCGCAAGCTATTACAAGAAAGTTGAATATTTTACTACTGGCGGTGCAGGGAGGAGCCGAGGGCTAGCAGAGTCTAAACGAAGAATACATCCAAGCGAAGAGAAAATGCTTTATTTTGTCTTGACTCAAAGAACACACTAGAGGAGTTGGAAGTAGAAATAAAGGTTGAAAAAGAGGGATAATTTAAGGTAAAATCATTCGGTAAGCTTTTTTATTTTGGGCGTGTAGCTCAGCGGTTAGAGCGCTACACTGATAATGTAGAGGTCGGAGGTTCAAATCCTCCCTCGCCCACCATTTCGCTTCGCTCAATGTAAACTGCTAATAACGTTTACTCTGAACGAATGTGAAGAAGAATAAAATGCAGGTAAAAGAATTTCAAAAAAAGATTGTGGAATTTGCAAAAAAGTGGGTTAAAAAGCAAAAGTATAATCCAACCGAAGAAAACACTTTTATTCATTTAGTGGAAGAAGTAGGAGAATTAGCAAGGCAATATGTAAATAAAGAAAAAAGAAAAGAAAAGTATAGCAAAGAAGAACTAGAAAATGCAATTGGTGATATTTTAACTCATGTATTCTGGCTTGCTCATCTTAGAAATCTTGACATTGAAGAATTAGTTTTAAAAATTATTAAAGAGGAAGAGGAGAGAATTTTAAAAGGATAAATCATGGCTAAGGAAAAAGTTATCAAAAAAACTAAAAAAGAAATTCAAGAGCTTAGAAGACAATTAGTCAATACAGTAAAAACTTTAGCTGTAACATCTCTGGGGCTTGTTGCCGCTTTGGCTTGGAATGAAGCGATTCAGAAACTGTTTGAAGTAGTTTTTCCTAATAAGGCCAATAGTTTAGTCGCGATGTTTACTTATGCTTTTTTTATCACGGCTATTATTGTATTTGTTACTTATTATTTGACTAAACTTGCTGGTGGAATAGATGAAAAAGATGAAAAGAAAAAATAAAATTATTCTTACAAAATTTGAAAAAAGGGTTTTCGATCTAACAAAAAAAATCCCCAAAGGCAAGGTTTTAACATATAAGATGATTGCCCAAAAAATTGGAACCCCGGGATTGGCACGAACAGTAGGTAATGTTTTAGGAAAAAATAGAGACCTTCAAAGAATACCTTGCTATAGAATTGTGAAAAGCAGCGGTGGAGTTGGTGGTTATGCGGGTGGAACAACAAAAAAGGAAGAGTTGCTTCTGAAGGATGGGCTAAAAATAAAGGACGGCAAAATCATCAATCTTGAAACTTACTTAGCAAGTAAATAAAGTAGTTGCCAGATTAAAAAATTTTGTATACCATTAGAAATAAACAAAGGAGTCAAAATTAGTGGAAGTTAAGCAGAAAACAATCAAAGACCAAGAAAAAGCGCTTTTTGAGCAAGCGCTTTCATCAGTTGAAAAAATCGAGATTGGAAAAGTTTTAAAAGGAACGGTTATTGAGGTAAAGAAAAATGAAATCTTGGTCGACTTAGAAGGAAGAGCTACTGGTGTTGTTTACGGGAGAGAATTAGGGGAGAAGTCAGCGAGTTCTGATTTAGCAGAGGGCGACGAAGTTCTAACCTATGTTTTAGAAGAAGAGGATAAGGATGGATTTTTGGTGCTTTCTCTGAAGAAGGCTGGAAAAGAAAGAATATGGATTGATCTAGGGAGGAAAATGGAAAAGGGCTTCTTAATTGATGTAAAAATTACTGATGCCAACAAAGGAGGGCTTTTAACTCAGATAGAAGGCATTCAGGGCTTCGTTCCAGTTTCCCAGTTAACAGCAGAATACTACCCTCGGGTAGAAGGTGGCGACAAAGAAGAGATTCTCTCAAGATTGTCCATCCTTGTTGGCAAATATTTGCAAGTCAAAGTCATTGATATTGATCGAGCCACCAATAAGCTGATTCTTTCTCAGAAAGCTGCCAAGAGTGAAGAGCAGAAGAAATTTTTAGAAGAATTGAAAGTTGGTCAAAAACTAAAAGGAAGAGTCTCGGGAGTGGTGGATTTCGGAGTTTTCGTCAATATCGGAGACATAGAAGGTTTGGTTCATATATCAGAGGTTTCTTGGGAGAGGGTGGACGATATCAAGAAAGTGGTAAGAGTTAATGATGAGATTAACGTGGTTGTGTTGGAGATAGAAGATGACAAGGTGTCGCTAAGCATTAAGAGACTTTTACCCGATCCTTTTAAAGAAGCAGTTAAGCAATTTAAGGAAGGAGATATAGTTTTAGGTAAAGTCATTAGGGTTACGCCATTTGGAGCCTTTGTCCAGGTAGAGACGCCGGATAAAAAACACATAATCGACGGTTTGGTCCACATTTCCGAGCTTTCTCAAGAGCACGTTTCAAATCCCAAAGATATTATTAAGGAAAAAGAGGAGTATAGACTAAAAATTATTTCTATAGAAGCAGAAAATAGGAAGTTGTCCTTATCGCTGAAGGAAGTCCAATCAACCCAAAAAACGAAAAAAGAAGTAAAGGTTAAATAAAATAATTGATAAGCAAATTTGAAAAATCCCCCTCAGGGGGATTTTTCAATAATATTTTACTTTTCAAAAGCCCAAAAAGTCGCTATAATAGAAAATCCCGCACCTTTTGTGGGTTGACTTTTTCAAAAGAGTAGCTTATTCAAAAAAGTGCGGGATAAAGTTCTTGCAAGAAAGGAATAAAAAATGACAAAAGTTAAAGAACAAATAGGAAATCCCGATGAAAATCGGGATCAGCCCGCTTCGACTCCGAATCGAGGCGAGCCTTTAGCTGAAAAAACAATAGAAATTCCGTCCATAATTCAGGTAAAAGAGCTGGCGGAAAAACTCGGCAAACCTGTTGTGGAGGTTATATCTCTATTAGTTAAAAATGGCGTAATGGCTACCATAAATGAGGATATAGATTTTGAAACCGCTGCTATTATCTCTCAAGATTTTGGATTTTTCGCCAGAGAAATTTTAGAAGAAGATAGCACACCTAAAAAGAATGCCAAAGAACTGGAAGCCGACGAAGAAAAAACCGAGCCGCGACCCCCGGTGGTTATAGTTATGGGTCATGTTGATCATGGGAAAACCTCGCTTTTAGACTCAATAAGAAAAACGAATGTGGTAGCCGCTGAATCTGGGGGTATAACCCAGCACATTGGTGCTTATCAAGTCGAAAAGGATGGTAAAAAAATTACCTTTTTGGATACGCCGGGTCATGAAGCCTTTTCCACTATGAGAGCTAGGGGAGCTCAGGTTACGGATGTGGGCGTTTTGGTGGTGGCTGCCGATGACGGCGTAAAACCTCAGACAATTGAGTCAATAAATCATCTTAGAAGCGCTGACTTACCTTTTGTGGTTGCCATAAATAAAATTGACAAACCCGAGGCGGATATAGAAAGAGTAAAAAAAGAGCTTTCCGAGCAAAAAGTAATTACCGAAGAGTGGGGGGGAGATACGGTTTTTATCCCAGTTTCCGCCAAAACAGGCGAAGGCATCGACCAGATTCTAGAGATGATTCTTCTGGTTTCAGAACTCAAGGAGCCAAAAGCAAATCCCAAAGGAAAATTATGGGGTACGATAATAGAATCGCACTTGGATAAGGGAAGAGGCCCTGTTGCTACAGCTTTGATTCAAAATGGAACTTTAAGAGTAAGCGATTTTGTTGTCTCTGGTTCTGTTTTTGGAAAAGTAAAAAGCATCGAGGATTCTAGCCTTAAAAAAATAAAAGAAGCAGGACCCGGGACACCGGTAAGGATTCTAGGCTTAAAAGATGTTCCAGAGGTAGGCGAGCTTTTAGAAGGAGTCGCTTCAGAAAAAGAAGCCAAAGCCGAGGTTGCTGAAAGAAAGAGGTTCAAAAGCCTCAAGGCATTAAGAGACAGAAGGGCACTCGGCGTTAAAGGCATTTCTGACAAAATAAAAGAAGGAAAGATTAAGAAATTGAAGGTAATTTTAAAGACAGATGTTAAGGGTTCGCTCGAAGCCTTAACCTTAGCCTTAAAAAAATTAAGTACCGAAGAAGTTGCAGTCAATATAACCCGTGAAGGTATTGGCGAAATTTCGGAATCTGATGTTACCTTAGCCGGAAATGATGCCATAGTTATAGGTTTCAGGGTTGGTATTAGTCTATCGGCACAGAAAGCAATAGAGAAACTCAATGTCGAGGTTAGGCTTTATGATATCATTTACAATGTTGTGGATGACATTAAAGAAGCTCTATCACACCTTCTTCCTAAAGAGATAATTGAAAGAGAACAAGCCAAAGCAAAGGTTCTAAAAATCTTTAAATTCGGTAAAAAGGATATGATTTTGGGCGCCAAACTCCTTAGAGGTATGGTAACCAAGGAGATGGAAGTAAAAGTAGAAAGAGAAGACGGAGCAAATTATGGAAAGATTGAAGGATTAAAGATTGTCAAAGACGATGTTTCTGAAGTCACCGGTGATAAGGAATTCGGAATGAACATTTTCGGAATCACTGATATTAAAGAAGGTGATGAACTTATATTTATAACCAAGGAAGAAAAAATAAGAAGTTTACCCCATTAGATAAAACTAACTATCTAACGGGGTTTACCCCGCACATAAAATTAATCCTTTGGCATTAAGTTTATGACTAGAAGAACCGAAAAAGTTAATGAGCTAATAAAGAAAGAACTAAGCAAAATATTAAGAGAACATTTTAATCCCAAAGAAGCCTTAGTCACTGTTTCTTATGTAAAGACCGCTCCTGATTTAAAAAGCGCTAAGGCATATATAAGTATATTTCCTTTTTCCGAAGCAGAAAAAATTTTGAAGGAGCTTAAAGAAAATTTTTCCAAATTTCAACTCATTTTAGGAGAAACCGTAAAACTCAAATACCTTCCCAAAATAGCATTAGAATTAGATGAATCTCTTGAATATGAAGACAAGATTGAGGGGTTGATTAGGGAAATAAAGAGTGGTAAGATGAGGCGCTCGTAAAGTAATATCGTCCAGCCGTTCGAGGCTCTGAGGAGCCCTCAGGCTCTCGAAGAGAGGACGATCGGCCTTTGGCCGAAGGCAATAAGGTGATAAGGAGTTGGATGAGGGTTGATCTAAAAGAGAATTTAAGAAAAGCGAAGGATTTGATTCTGGAAAATAACAGGATCGGTATTTTTACGCATACTGATCCTGATGGCGATGCAATTGGATGTGTGGCAGCTTTGGAGCTAGCTTTAGAAAGAATGGAGAAGGATGTTAAAGCTTTTCTTCAGGGTGTTGTTCCAAGGAATTTCTACTTTCTTCCGCTCCCAATGTTCGAGACAACTTTAACATGTAACTTAAGTTTGATTATAGTTTTAGACTGTGCCCTTGTTGAAAGAACTGGTTTTCATGAAGAGATAAAAAATCTTAGAAGTGCAAAAATAATAAATATTGACCATCACCCTCAAGAAGACAGCTTCGGTCATCTAAACATTGTAGATACTTCTTCTACCTCGACTTCAGAGATAATTTTCTATTTATTGGAGATTTTGAATATAGAGATTGACAGAGAACTAGCTACCTATCTTCTAACAGGAATTTTTTCAGACACCGGAAGTTTTATGCACTCGAATACTACAAAGAGTAGTTTAGAGATTGCCGCTAAGCTGATTTCTAAAGGAGCTAATATCAAAAATATCGCTGACAATATCATAAGAAGAAAGAATGTATCAACTTTAAAATTATGGGGAAGAGTCTTAACAAGAGTTAAAAATGACCGGGAAAAAGGTATAGTGAGTTCAATCATTACCAAAAAAGATCTTGAGGAGTGCGAAGCTACCAAAGCCGATCTAGAAGGCGTTGTTAATTTGATAAATGCCATACCTGAATCTAAAGCAGCTTTGCTTTTAACAGAGGATGAGGACCAGATAAAAGGAAGCCTTCGCTCAGAAGAAGGTGGGTTAGATGTAAATAAATTAGCTAGCCTGTTTGGCGGAGGCGGGCACATTCGAGCCTCTGGTTTTAGAATAAAAGGCAAACTTCGCGAAACAGAAGACGGCTGGGAAATTATAGAAGAATAAAAAATTGCGGTTGTTCCGCAATTTTTTATTCTTCTAAGTTAAAAATTTAAAATTAAAAGTTAAAAATTTTGGTAATTCACTAATGCGAATTTTTAATTATAAAATCACGGCATACCTTCGTTTTAAACTTTTAACTTTATTTGGTAGCCATGTAAAAATTCTTCGGCGATCATTTCTCTTTTACCTTCCGGCTGTAACTTTTTTACTACAATGTAGTCTTTTCCTGTTTTTATTTTTAGTTTTTTGTTCTCTATTTTTATCTCCTCAGGTTTTAAAGCATTTCCTTCTTCAACCTCCGCATACAAAATTTTAACTCTTATTTTCTTTTTTGGGGTTTCAAAAAAAGTAAAAGTTCCAGGCCAGGGAGTAAAGGCTCTGATTTTTCTCTCAATTAATTTCGCGTCTTCCTCCCAATCTATTAGTCCATCTTCTTTTTTAAAAAATTTGGTGTAAGTAGCTTCTTTTTCGTTCTGCGAAATCGGTTCTATTTTCCCAGCGATTATTTTTTCTAGATTTGAAAGCAAAAGATTGCCAGCCAAATTTCCCAGTTTTTCTCTTAGAGAAGTACTCGTTTCCCTCTTGGCAATTTTTACTTTTTCTTTTAAAAAAATTGGTCCAGCATCCATTTCTTCTGTCATCTTAATAAGAGAGACGCCAGTTTCTTTTTCGCCGTTTAACAAGGCAGTTACATATGGAGATGGCCCGCGGTATTTAGGCAAAAGCGAAGGGTGGGTGTTTAAAACCAGCTTTGGTATTTTCAAAGATTTTTCGGAAAGTATAATGCCAAAATCAGAAACTATCAAAATTTCTGGCTTCAGTTCTTCTAAAAGGTTTTCAAGTTCTTGCGCTTTTTGCACCTCGCGGATTTTTAAATTTAATTTAACGACTTCTTTTTTTACTGGGGTATTATTTTTTTGGGTGATTATTCCTAGATTATAAGTTTTAGCGAGTGCTTCAATTTGTGGAACAGCAAAAGCACCACTACCTGCAAAAAATACTTTCTTTTTAATATTTTTTATATTTGTTATTGATTTCATTTTTCTATAATTTAATTAGATCTAGCGGAATATAAATTTCTAATTTCTGATTGCTCTAATTTCTAATCAAATCCCAATGTTTGAATATCTAATGTCTAAATTTTGGTCATTGGTAATTGGTCATTGGTAATTATTTAGGTTAATTAGACATTAGGTTAATTAGTAATTTTTTTATAGTTTTATTTTAATAATTTCTCCCTCGGGACTTATTTTGTGTAGCGTTGAAACATCTGCTTTGTCAGTAAAGAGAATACCGTTTAGGTGATCTATTTCGTGTTGCAGGACCCTGGCGAATAACTCAGAGGCTTTTATCTTTTTTGGTTTGCCTTTTTCATCAAGAGCTTTTGCAACAACAGATTTTGCTCTTTTTACCATACCCCAGATTTCCGGCACACTTAAACAGCCCTCATCGTCTTCCTCTTTCTCCTTAGAGTTTTCTACTATCTCAGGATTTATTAATACAGTCAGAGGTATTTTTGGCTTTCTCAAGCCGTTTTTTCTCTTCCCGCCTTTTGATTCAATAACAACAATCCTCAAAAGACACCCTACCTGGGGGGCGGCAATTCCTAAACCACCAACCTCTTTTAGCGTTTCTATCATTCCTTTAATTAGTCTTTTTATAGAGGGGTTTATTTTTTTAACCTTTACTGATTTTTTTCTCAAAATTTCAGATGGAACAGTTAGTATTTCCACTTTTCTCCTTAAATAATTGATTCTGGGTTTCTGGTTATGGATATTTTTTTAATCTTAGATATTTTATCATAAAAAAAGCTGTTTTTTGAGGTTTTTAAGACAATAATCTTTCTATTTTTGCCTCGTCCTTTGGGAAGAAAAGGTTTAAAAGGACCTATAATTTCATAATTCTTGATACTCTTTAATTCTTTCTTAACCTCTTTTTGTTTTTCCTCTGGGAAAATAATTGAGATCAAATCAAAGAAAGGCGGGTAATGAAATTTTTTCCTGTTTTTAAACTCTTTTTCGAAAAATGATAGATAATCACTCTTTTTTATAGTCTGTATTAATTCACTCTCAGGATTAGAAGTTTTGATAACAACGTGCGCCCTTTCCGGTAATTTCGAAATTAGTGAGGATATGATTTTTTGAGCATTCTCTAAAGCTTTATACGAAGGAAGATTGAGCATATTGTCGATTGAGAAGAACACCAAAAGCCCGGTGTTTTTAAAATCTAATCCCTTTATCATCTGGGTGCCGATAATTATATCAGCTTGCTCTATTTTTTTTCTGTTTACCCCGTTAGAAATAAGTCGCCACTGGCGACTGCCGCCATTTACAATAGGCGGATTTCTAATGGGGTTTAGAGTTTTTCTGGTCGTTTCATCAATTCTTTCAATCCTCTTTTCGGGAAATATTTTTTTAACTTCCTCTTCGAGTTTCTCAGTGCCTATTCCAATTTTTTTGATGAGCGGACTCTGGCATTTTCTACAGGTCAAATGAATTTCTTCTTTATGTCCGCAGTGGTTGCACACTAAGTAATTTGCGGTGGTTGTAAATGGCACCTCGCAATTAGGGCAGGTGGGGGAGAAACCGCAATCAGTACAGGATACGAAAATCTCCCTACCTTTTCTATTTAGAAAGAGAATTGTTTGTTTTTTTTCTTCAAGATTTTTCCTGATGAGGCTTTCGGTTTTTGATCCTAAGACAGAAAACTTTAAAGGCTCGGCGTCGATTATTATTTTGGTTTGTTTCTTTGAAAGTTTGGATTTTAATATTCTGTATTCATTTTTTAGTCGGTAGTAATTTTCTAGGGTCGGGATGTCTGTTTGCAGGACCAAGGTACAGTTAGTAAGCTCTTGTAAAAATTCAGCTACTTCTTTTGAGTCATATTTCGGCGTTTTTTCCTGCTTGTATCCATCCTCATATTCTTTATCCAAAATAATTAACCCTAGATTTTTGAAGGGCGAGAATATTGCGGTTCTTGTTCCTAAAATCAGTTTACTTTCTTCGTTTTTAATCCTAAACCACTCTTTAATCCTTTCTTTTGATGCGAGGTTGCTTGTAATAACAGAGGTTTTTTTAGATTTAAACAGATTATTGTTTAAGAATTTTTCCAAACTGAAGTTATCAGGGAAGAGGATTAAAACCTGTTTTTTATTCTTCAGGAATTTTGAAGCAATCTTTGGATAAAGTTCATTTCCACCAAAAAATATAAATCTTTTATATTTATAATCTTTTTTACTCTTATACACTGGAGTATAGAAGCGTTTAGGCTTTAATGGCTGATTTTCTAAACTTTTTTCCAAGCCGTCAATCTTGATATTTTTTAAAGACTGATAAATCGATGAAAAGTAATATAAAGAGAGCCAATTTGCCAGCTTGACCTGGTAAGAAGAAAGCAATGGTTCCGGATGAATTATTTCTAGAATATCTTTGGTTCTAAAACGAGGCTTCTTTTTGGTAATTTCAAATACTATTCCCTGATTTATTCTTTTGCCGAGAGAAATTTTTACTAACTGACCAATTTTGATTTTAGGCAAAAGACTTTTAGGGATTTTATATGTAAAAAGCTCAGGCGCATTTGTTGAAATTTCAGCATACATACTTTAATTTTATCGCAAATAAGATATAAAAATAAGGGGTTAGTCTTTTTTATTTTAGAGACTTTCCCCTCATTCAAGGATAGTTTTCGGTTGTTATATGGGGAGATAGAAGGTTTGATATTTCGATATCACTTTTTCCTTCAGCAATGATTCTAAACCTGCCAAAACTTAATGCGCTAATTGTTATACATTCCATGCTAAGCATTTTTGAGTAATGAATCATTTTTTCATCTTTGCTGTTAACTTCTTTTTTATACATAAATATTGGCTGAAAAATCTCTCGTACATAGTGTCCCACGTAATCTTTATCTTCGGGATCTGAATAGGGAAATACAAATTCAAGCCTTTTTTCTATTACACCAGAATTGTTTATAGTCTCTATAGTTACTTTACCTTCGAGCCTTTTTCTTTTAAACTCCTTTGTGTTTTTATCCGTGTATTTCCCATCAAGCCAACATTTCTCTTCCCTCAATGTCTTTTTCAAAGAAGATTTGGTTTTTTTGTTATCTTTAGCGAATTTACCAAACAGTCTCTTCAAGGAAATCACCCCTTTGTTAAAGAGCATATTTAGATATTTTATAGTTTATTCCTTGTATCGGTCAACAAGAAATTTATAAAGCTCGATTTTTTCTTTACGAGGATCAATACCGGCTTTTTGGCAGGTTATCCAAATTTGTTGTTCAGTTTTATCTACGTCGTCAAGATCGGGAAGAAGGAGTCCGGTGCGGGTGCCACACCTAACAATAATTCCGTACTTTTTTGGATCGAGCTCTTTTATATTCTTAACCAGTTTAGGAGCCTTCAAAATATCAACCGAGTAGCAAAGATTCGGCAGTTCCTCTAAAGTTATTGGATTAAATCGATAATCAGTTGTAGCAGCCGAGATAGCATTCTTGATAATTTCTAAAATTACATTCTTTTGAGTAGGTAAAAATGTTCCAATACAACTCCTTAGTTCCAATTTCTTATCGCTCATCTCTGGCCGCTTGTTGCTTTTTTTATATATAGAAACAAAAGCTCCTGATTTTTGAGTAACATTTTTATACTCAGGGAAATCTTTTACCTTTTTGCTTTTGATATATTCTTCAATTGCTTCCCGGGCGATTTTTACATAATCTGTTTTCATTTTCTGTTCTCAAATTCGGCAACTAAGTAACCAACTCCGAAAGGTCCTTCATATGACAAGATCTCGGTTTTGGCTTCACTCATTGCACCCATAAGAAAGAGAATTGAGCGAAGTCCGCATTCAGCGCCTTCTTCTAAAATTGCGGGGTCGATATTTAATAGATTTTGCGGATTGTTATTTTTAACTTCCTCGACAATTATCTTGTCTAATTTTGGTCCGGCGGGATTGAAACCATAAGGTCCTTCTTCTTTTAAAACATGGGAGAGGTCGCCGGAAGCGATTATAGCGGTTTTTTCTTTTTCTGGTTCTAGCTTTTTTCTGTATTTTTCCCCCAGATTAAAGTAATATTCGTAAGAAGGATTTGTAACCAAGATTTTTTCAATTTTCAAAGCCGGATTTAATTTTTTTCCTAAATAATAAAACGGAACCCGGAAGCCATGTTCTTCATGGGGAGAGATTATTATAAGCTTTTCCGGATTTTTAGTTGCCAAATCTTCGGCAGCAGTTTCCAAAGCTTTTATGGTTTTTTTAACCTTTTCTGTCTCACTTCCGCCGATTTCCGGAATGATAATCGGCGGGTGAGGAGAAATTACTCCAAACACCAAAGACATAAGACTCCTTATTTTATAAACCCCGTATATCCCTGGCCTGAAGTCCGGGGTTCCCTGAATTATACGGGGTAAACCCCGTAATATCCCTGCGTTTAGATCTATTGCAAGATATAATTCTTATAGCTTTCAATAGCTATTCTCCAAAAATGAAGTCAACTTCTGGGATTATGTGGGGTAAATATATTCAAATCAGTTTTACAATATTTACATCTGCCCTTTTTGTCTAAATTAAGGTTATAAATTTCAAAACCAGCCCGTCCTGCAACAAGTTTTCCGCACTTAGGGCAGTAGGTTGATTCGGTGGTAATGCCATCGATGCTGTCGCCGGGAATGTTTCCGGCATAAACAAACTTCAAGCCTTCTTTTTTGCCAATCTCATAAGCCTGGTGAATTTTTTTGACATCAGTTGGGGGGAGGTCGGACAAACGGTAGGCAGGAAAAAATCTGGAGATGTGCCAAGGCACTTCAGGACTTAGTTCTTTTTTAATAAAACGGGCAATATTTTGGAGATTTTCTTTGGAATCATTTAGAGTCGGGATGATAAGAGTGGTAACCTCTAAATGAACTTTTTTCTTATAGAGTTCTTTCAAGTTTTCCAAAACCGGCTCAAGCCGAGCTTTGCATACTTTCTCGTAAAATTTTTCCGAAAATGATTTCAAGTCCACATTTACAGCATCAAGGTAGGGTATGACGAGTTTTAATGTCTGGGGTGACATAAAGCCGTTGGATACCCAGACATTAAAAAGCCCTTTCTTTTTGGCAATCTTCATAGTGTCTAGGGCGAATTCCAGAAAAATTGTCGGTTCAGTGTAGGTGTAAGAGATTGATTGGCAGCCGGTTCTTAAAGCCTCCTTAACAACTGTTTCCGCTTTTACATCTTCACCAATGATGGGATTTTTGGGCTTTGGGCTTTGAGATATATCCCAATTCTGGCAGAAATCGCAGGCAAGATTACAGCCAACTGTGGAGATAGAGTAAGAAAAAGTTCCTGGCAAGAAATGGAACAGCGGCTTCTTTTCAATTGGGTCGATATTGGAGGCTATAAGCTTGCCATAATTTAAAGCAAAAAGCTTTCCTTCTACATTTTCTCTAACCCCGCATTTTCCTCTTTTTCCCTCTAGTGGTGCACAAAAGTGGCTGCAGGTTAAACACTGCATTTTTCCTTTGCTCAATTTTTTATAATTGTAGCTTTCTTTCATTAGTTTAATTTTACCATATCCGTCCGCTGATGTATTATGTTATGTATAATACCCTGTTAGATGTATTTAGTAAATAATCTGTTATAATTTTATAAAGAATTATCTAACAGGGTATACTTGAATTATGATAGAATTATAAAAGATTAAAAGGAGTTTTTAATGAAAAAGAGAGTTTTTGTGGCAATTAACTTCCCCGAAGATATAAAAAATTCAGTGGTAGAAATCATAAAAAAGTTAGAGTCTTTAGAGCCAGATGCCAAATGGATAAATCCCCGAAATGCGCACATAACCTTGGCTTTTTTGGGTTCGATATCCCAGGAAGAGATTGCCAGGATTACCGCTATTCTTAAACTTTTGGCTAAAAATCAAGAAAAGTTTGATTTAAGCTTGGAAAATATTGGTTTTTTCCCATCTTTAAATATGCCAAGAATAATATGGCTCGGCGCTGGAGAAAATCTGAATCTCCTAAATTTGGAAAATAATTTAAAAAAACAGCTCGAGATGAATGATTTTAAAACTGACAACAGGTTATTTACCCCTCATCTGACTATTGGGAAAGCAAAAAGGGAAATAAAAAACATCCAAAAAATAATCAATTTATCAAAAAAAATCTCTTTGAGAAAATTCCTTGTCACCAGCATTGATGTTATGGAAAGTGAGCTGAGAGAAAGTGGCGCAGAACACAAAATTCTTTTCAAAGTGAATCTTAAAAATTCTTAGATTTTAAGGAATATTAAATGTTTCAAGATAGAATAGAAGCCGGGCAAAAACTAGCCAAGAGTTTAGAAAAATACAAAGACCAAGAAGATACAGTAATTTTAGCCATTCCTCGCGGAGGAGTGGTTTTGGGTTTTGAAGTTGCCAAATCTTTAAATCTTCCCCTTGATATCGCCGTAGTTAGAAAGATAGGTTACCCAGGCAATCCGGAATTTGCCGCCGGAGCTGTTGACCAAGATGGGAAGATTTTGAAAAATCCCGAGGCAGGGGTTCAGGACGAATATCTTAATAAGGAGGCAGAAAAAGAAAAGAAAGAGATAGAAAGAAGAATCAAGGAGTACAGAGGCGGCAAGGAGGAACTAGATTTTAAAGGAAAGACCATGATTTTAGTGGATGACGGGATAGCCACCGGTCTTACAACTTTAAAAGCCGTTGGCTTTGTAAAATCAAGAGGCGCAAAAAAAGTAATTTTAGCAACACCTGTTATAGCCCGTGATACGGCCGAAAGGATAAAAAGGGAGGTTGATGAGTTGATTTTTTTAGAGGTACCAGAATTGTTTTTTGCCATCAGTCAGTTTTATGACTTTTTTCCTCAGGTAGAAGATAAGGAAGTTAAGGAAATACTTACTAAAAGTAGGTAATAAGTTGATAAGGTAATAAGGTAATAAGGAAATAATAAATTCTTAGATTATGAAAAAATCTTTAATATTCAAATTTGTTTTTTTACTTTTCATTGTGGTAATTTCGATTGTGGTCGTTTTACCAAAGGGTCCGGATTTGAATCTAAAGATAATCGGCATCAATTACAAAAAGGAGTTAAAGCTTCACAAAGGTTTAGACCTTCAAGGTGGAACGCAGCTGGTTTATGAGCTTGATGTTTCTAAAGAAAAGAATAAATCAGAAGCTCAGGATAAAGCCATTACAGTTATAAGAAACAGAATAGACGCTTTCGGAGTGGCTGAACCGGTAATCTATCCCGAATCTTTTGGCAATTCGCTAAGGATTATAATTCAATTGCCGGGAATCCAAAATATAGACGAGGCTTTAAATCTTATCGGCAAGACCGCTCAGTTGGAATTCAAAGAGCAGGAGCCAATGAATGTTGAGGGCGGACAGTTGATGACGCTTCAGGGTAATTGGAAGAAGGAGCCGGTATTAACCGGCGCTGAATTCAAAAAAGCCGAGGTGAATCGCGATGAACAAGGCAATGTAGAGATTGACATAGAGTTTAATTCCGAAGGCGCCAAAAAATTTGCTGAAGCTACTAAAAGAAATATAGGAAAACAAATTGCCATTTTTTTAGATAATCAAGTTATTTCTGCACCTACTGTTCAATCAGAGATAGCTAACGGAAAAGGTGTAATCACAGGAAAGTTTGATTTAAAGGAAGCTAAAAATTTAGCTATTCAGCTTAATGCTGGAGCCTTGCCAGTTCCAATGAAACTTGTTGAGCAGAAAAACATTGGCGCCACTTTGGGCGAAGAATCAATAAACAATAGTTTCCTTGCCGCTGTTGTCGGTCTCTTTGCGGTTATGATTTTCCTTTTAGCTTTTTACCGTTTCTTTGGCTTTATAACAGTAATCTCTCTGTTTGTTTATACACTGATAGTTTTAACAATATTTAAATTATTTTCAGTAACTTTAACCTTGGCTGGGATCGCTGGTTTTATTCTTTCAACCGGTGCCGCCGCCGAAGCCTCGGTTCTTATTTTGGAAAGAATTAGAGAAGAGTTAAGAAAAGGCAAACCAATAGAGACAGCAATAGACATGGGATACAAAGGCGCTTGGAACAGTATTTTCGACTCCAATATGGCGAGCTTAATTCTGGCTTTCATAGTCTATTACTTGGGAACTGGGCTTATTAAAGGCTTCGGTATCACCCTGGCGATAGGAGTGGTTATCAGTTTATTGACCGTAGTTTTAGTTTCCGGTCCTGTTCTTAAATTTTTGGCAACCAGAAGTTTCATAAGAAACAAAAAATACCTTAGTATCCTTTTAGGGATTAAAGAGAAAGATATTAAAGGAGAAAAGTTGTGAACATAATCGGAAAAAGAAAAATCTGGTTTACAATCTGGGGAATCTTTTTTGTCCTTAGTGTTTTAGGAATAGCTTTTAGGGGACTAAAAACGGGTCTTGATTTTACCGGAGGAAGCTTTTGGGAGATTGAAGGAATAGAAGATAAAGAGAAAGTTAAAGAGGTGCTTAATAATTTTAAAGCTGATGTTATTTCTATAGATAAAGACGGTTTGAAATTAAAAATCAAAACCAAAGTTTTAAAAGAGGAAGACCATAAAAAAATACTTGATGAGTTTAAAAATATTAATGCCAGCAAAGAAGTTAAAGAGCTTAAATTTGAAACCATTGGAGCAACAGTTTCAAGAGATATTACAGAGAAGGCTTATATTTCAATCGCTCTTGCTTCTTTGTTGATTATTCTTTATGTAGGTTGGTCTTTTAGGAAAGTTTCGAAGCCGGTTGCTTCCTGGAAATATGGAGTTTGCGCTGTTTTGGCCATTCTTCATGATGTATTGTTTGTTGTTGGAATATTTTCTATTTTAGGTCTTTTGTTCAAAACAGAGATTGACAGTCTGTTTGTGACTGCCCTTTTAACTGTAATAAGCTTTTCTGTTCATGACACCATAGTTATTTTCGACCGAATAAAGGAAAATTTAAAACGTTCCGAAAAAGAGGACTTTGAGGAGATTGTAAATGATAGCGTTTTGGAGATGATTGCCCGTTCAATAAATACTTCGCTGGTAATAATTTTGGTAGTTTTAGCTCTATTTTTAATAGGCGGCGAAACAATAAAAACTTTTGTTTTAGCTTTGCTTTTGGGATTAATTACCGGAACCTATTCATCAGTATTCATAGCCAGCCCATTTTTAGTTGTTTGGAAAAACTGGGACGACAAGAGAGCACAGAAAAAAATTTCTAAGCTCTAATTTTTAATTTCTAATCTCAGTCCAAGGCTTGAGCCAAAGGCTCATCCGCCTCTGGAGGAGATCCGCCCTTGGCGGAAAATCTTAATGGCCAAATTACTAAATATTTTTTAGACATTTACCCCGTTAGAAACAGATCGCCCCAAGGCGGTCGTAGCCGCGCCTTTGGCGGGGCGGTTTCTAACGGGGTTTACCCCGTTAAATTAACCCCATTAGTTATTTAAAATTCCTTTTTAAAACAAAGGAATTTTTTGTGTTATACTAGAAATACTTATCGAGGAAATAATGGTAAGAGAGTTATCAAAAGAGTGGAAAGTCCAAAAACCATTACCGAAAAAAATTATTAAAGAACATCAGCAGATTCCCGAGGTTATCCTTCAGCTTCTTTATAATAGAGAAATTTTTAGCATTAGAGACTTGAAAAAAGAGAAAGAAAAAAAGATTGAAGAATTCCTAGACCCTTCTTATGAAAATCTTTTTGACCCTTTTTTAATGAAAGATTTAAAAAAGGCTGTCCTACGTATCAAAAAAGCCCTAAAGAATAAAGAGAAAATAGCGATTTTTGGTGATTATGATGCTGACGGTGTCACTGCTACTGCTTTGCTGTATGAAGTTTTTAATTTTTTGGGTCAAGAGGTTGTTACCTATATTCCTCATCGTGATAAAGAAGGATATGGCTTAAATTCTGAAGCAATAAAAAAAATTGCCAAGAAAAAGATTAAGCTTTTGATAACTATTGATTGTGGAATAAGAAATATAAAAGAGGTAGAGGAAGCCAAAAAACTGGGAATGGATGTTATTATTACAGATCACCACGAGGTACCAAGGAAAATCAAAAATCCCCGCCAGAGGCGGGTCCACCTTTGGCGGAAAAAATCAAAAATCAAAAATAGACCCAAAGATTTAGTACCCAGGTCATTGGCGGTTATAAATCCTAAGCAAGAGAACTGCAAATATCCTTTTAAGCAATTAGCCGGCGTAGGTGTGGCTTTTAAATTATCCCAAGGGCTCCTGAAGGATATCCACAAAAGCGAAACATTCCTAAAATGGCTTTTAGACTTGGTCGTTATCGGTACTATTGGGGATTGTGTTCCTTTAATAAGCGAGAACCGAATACTTGTCAAGTTCGGAATGCTTGTCTTTAAAAAAACAAGAAGAATAGGAATTTTAGAGCTTAAAAAAACAATAAGAAACGGAAAGGAGAATGATATCGCTTTTTATTTGGCGCCCAGACTGAATGCCGCTGGCAGAATGGACCACGCCAATTGGGCGTTTATGCTTTTAATTACCCGTTCTAGGATCGAGGCTTTTAAGCTGATAAACAAAATCGAACAACTTAATAAAAAGAGACGGGAAGAAACCGACAGGGTTTTAAGAGAAGCCAAGGGAGAGTTCGGTTTCTTAAGCCCCAGCCAGAAGATAATAATTTTGGCAAAAGAGAACTGGCCATCAGCTATTTCCGGAATTGTAGCCGGAAGATTGGCTGAAGAATATCAAAGGCCGGCTTTGGTGATAGAAAACAAGGGAGAGCTTTCTAAGGGTTCCGCAAGAAGCTATCAAGGTTTTAATATTGTAAAAGCCTTAGAGAAATTAAGTCATTTATTCAAAAAGGTTGGTGGTCACAAGGAGGCAGCTGGTTTCATTTACGAGACAGAGAATCATGAAGAGATTGTTCGAGAGCTTACCGAGATAGCCTCCAGGAAGATAAAAGAAATCAGGAAGATAATACCAGTTGATTTAGAGATAAACACAGAGGATTTAAATCACGAATTTTATAAAAACCTCAAAATGCTGGAGCCTTTTGGGGCTTCTAATCCTGATCCTGTTTTTTTGATCAGGAGGGCTAAAATTTTAGAAAAACGCCACGTGGGTTTGAACGATCACTTAAAAATTAGGTTCTTGAAAAATTGCAAAAGAATGAACGCTATAGCTTTCAATAGGGGGGATCTGGAGAACGAGTTTGAAATCGAAGGATACGTTGACTTTATCTTTAAATTGGGCGAGAATTTTTATCTCGGGGTTTCCACCGTTCAATTAGAGATTTTAGACTTAAAGGCTTCAAAAAGGAGAAAATAAAAGCATGCAGCTTTTAACAAATATAAAACCGATAATTGAGATTGTTTTAAAGAAAGCCCGGGAGAAATCCAAGATAACAAAAGACGATGAGGAACTGATAGAAAAAGCTTACGCATTTGCTGAAAAATGGCACCATGGACAAAAGAGGCTAACTGGTGATCCTTATATTGTCCATTCTCTATATGTAGCTTACTACCTGGCGGAGCTTAGGATGGATGCTTCCACCATCGCCGCCGGACTTCTTCATGATGTCCCCGAGGATACCAAATGTGATCCAGGAGAAATCAAAAAGGAGTTCGGTGAGGAGATAAACAGAATCGTAGAAGGGGTTACGCGTTTAGGGGGCGTTAAATATTTCGGTAAAAGAGGGAGAGTCGAAGACCTGAGGAAGCTTTTGGTAATTATGGCAAAGGATTTGAGAGTGGTTATTGTAAAGTTAGCCGACCGACTTCATAACATTCAAACACTAAGCGCTTTGTCTCCTCAGAAAAGAAAAAAAATTGCTGCCGAGACTATAGAAGTATATGCACCTTTAGCATCTAGGTTAGGCATGGGTGAAATGAAGGGAATTTTGGAAGACTTGAGCTTTAAGTATTACCTTCCCAAAGAATTCAAGAGAGTCTCTTTTTTGCTGGAAGAGGAAGAGAAAGTAAAGAGGGACTATATAAAGATGGTAATAGAAGAGTTAAAAAACAAACTCAAAAAAACTAACATTAAAGCAGCGGTTGAAGGAAGGGTAAAGCATCTTTGGAGTCTCTATCTCAAGTTAAAAAGATACAATGATGATTTTTCCAAGATCTATGATGTGGTTGCTGTAAGAATTATTGTAGATACTGTAAGTGATTGTTACAAAGTGTTGGGTATTGTGCATGAAGATTGGAAGCCCCTTATTAAAAGGATAAAAGACTATATAGCAGTTTCTAAACCCAATGGATACAGATCTCTTCATACAACCGTAATTTGCCTGGAAGGAAAAATATTAGAAATTCAGATTAGAACCAAGAAGATGCATGAGGAAGCTGAATGGGGAATAGCCGGTCACCATCTTTATGAGTTGGAAAAGGAGTCGAAAATTATTGGTAAGAAGTTGGATTGGATAAAGCAGTTGATTGATTGGCAAAAAGATCTGGAAGCCTCTGCCTTCATGGAGGGTTTGAAGATAGATGTTTTTAAAGACAGGATATTTGTATTTACCCCAAAGGGAGAAGCGCTGGACTTACCCGAAGGAGCAACGCCGGTTGATTTTGCTTATTTGATTCATACTCAGATAGGAAATAGCTGTATTGGTGCCAAAGTGAATGGGAAAATCGTTCCTCTAAATACTTCTTTGCAGAATGGCGACATGGTGGAGATTTTGACTTCTAAAAAAATCTTAGGACCCTCAAGGGATTGGTTAAGGTTTGTTAAAACCTCTCTAGCACTTTCTTCGATTAGAAGATGGTTTAAAGGAAAAGACAGAGGGCAAGATCTCTCGTTGGGAAAAGAGCTTTTAGGAGAAGAGCTCAAGAAAATAGGAAAGTCAGTAGAGAAAATACGCCAGAAAGAACTGGAGGAGTATCTTTTAAAAACCAAACAGCCCTATAAAGACCTGGAAGCAGTTCTGGTAGCTATCGGGAGGGGATATCTTAGCCCGAAACAGATAGTTTCGGGGTTGTTTTTGAGCGAGGAGAAAATCGACATCAAAAAAAGAGGCTTCCTGAAGCGATTTTTTCCATTTCTAGCCAAGCCCAAAATAAGACCTAAGGTAGTAGTTCAAGGTGAGGAAAATTTTCTAATAAACTTTGCTTTCTGTTGCAAGCCCAAGCCGCCCGATAAAATAATAGGTTTCATAACCAGAGGGAAGGGACTCACGGTTCACAAAAAAACCTGTTCCAATATAAAAAAGGAAGATGAGAGAAGATTTATAAATGTAAGTTGGGTGGTAGACGAGTTCTGGGAAGTGCCGGTATATATTGAGGCTGAAAAAGATTCTAACATCTTGAAAGATTTAACAGAACTTTTGGATGAGTTGAAGATAGGCATAAAGAATGTTAATTTTAAGACTGGTAAATTTTCCAAGATCATTGCTAATTTAAGGATAAATAATAAACAGCAGCTAAAAAACGCTTTAGAAAAAATACCCAGCCTTTCTGGGGTAAGGTTAGTAAAAAAGATATAATTTTACCTCGTTAGAAATCTTTTTTTAGCTGGAGTGATAGATATTTAATATCTCGTATTTCTAACGGGGTTTATATTTTTATCCCGCACTAACTTCGCGTTTCTTAACCAAGAATTACGCAAAATTAATAAGAAAATTAGTCAACAGGCTGCGGCACTGACCCGAATAGGGTCCCCGATGGCCATCGGGGCGTGCCGTCCCTAAAGTTGAGGGCAAAGTTAGTGTGGGATTTATTTTTTAGCTTCTGACTTTAAAAATTTTGCCGCATCTTCCGGCGGAATCACATTGACCGATTCAATTCCGGTTCCTAACTCAAAACCGGCAGGTATTGATATGCCGCGAGGCATAACTCTAATAAACCAGTGCAGAGATTTTTCCTCTTTTTTGTCTTGAGGTTCATAATTTCTAAGATAATAATTGTAAGAGGGATCAAATAATTTTTCATCCAGCGCCTTAAAGACATCTTTAAAAATTTTTCCAAAGCAAGACATTGAGTCCAAAGAGATATCTAAAATGTTATTTTGGTGTTTCTTAGGTATGATTAAAAGCTCATAAGGAAATACTGGTGCCCAAGAAGCCAAGGCTATAAAATCTTCATTTTCAAAGATAATCCTCTCTTTTTTTCCTTGCTCTTTTTTAATAAAATTGCAAATTAAGCATTTCCTTTTCTTGTTATAATAATGTAGGGCTATGTCTTTTTCTCTTTTAACATTGAAACTCTCATCGCCCAATGCTACTATCTGGGTATGCGGATGGGTGATGCTCTGCCCAGCAAAAAATCCGTAATTTCTGAAAATTAAAACCTCTTTCCACTCTTTCATCAAGTCTTCGTATCTATTCTTGTAGGCTATAAAAATTTCTTCCAATTCGATCTCGCTCATATCTGCCAGTTTTTTGGAGTGTTCACGGTTTTCTATCAAAATCTCAGCTGATCCATAAGGAAGGGTAATTTTAAATAGACTATCGCCATGTTTCCTTAATCTGATATTCTTTTTTTCAAGATAGGGGGAAAGATTCAAAAATCCTCTTAAGTCCCAGTTGTATTTGTCAATCAAGTGCCAGTCGATTCTGAAAGTTTCTTTAACCTTTAAATTTTTTCCATAGCAAAAGGGACAGTCCTTTTTGCTAGTTGAGGCAAAAGATTTAGGTCCTCTGACATCTCTAAATCTTTTCGCTCTCCTTTTGGCGATTATTACCTTTCTGCCGGTGATAGGACAAGTTCGTAATTCATTCATAGGTCTATTATAAGACAGTAAACAGTTAACAGTAAACAGTTAACAGTTAACAGTGAACAAGTAATCAGATATTAGACAGTTTTAATAACTAATTCCTAATTGCTCTAATTTCTAATTAAATCCCAATGACAAAATAACCAAATAATTTCAGGCATTGGACATTGAAAAATTGGTTGTTGATTAGAAATTAGTAATTAGACATTTTTAATTTTTTGCCTTTTTTCTTATTTCCTGAGAAGTGGATTTTTGAATTTTTTGCCTTTATGTGTTAAATTTAAAATCAAGTTAGAAAAAATAGTATGGCGAAAAATCAGATACAAACCATTAGGGGAATGCACGACATTCTTCCCGAAGATCAAAAATACTGGCAGTTTATAGAAAATAATTTTCTAAGAATCGCCAAGTCTGCCGGTTTTTTGGAAATCGAGACGCCAATAGTTGAAAAGGCTCTTCTTTTTGAACACTCCATAGGTCGAGAGACAGACATAATAGAAAAAGAGATGTTCAAGGTAGAAAGGGGCAAAGGGGGCGATGAGAAAGAAGATAAAGAGAGATTGGTTTTAAGACCAGAGAGTACCGCTTCTATTGCTCGTTCATACATCGAACACGGTATGCAGTCGCTGCCTCAGCCGGTCCAGCTTTATTATATAGGTCCGATGTTTCGTTATGACCGCCCCCAAAAAGGAAGATACCGACAGTTCCACCAGCTCGGTTTTGAAATTTTGGGAGAGATGGACCCCATTTTAGATGCTCAACTAATTTCTCTAGTTTCAAGACTCGTAAGAAGTTTCAAGATTAAAGATTTTTCAATTCAGATTAACTCTATTGGTTGCTCCAAGTGTCGAGGGAAATTTATAAAAAAACTCATAAGCTATTACAAACCTGTTTTGAGGCATCTCTGTCCGGACTGCAAGAGGAGATACAACAAGAATCCTTTAAGACTCTTAGATTGTAAAGAGCCGGCTTGCCAAGAATACAAAGCCGGCGCTCCGCAGATTATAGATTATCTCGACAGCGAAGATCAGAATCACTTTAGAGAGGTTTTGGAATATCTCGACGAGCTGGGGATTCCTTATGAGTTAAATACTTATTTGGTTAGAGGGTTGGATTATTACACTAGGACGGTTTTTGAGATTTGGCCTCAGGATGAAAAGATAAAAGACCCTTCGCAGGTGTCGCTGGGCGGCGGCGGAAGATATGATGATTTGATTTCCATGTTTGGCGGAAAGCCGACTCCTGCTATTGGATTTGCCTTGGGTATTGAGAGAATTATAGATCTCTTAAAAGAAAATGAAGTAAAAATCCCCATAAGAGATATACCTGATATTTTCATAGTTCAGCTAGGCAAGCTGGCAAAGAAGAAGAGCCTTAATTTAACCGAAGAGCTCAGGGAAGAAGGATTCAAGGTAACATCCGCTTTGGGAAAAGAGAGCATAAAATCTCAGCTTAAGCTGGTTGATAAATTAAAAGTTCCGTTGGCGCTTATTTTGGGACACAAAGAGGTTCTGGACGGTACAGTAATTATTAGGGATATGAGCGGAGGCATGCAGGAAGTTGTGAGCGTTGAAAATGTGGTAGACGAAATAAAGAAGCGTCTGCCAAGAGAAAATTCCAACTTCTAACATTTTCTTTTTGGTAATAAACCCTTCAAGAACTGCTACAATGATTACTTCATCTGATAAAATATACTAAGGTAATCGGGATAGCAATCCCCCACTATACGATTTATCCCTACGGGATCCCGTAGGGATCTAACGGGGTAAACCCTTGAAAAAGGGTTTATTTTTTAATATAATTTAATCCCCAAATTTATCCGGAGAGCCAGATGTCAAACTACATATGTGTACAGTGCATAAACATATTTAAAGACCTCGACGAAAAAGAGAGAAGCGATGTAGTTTCTTTTTTTAAAGAAGAAAAGCATGAAAGGGGAGAAACGATATTTACGCCGTATGAAGATTTCGAAAATTTTTATATGGTTGATTCGGGCGAGGTTTTGCTCTACGAGCTGTCAGCTGAGGGCAAGAAAATAATAATTGACATTCTAAAGCCCGGTGATGTTTTTTTAACTTTTCTTTGGTGTCTGATCCTTCGATTAGGATGACCGATTTTGCGGTAGCAGGAGAAGAAACAAAAATTTATAAAATGGGAAAGGAAGATTTTTTCGAGGTTATTTCAAAGTATCCGAAAGTGGCTTTGAACGTTATAAGAGAGCTTGCTAAAAAGTTGAATGAGGCTGATAGCAGGATACGAGATTTAGCTTTGCATAACGCCACCATCAGAGCCATAAATGAACTTTTGAGGTTAAGCAGAAAGGTTGGTACAAGACTGGGAAACAATGGGGTAAAGATAGGTGTTCGTTTAACTCATGAAGAGTTTGCAGATATGATCGGAACTTCTAGAGAGACGGCAACAAAAATCCTAAAGAAACTGCGTAAGCTTTCTTTCATCAATCTGGCAAAAGATAGGCGCATAATTTTAAATACAGATAAGATTAAAGAATTTATCTAAAATACGTTTTTAAGTTATCCACTAAAAAAAGTGATTTAAATCACAGACAAAATTTAAAAATAGTTTTAAATTATAAACGGAGTTACTCAGTTGCAGAAGCTCCCGATAAAAAAACAAAAATTATTTAGCTGTCGCTGTTTAAGTTGAGGCTTAGGCAGGAGCTAAAAACTTGAATAGAAGGGTCGGTATTTCTTCTGCAGCGATAATTCTACCCCGCACCAGAAAGGGTGCGGGGTTTTGTTTATTTCAATAAGGAGGCAAGATTTTTGACTTTATTCACATAGCTTGAGCTGTGGTTATAGCGAAACAGCGCCGGAGTTATGTCGCCTCCTTTTACATTGGCCCTAAGATAATTGGCTGCCGAGAATATGGTATCATGGACATTATTAATGTCTTTTATGCCATCTCCGTTGCCGTCAACACCATAAGCCCTAAAAGTAGAGGGAATAAACTGCATTGGTCCGGTTGCAACTTGAGAGCTTTTTCTTCCCGTGTCTCCGCTTTGACCAGTTTCAACCTTATGAACAGCTGCCAGTATCTGCCACTCCAGCCCGTATTGGGAGGCTGCATTTTTGTATACATCATAGAAATCAGCCTTAAAGCTGCTAGCTAAAAGTTTCTGGATATTAGCTTCATCGATTGTTTTGGCTTCATTCTGTTCACGCTGAATCTGGAGAGTCTGTAAATTCTCCAAAACAGGCTCTTTTTCTGTTTCTTGAGCTTTAATTGAAGCTAACCTCTCGATTTTATCCTCTCTTAGAGGGATCTCAAATTGAGGCTGTTCTTGAGCCTTGACCTCGTTCAAGAAGCTTGTTCCTAAAATTAGAAGTATTAAGGCTAAAATTCTTATTCTACTCATAAATTCTCCTAAACCCCGTTAGATAAAACTAACCATCTAACGGGGTAAACCTCCTTTTTGGGGAAAATTTCCCCAAAAATAAAAAATAGGCGCTAATAGCCTATTTTTTATAAAGGGGATAGTATAGCAAGCTTTTTGAAATTTGTCAATACTTTTGTAAAGAGGAAA
>Ga0066637_10000340_pt1 | contig 27727 bp, 28 predicted proteins | sample CryGeyCG2014_020_FD_62737 | JGI IMG/M metagenome (GOLD analysis project Ga0066637, IMG submission 62737) | Groundwater microbial communities from aquifer - Crystal Geyser CG08_land_8/20/14_0.20 | ecosystem: Environmental > Aquatic > Deep subsurface > Groundwater | place: USA: Utah: Grand County...
TAAAGCAATCAATGACATTCTTACTGGCCCTGCTTGCTCGTGTTTTACATATGATTCTTGCAATCCAAAACTTATTTTACTTATTCTTACATTTAAAATTATACAACCAATTATATGAAAGATTTCATGCATTATTACTCCAGGGTAAAAAAGAAGTCTAAACATATTGTCACTTGTATTCCGAATCTATTTCTTTTGCCAATTCTTTCAGTTTCTGCATTGTTTTTGTTGTCTCAATTTCCATATATTGAATTATTTGTGTAAATCTCGAGCCTGCTAAATAAAATTTGTGATCATAGTAGTACACCAATCCACGATTCATTAAAATATCCAAATAATAATTGATTGTGCTTCTTGTTAATTTTGTATTTTTGCTCAATTCAACACTGCTTTGTGGTTTTTTCTTTAATTCTTCTAATAATTTTGATATTTTGTCTTTATTTTTGTCAAAGCCAAGTGCTTCTAAAAGAGCATACTCAGGAACACGAGTATGTTTTTCATAATGCATATATAGTCTGATTTCCTGCAAACTCTTCACCCAAACTTAGATATATTTATTAATTCTTCTATATATTATCCTTAATACGTGTGAATTCTAAGTATATGATATATAAAAACCTTAATAAGAATATTCTTTTTTTAATTGCATTCTTTTTTTGTATTACTCTGTTTTTGCTTTCTGGGTGCATTTCGTTTTGTAGTTTAGGCCCCGATGATGATAGTGAATGCGTATCCTATACAGAAGCAATAAAACTATGCAACGAAATTAGCAGTACACCGAAAGGTTATCCTATTTGTATTGATTTTTCAAAAGAATCAAGTATAGAAAAATTACCCCTTTCAAAATGCGAAACAATATTTAATGAAAACATTTCTTCTAAGGCAGAATATAAGAATCTGAGTTCAAATACAGAACAATTAGCAAACAACTTTAGATATTCAGTAATAAATGGTTGGAAGAATGCAGAAACTATAGCTTTTGCATATCACCAAGTACACAAAAGTTGCGATTCTTTTTTAAATGGGGATTTTACAAAATACAAAAAAGAAATAATATCTAACGCCCAAGACCTAGATTATCATAACAAAGAAGGGATATTATATTTTTTAAGTGGAATTTTTTCAACAAAGAAAGAACTAGAAGATTTAAATGTTGATTTGATGTCAGACACTGATTTGTACAAAGACTATTTGAATTTGATAGCTATTCTAAATGAATTTCAGAAGGCAACAGGGAGACCCATTAATGTAAAGGAATCTTTAGCAAAAGACACCATAGATTTCTATATTAATTATTATTCAACACCAGAAGGAAATGAAATACTTATGAAATCTATCAGCGAATTAAGTACACAGAATTCTGATTTGAGCTTTTTTACTAACATGATTGGTTGGAACGTTGGTATAGGCGCAGTATTAGTTCCGGGGGCAATACCAGCAGTAGTTGCACTTTTTAAAGCCTTTGAATTGGCAGAAAGCATAGCTTCCCAAGTTAGTGATGTATTAGAAATTACTACACAAAAAACAAACCTCAACAAATGGAATGATTTGAATACTTTGCACAGTATGTTAGAAGCATTTGCAAAAGCGCATGGCCCAAAATCAATTAGTGATAAAGATTTTTTTAAATTGTTAAATAATATGGACTCTGATATAACAAAAGCAAAAGAAAATGTACAAAAAAAGCAAACAGAATTGACAAAAGAGATTTTAGAATTAGAACAAAATTTTGATAAAAAGATGAGTGATAAAAAAATCTATGATGTGTTGTACTCAAAATATCAAATTCTAGAATCTCCAAAAGATTTAAAATCAAAAATCACTCTTTTAAGCACTAAATTGCATGCTATAAATTCTTTGACTTTGGGAGAAAAACATCACTATTTGCTAATATATGGTCATGAATTTTTAACTTTAAAACAAGAGGTAGATAATTATTTAAACACAGATTACAAAACATTAATTTCTTTATGCACTTCTGATCTTATAGACATAAAACAAAAGGTTTCGGGCTATCCCCCTTCTCAAGAAAAAACAGTAATTCAAAGTTATATAGATTTGTTTTTTAATACTGACGATACTGCAAAAAAATTAATATATTGCTCGCAAGTTCTGCCTAATTTTGATGAGAATTTAAAAATGGATTGTCTTTCAGCAATTTTCAGATTAAATATTAATTTAGGTATTGCACAAAACACAGGAAATATACTTGAAAGTGTTTGCGAGCAGGAGATGTCTTCTAAATTAGCAGATGCAAAAAATAGTGACAAATACAAAACCTTAAAATTACTCTTTGACAGACTAAATTTTATTTCTAAAAATTTTGATACTGTTGTAAATTTTGGCTCTTGTTTTACTAATAATGAATTTGTAAATATAAAAACTGAGCAGGAAAAATATAAAATTCAGACAAAATATACTAACGATTTTGCATTGTCAGTATTGCTTACTGAAACAGATCTCCAAAAATATATGGTTAACATGTCAAACTTTATTGACAAATTTGATTCTATTTTAAACAAAAGTATCAGTTGCATTTTTGAAAAAGAATATGAAGTAAACATAGAAAATAATAAATTGACATTTAACAATTTTTTTCCGCAACAAACAATCGATTTTAGTGTGAAGATTCCAGCAAATTTTATAAAAGAAATAATTCCTTCTAATTGTTTGAAAGGGGCAAAGAAAACAGAAGGTTATTTCACATTGAAATTTGGTTGCCTATCTAAAAACATGAGTTATAGTATTGTTTCTGATGTCCAAAATCCAGAATACTCTATACTGAGTTTCTCTGCCAATTCAAGTTTGGGGTATTTGGAAACCAAATTGTGCTTGCCCCCAAGTTTTAAAGCAGATTATAGTGTTGATTTGCCATTACCAGAGAACAAAATAATAAATGTGAATGTTACTGATGATTCTAAATTTGTATCCTCAAAAATAACAACCAGCAAATTATTTTTATTATTAAATAGCGTCACATCAAAAGAAAAATGTGTTTTTGTGAATTATTTTTTAGAAAAACCTCTACTAATTAATTCCACCTTATCAAATATAGTTGTAGAAAACAGGTATACCAACTATATTTATGATATAAACTTGAAAAGTGATATTTATCTCCTAATACCTAAAGCTAGAGTTGTTCTGGATCTCTTTTCTGATAATAAAAACGCAGAATATGAACTTAAAGATCAATACTCGAACAAATTGCCTGTTATTTTGGATTCAAATCCACAATTTATATACAACAATTTATACCCTATGCAAACTGTTAATTTTTATTTAAAGAAAAAGATAAAGGACGATGCAAATACAATTTTGGATCTTAATGGTTTGTATTTAGATATAATCAAACTTAGACAGTATTCTTTCATTCCAGAATCTGCAATTCAGCCTTTGTTAAATGAATTAGAAGTAATAAAAAACACTAAAGAGCTAACTGCCAGATCAAAGAAATATTTTGAATTAAGAAAAAAGGTAAACTCTTTGCTGGACGAAGCGAAAATAAATTTAATATATGTTGAACGTTACAAATTGGCGCTAGATAGAATAAAAAACATAAAAGAGCAATACGACAAAACCGTTAAAATTTTGATGATTGATTATAGCTTTCAGGCTACAAAGAATTTAGATATTGAATTAATTGATGCTAAACTTTTAGAAGCGGAAGTAACATATAATCAAGGAGATATTAAAGGGGCGGTAAAGATATTGGAAGGTTTGAAAATAAACACAAAGAATATTGAAGATTATATTTTGGATTTGTATAATTCTTTGTTAAAGAAAACAAAAGATTTAGAAAAACAAAGCAAAAAAACAAATGCTTATGATAAAACTGATTTTGAGGTTTTGGAAAGAAAAGCATCCTCAATAAGCCAACAAATCAATTCAGGGAATTATTCAGACGCACTAGATTCTTTAAAAACATATGCTGAAGTGCAAGAAACGGTTTCTGAAAAACTTGCTAAAAGCACAAAAGAGGTTAGTCAAAAAACAAAAGACCTTTTGTCTAAATATGAGAATTATAAAAAGAAATTAGATAACTTGTGGTCAAAATATTCTCTCTTTGACTCGGAGTTGAATTCTGAACATTATGCTACTATTAAATCCTTTGGAATTTCTTTTAGTTTCTCGTCTTCCAGTTTAACACAAATTAAAAATAAAATAAGTGCTGTGACAAAAAAGCTCATAGAATTGGATAAAGAGGCAAAGAATCAAGAAACAAGCAAAGAAATTGAAGATATAATTAGTTTTGATTCGGGATCATTTGATGATTTTTTTGCATCAATAGATGATATTGATGATTCTTTGACAATGTATCAAACAGAAATGAGAAATAAAGCAAATGCTGAAATTGTTTTTGCATCTTCTGCTGGCAAAAACACTTCCGTCGACTTTTTTAAAGCAAAAAACGCTTTTGACGAAAATAAATTCGTTGATGCTATATATTTTGCAAAACTATCCCAATTAGCAGACGAAACAGAAAAAAGTACGGATTGGACATTGTATATTGGTTTAGGGTTCATAGGTATTTTAATAGTTTTGGTGTTTATATTTGGCAGAAAATTAGAAATAAAAAAACAAGGAAAAACTAAAGAGACATACTATAATGTTGAAAAAGAAGAATAATCTTGATTTTTGACAGTTTCCTTTATAAACATTATTTACTATAAATATATTATCTAATTATTTTGCAATTATCATATTGCAGGGTTGGCGATGTTATGGTTAAAGACACTACCAAGCCCGGTTCAGAGGAAAAAGAAATCTCTAAGCGAGGCTTAAAAACAGAAGAAATAATTGAAAAGGCTACTAAACCAAAAGTAGAAGAAAAATCAAAGAAGTGTATAGGATTTCAGACAGATATCAGAAATCCTTTACAAAGTGTTTCAAACTCTAAGTTGAAAACGCAGCAAGAAGTTGTTGAAAAGAAAGCAACACAAGTGCCTAAAATTGATTTGACAAAAAAGATTATTGAATTACATAATGATGGTTTGACTACTTCAAAAATAGGTCTGATTTTACGTTCTGAATATAAAATATTAAATGTTAAAAAATATTGTGGCAAAACAATAACTCTAATTTTAGATGAAAATAAATTGACCCAAGAAATTCCAGAGGATCTGTCTGCTTTGTTAAAAAGGGCAGTAAAACTTATTAAACATATGAAATCAAATACAAAAGATATGACTTCTAAATACGGGTATCAGAAAACAGTATCAAAAATTAGAAGATTATCAAAGTATTACAAGCGCACAAGAAAGTTGCCTAAGGGTTGGATATATAGTGAAGAACAGGCATCAATCTTGGTAAAGTAGGTGGGACTATGGCCGAAGAACAGAAAAAAAGAGCAGTTGTTGATAAATGGAAGAAGAAAAAACAGTACAAGTTGATTAGTCCAAAACAGTTTGGAAATGTAGAGTTTGGGGAAACGGTTGCAGTTAAACCTGAACAACTTATTGGCAGAACAATAAAAATAAATTTAGGTATTTTGACTAACCAAATGAGAAACAAAAATACAGAAGCAAAATTAAGAATTACTAGAGCTGAAGGAAGTAATGCACAAACAGATTTTGCTGGTTTTAAAGTAAAATCAGGATATTTGCGTAGATTATTTAGACGAAGAACAAGCAAAATAGAGGTCATTACTACTTTAGAGACAAAAGATAAGCGACAGGTTAAAATAAAATTTGTTTGCGTAACTTTTGGCAAACAAGAAGTTTCAAAAACTAAAACAATTAGAAAAGAATTGGTAAGCTTTGTTAAAAAATTAGCAAAGGAAAACACTTTGGAAAAAGTTTTAGAGCTGGCATTGGACTCAAAACAGTTTTTTGCTGATTTATTCCCCAAAATAAAAAAAGTGACGCCAATTAATACAATTGAGATAGAAAAAATAATGGTAGTTTACAAGTAACTACCTTGTTTTATTTTATTAAGTGATTTTTATGTTCAGTTGTAAATTTCCTCAAGGAAATCAGAAATTGTACAACAGCTCATAAAAAAGAGAAGTGATTTTTATGCCGGAATTTGATTTTGATAAAGAAGTATCAGAGACAAAAGAATTGATTAATATGCTTTTGGGAGATGTAATGATTCCTAAAAATGTAAAAATCATTTTGCAAAATATTGGGAACACGATAGAGAAAGAATCCAAGAACACAGTAAAGCTTTCAGAGGCAATTTATGGTTTGCAAGACATTAGCGAAGATCCAAATCTTCCTTTGAATGCAAAATCAGATGTCTGGCTGTTGTTAAACAAACTAGAAAAACTAAAAGAACACCTTAAGTGAGATTATGGTTGAAGGAATTCAGGAAATTCAAAATATTTCTTATAACGACTTTTCTAAAATCAAACTGAAAGTAGGCACTATTTTAAATGTTGAAGACATTGAAGGCAAAGATAAATTATATAAATTAACTGTTGATTTGGCAGAGCCAAACAAAAGAACTTTAGTTGCGGGTTTGAAACCATATTATACAAAAGAACAATTACAAAATAAACAAGTTATTGTTGTTTCTAATTTAGAACTAAGAAAATTAGGTCCTTTTGTTTCTCAAGGTATGTTATTGGCAGCATGTCAAAAACTAGAAGATGGAACAGAAATAGTTTCTTTATTAATACCAGATAAAGATGTTGCATTAGGTTCAGATATTTACTAGAGGTAAACATAATTACTAACATAATATGTTAGTTACTAATATAAAGTACAAATTACATCTTATGGTAGGGTAATGGCTTCTTATCCACTAGAAGTAACTTCTTGTGTGGCAGAAGTAATATTTATAAGCTTATCGATATATTTAGTATGTATGTTATTTGATAAGCGACCAAAATCAAAAAGAAAAGATTTATTTGGAGAGGATTATTTATTAGACTCTTTATTAAAACAGTTAAATAAAAAATCAGGATTGATTGTAATAAAGGGATTAAGAAGAACAGGCAAAACATCTATTTTAAAAGTTGCATTGGAAGAATCCAATATGCCTTATGTGTTGATTGATGTAAGATATGCTCCGTATACTGATAGAAGGCAGTTTTTAGATTTTCTTGCTAAAGAAATAATAAAAGTCTTGGATAAAGATATTGTTTCAAAAATAATTAAAAAAATATCTAGAGTTTCTTTAAGTTTAGGCAAAGAATATTTTAAAGGTAGTTTGGATTTTGATATAAAAGATGATTCTGATTTTTTAACTGTGTTGCGAGAAGCGAATAAAAAGAATTTGATATTAGCATTTGATGAAGCACAATATTTATCAGGAATAAATTTTGATATGATTATAGCGGGCATTTATGATAATTTTCCAAACATTGGTGTTGTGTTAACTGGTTCTGAGATAGGGTTGTTGGAAGATTTTTTAGGAAAAGGTAACGATAAAGCGCCATTGTATGGTAGATTGTATTTTGAATTAAAACCAGAAAGATTTGATCCAGAAAGAACATTTGCATTCTTAGAAGCTGGTTTTAAACAATATAACCAAAAAATTTCAAAAGAGGAAATAAATCAAGTTATTGAGGAATTTGATGGCGTTGTTGGTTGGCACACATATTATGGTTATTTGAGGTGTGATGAAAACAAAAACCATCTAAATGCTTTAAAAATTGTAGCAGAAATAGGTTCAAGAACAGCATATGAAGAATTTGAAAGATTTTTAAATACAAAAAAATCCCGTGAACGATATCAAAAGTTAATGAAATTGATAATGTTGGGAAAATCTAATTGGTCTCAAATAAAAAAAGAAATGTTATTACGATTTGGAAAAATTTCAGATTCACAGCTGAGCAAGTATTTGAAAGATTTGCTTTATCACGGATTTGTAGAAAAATCTAATGAAAAATATTTAATTACAGATCCATTATTAATAAAAGGTATAGAGCAAAATATAAAATTTTGATTTCTTTTATTGTGTAAAAATTCTTTTCCGTCTTTGCGTACACTTGTATCAATAGGTACTAATCGTATTCCTCTTTTTTCTGCAACAGTATATATTCCAAGATATGTAAGTAAAGACTCCCTCATATAATTTAAATAAGATTTATAAAGTTCCCAATAAGCTCCATCAATTGCATTAAATCTTAATTCTGATTGAATTCGTCGAAATAAATTTTGCGTTGCATCTAAAGACACTTCTGGAATTTCAACAAAGAGAACAGATCCTTTAGGTACCCTTTCAAGATAGGCAAGAATTTTGGCATGGTTATTTGAGCGAAAAGTATGTACCCAAGGAATCAACTCAATCTCTAAGTCTTTATTGGGATTTTGCATGTTCTATATATCAAACCCATAATTTATAAACCTATTTATACATTATATAATTAGGATTAAGAAAATGGAACGAACAAATAGTTTTAAGGTTAAAATATTTATTAAAACTCAGGCCAAAAGGAATGAGTTTTTAGGTTATGACAATGAGAAAGGGGCCTATATTTTTAAGATAAATTGCCCTGCTTTTGAAGGAAAAGCTAATAAAGAGCTTTTAAAGTTCTTAAAGGAACTTAAGATAAATGCAAAGATTTTACAAGGAGAAACCAGCCACTTTAAGGTGTTGCTTGTTGAAAATAGCGAAAAGGCAGCATCTCTATTTGTTCCTACTCATTAATCCAGGAGTAGATTTTAAATGGCAATGTTGATAACTTCTTTCAAAACAATTAAGAACTTACAACATATACCATAAAATCAGGAGTTGAATTTTATGGCAAAAACATACTTAAATCAAGCCAAATATATTATTAAACAATCCTTTGAGATCAAAGGTGTTGTTGACAAACACGATATTATAGGTGCTATTTTTGGTCAATCTGAAGGACTAATTGGCGAAGATCTGGACATAAGAGAACTTCAGAGTGCAGGAAAAATAGGAAGAATAGAATTGGAGCTTGCTTCTGAAAGAGGAGCAACAAAAGGAACACTGATTATACCCTCTGGGGCAGACATGGTTGAAACTGCTATTTTGGCAGCAACAATAGAAGTTGTTGATAAAGTAGGGCCTTGCGATGCTTTTTTCAAAACTGATTCTATTGAAGATACTAGAGGTAACAAAAGGAAGCTGATTGTTAACAGAGCTAAGGAACTTTTGAGCAACATCTTGAATGAAGAAATTCCTGATAGTACCGAAATTACAAATGAAGTTAGATCTGATATCAAAACCGCTAAAATCGTTGCTTATGGATTAGATAAATTACCTGCAGGCCCCACAATTGATGAAAGTGAAGAGGTTATATTAGTTGAAGGAAGAGCAGATGTATTGAACCTTTTAAGGTACAATATAAAAAATGTTATTGCTATTGGCGGTTCGAAAATACCTCAAAGCATAGTCGATTTGACAAAAAGGAAAACAACAATTGCATTTTTGGATGGTGACAGAGGCGGAGTCTTGGACTTAAAGAAGTTACTGCAGATAGCTGAGATAGACTTTATTGCGAGAGCACCGCCTGGTTTGGAAGTTGAGGAATTAACAAAGAAACAGATTTTGGCTGCATTGAATAAAAGGATTCCTGTAGCACAAACTAAGCAGGCATCTGAAGAACTGGATTTAGGCGAAAAGTATTGGGAAGGCTCTAAAGAAGATCTTTTCAATGAACTGGATATTGAGGTTCATGAGAAGAAATCAGAAAGTTTTGAGAGACCCAGCAATAATTATGCCAGATCACATCACAATGATTACAATGAATATAGACCAAGCCCAAGACCAGAATTTGTTATCTCTATAAAACCACAGGCACCCTTGGTTTTAGAAACATCAAAAGCAGAGACCTCTGAGCCCAGACTTCCAGAGTCTTTTCAAAGGCCAAAAGAGTTTGAAAGACCTTCCTTTCAAAAACCTTTTGCAAGACCACGAGAAAGAGAGGATCCATTTAAAGCATACCCTTTAGATATTAAGAAAAACATGGACGAGTTGAAAAACACTTTTAGTGCCCGCTTTTTTGATACCCAAGGAAAGCTTATTGAAGAAGCAAAAGTTCGCGATATTCTTAAACAAGTAAAAGACCAAAAGAATGCAAGCTATTTGTTGTTTGATGGGGTTATAACCAAGAGATTAGTTGAGCTGTCTAAAAGCAGAGGCATATTGGCAGTAATAGGTTCTCGAAAAGGCAAAATGGATAAAGTTAAAGGTATTGATGTTTACGAGTATGATGCGTAAACATCAAATCCTCAAAAGTCTCGCCTACGCGTGCCATTTCGAGGCATAGACGTCTATGAATATGATGCATAATTGCATCTATTCCTTTTTTATCCCAAACAAACATTTTTTAGGTATTCTAATAAGGTTGGATTATATTTTTAAATATATATTTATATACTTTAGTATATGATCCGATTATTAGACAATTGTATTGCATTCAGACTTTTATTGTTTCTGACTGCCAATGTTGGACAAAAATATTCAATTAATGAACTGGCAAGATTGAATAAAATATCCCCGCGTGCTGCAGAAATTAATTGTAAATATTTGTTTAATGAAGAACTTCTTTTAAAGGAAGTTGTGGGTAAAAGTCATCTGTATTTTATTAATACAGAGAATGAATTGACAAAATTATTTAAAAAAATTGCATTTCCATATTTATTCTTAAGTAAAGAGTCTAATGAATTCTTTTCAAAGAATGAAGATGGAATAATATCAGTATATCTTTATGGAAGCTGTGCATCTGGAACATATAATGATAAAAGTGACGTTGACATCTTTATATTATCTACAAATGAATTGTCAAATGAAAGCCTTTCAGAAATAAGAGTTTTCTGCCAAGACAAAATTTTTGATAGGAAGCTGCAGTTGACCTGTTATACTTTGTCTAGTTTTAGAAAAATGATAAAGTCAGGAAATCCATTTGTTAATGAAGTAGCAAAAGGAGTTAAACTGTTTGGTAACAAAATATAGGCAAAAGTATGGATTTAGATTCCTGTATTGCAAAAGGTTTGATTAATAAGTCTGTATTTAGCAATGAAATTATTATTAAAGAATTTAATCAGGCAAAAACACATCTTGAAACAGGCGAAAGACTGTTTAATTCGGGAGAGATTGATGCAAGTATAATAGTGGCTTATTTGAGTTTATTTCATTTTGCGCGCACTATACTTTATTCTGAGGGATACAAAGAACGAAGTCATTTTTGTGTCTTTCAATACTTAGTTGAGAAATATTGCAAACATGAAATTAGTAATTTGGCAAGGAATTGCCTTAATTATTTATCTGTCAGGCATAAAGTGCAGTATGATGGTTTGCATGCAAATAAGACTGTTCCTCTTGATTTAATAGATGATGCACACAGGATGCATCAAATGGTAAAGAACATTATGATACAAAAGAAAATAATCAACGGTTGATATGTTGTAGATTTGTTTTATTTTAATTTCTTCATCAATTTTAATATTTCTATTGCTTTTTTTGGATCGCCTCTGCCTGTTGGAAAATAACAAGGAATTATTTTTGTATTTGTATTGTTGATTTTGATTTCAAAATATTTCAAAGAATTATTTTTTATTGAATTTTCAAAGTAGTCTTTCAATTTGATTTTTTGTTTTGTTAATGCTTCAAAAGGAATTAAACCAAATGTAATAATATATTTAGGTTTAACAATTTCAATTTCCTTTTTTAATATTGGCAAAAATAATTTTATTTTCTTCGAATCTGGCAAAGTAGCGTCTTTACCTGTCCATTTCACAACATTTGTAATATAAAGTTCATTTTGTTTCAAATATTCTAATACTTTGTTTGTAAATTCTAAAGACCAGTAGGGTTCTTTATTGATAATATTCAATAATCGAGCATCAAACAACCCAACTTTGCAAAATATTCTCCAAATTTGTTTAGTTCCAATAAAAGGAAATCTTGGGCCAACCCATTTATTGTCCGAGCTAATATTTCTTATTGTTGGATTAATAAATACAAACATTATTTTTGGGTTTTTTGTTTTTCCATTTCCTAAAATAGGTTTTAGTTCATTGTCTTTGAAATGTTCATTGTTAATCCTTTCAACATATTTCCAAAGGGCTTCCAATGTTTTGCAATTATTCATAATACAAGATTGTTGCTATACTTTAAATAGTTTATCTATCTAATTTTATGTGTTGTGGCCCTATAGTGTAGTTGGATAACATGTAAGCTTGCGGAGCTTAAGATCGTGGGTTCAAGTCCCACTAGGGTCATAACTTATTTATATATTAAAGATATTGTTTAACAAAAAAGGAAATATATGTTCCTTTATTTGTCTTTGAGAATTAAGCCCAAAAGAGATAAAAGGCATTACCAAGGTAATTCTTGGGCTTATAAATATAAATACGGGTTTCTACAAAATTGTGAAATAAGTAACAAAAACCTTCTTTTTGGGGGAATAGTTCTAAGAAAAGAACTATAAGATTTCTTTCATAAAACCAACAAAACCAACAGAATTATTAGAAACTTGTCTTTAAAGGGGCAAGATAGTTCTAAAAGAAGAACATTATTTAAGGATTATTGATTATATATTAGTATGGCTGATAATGAAAACGTCAATAAAATAATAGAATACAATCAAATCCAAAAGAAGAATTTTAAATTAAAGACACAAAGAGAAATATATTCCAAAATAAAAAGACAGGTTAATTTGTATGGCACAAAAAGTTTACCTAATTTATTATTTCTCATTGGTTTAAGAAGCACAGGAAAAACAACAATTATGGGTACAATATTGCAAGAATATGGTGCAATTTATACTTCTGGTGATTTTTTAGATTTGAATAAAATCGATTTGGATGATGTAATTAATGTTGCAAAAACAAGTAAAACAAAGATTGTACTTGTAGATGAAATACAATATATTAAAAATTGGCAATTAAAATTAAAAGTTCTTGTAGATCTCAATCCTGATATTTTGTTTTTAATTTCGGGGTCTTCGGCGTTAAACACATCAGATATTAGTGCAGATTTAATTAGACGATCTAGAATATATATTATAGAGCCATTATCTTTTAGAGAATACCTGCTTATTAAAAATAATTTTGTTTTTGAAGATGGTTCTTTGATTAATGAAATACTTTTTTCAGATAAAAATAATAATGAAAAATTTGTTTTGCTTAGTAAATTTTATTATACCATAACAAAAGAATTGAAAAAAGAATTTGAAGAATATATGAAAAGCAGTTTTCCATTTATGTTAACAAATTATGATTCAAATATTATAAAAGAGATAATCTATAAAGTGATATATGTTGATATTCCCAAAATAGGCAGGTTTAATACAGAAAATATAGATACTTTAAAAAAAATAATTCATTTCATAGCAATAGCAGAAAGAACAAGTATAACAAATTTGTCTAAAAATACAGGAACATCAAAATCAATGATTCTAAAATTTTTGATTTTGTTAGAAAAAGCAAGAATAATTTATTCAGTAGAAAGTGCGAATCCAACAAAAAGATTAGGCGATGCCAAAAAATATGTTTTGTATTCTCCTAATTTTAGATTTGCGTTAATTGATACCGAAAAAACACGAGCAATTGGTTTTTCAAAAGAAGATTTTTTTGTTAGTGTTATAAGAACACTAAATCATCCAATAAAATATTTTTATGAAGAAAACAAATACGATTTTTTGGTAAATAGACAAATTTTTGAAATTGGATCTTTAAGTAAGAAACCCAAAAAACATTTGAATACTAATGTAATTATTATTTATAATGGCGAATTAAGATTTGATGGTTCAAATCTATATGTTCCAATAGAATTATTTGCATTGATAATATAAATAAAAAAATAAAATTGAATTGAAAAATCAATTCAATTAAGGGTAAAACCTGTTTGGTGTTCTGGGAAATGGTATTGAATCTCTTATATTATCAAAACCGCAAATCCAAGCTGCAAATCTTTCAACACCTAAACCAAATCCTGCGTGAGGTACTGAACCATATCTTCTTGAATCTAAATACCAATCAGACATACCTAAATCAATTCCTGACTTTTTTAATCTTACAATAATTTTATTTAAATCAGGCTCCCTTTGAGAACCGTCAATCATTTCTCCAACATCGGGCGCCAATAAATTGAAATTTGTTCCTGTGCCTGGATTTTTTGGATCTTCGCCATGATAAAATTTGAGTAATTCCAAAGGGTAATTAGTAACGAAGACAAATGTATTTCCATAATATTTTGCCAAGCCTCTTTCTTCTGCAGATTTAAAATCATCACCATATTTTATATCGTGACCATTTTTAATAAGTGTATCAATTGCTTCTTTGTATGTTATTCTTTTGAAAGGTGTCTTTACATTTTCAAATCTAGATTTATTTACTTCTAGAATTTCTAAATCTTTCTTATTTTCTGCTAATACTTTTGTTATAACATATTTTATACAATCTTCTGCAATAATCATATCATCTTTCAAATCCATCCATGCACCTTCTACTTCAAAATGCCAGAATTCAGTAACATGCCAAGGAGTTTTTGATTTTTCTGCTCTGAAAGAAGGTGCAATTGCATAAGCTTTTTCTAATGCACCTATAAAATTTTCAGCATAAAACTGCCATGATTGAGTTAAATAAGCTTTTTTATCAAAATATTTAACTTCAAATGTTTCAGAACCACCTTCGCTTGTAGCACCACTTAAAGATGGTGCATGAATTTCTGTGAATCCTTTTTTATGCATATATTCATGTAATGCAAAAAGAACTGTTGAACGGATTTTCATGCTTGCAGTCATTTTTCTACTTCTTAACCACAAATGTCTTCTATCCCCAAGAAGCTCTTCATTCAAATCTTTGTTTATTGGAAAATCTTCTCCGATATGAACAATTTCTAATTTTATTCCTTGTAATTCATAGCCGCCAGGTGCTTTAGGTTCTTCTTTTACTTTTCCCTTAATAATTAAAGAGGATTCCATTTTTAATTTTTCAGCATCATTAAAGCAGGGAGAATTTGCATCAAAAACTACTTGTATAATACCATACGAGTCTCTTACAACAATGAACACTTTGTCTTTCATTTTTCTTATTCTGTAGACCCAGCCTTTGATTTCGTATTCTTTTCCTATTTTTTTTTCTTTGAAAACTTTCTCTATGTACACCAAAACCACTCTTATAATATACATATAATTGTTAGATATATTTAAAATAAGCCTGCTTTTTAGAGCTGCTAATACATCTTTTTATCCTTTTTTGTTTTCCACTCTTTAAAAGCCATCAAGCATTTTTGTTTATCAATTTGCTTTTTTGTAAACTGATTTTCCTTTTTCTTGCCAGACAAAATGTCGTAAAGAACAGAATCATCAAAACCAATTTGTTGAGCATCCTTTCTTGTGCAAGCATAATAAACTTTCTTAATGCGAGACCAATGAATTGCTGAAAAGCACATTGGGCAGGGTTCGCAAGTAGTATACAATTCACAATCTTTCAAATCAAATCTGCCCAATCTTTTAGATGCCTTGCGAATTGCAACAATTTCTGCATGGCTAGTTGGATCTTTTGAGCTTGTAACTAAGTTGTGACCTTTTGCAATTACTTTTCCTTTACAAACAATAACACAACCAAAAGGTCCACCCTCTTTGTTATGAATTCCTTTTAAATCTTCTTTCAATGCTTCTTTCATATATTTATTCATAGTATTAGTATAGTATTCAATTATATAAATTTGTTGGTTTAAAATATAAATTAAACATTAATTCCGAATTTGTTAAAGCAATACAAAAAATATGGACTTTTTATGGTTTAAGAAAATTTCTTGTGAAATTAGAGTTATCAAAAATATCAAAAATATATTTATATGGTAGTTTTGCTGATTTAACATATAATAGTAGTAGTGATGTTGACCTATTGACAATTTTTAATGGCGATACAAAATATAATGTTAAGGCAATTCAGGAATTAGAGGATTATTTTGGTAAAGAAGTAAATTTTATTAGGTATAACGATATAGATTTTTTTAAATTATTAAAAGAAAAAAATAAGTTTGCAAATAATGTCTTTGAGAAAGGTATAAAAATATATGATACGTTAATTAGTGATAAATTATTAATATAGTGATCCTATGAAATTTGAAGAGTGTTTAAAAGCAGGATCTATCAAAGAAGATATTAAAGTAAAATCCCTAGTTGAATTTTAATTAAATCAAGCAGATGAATTTATATCTTCTGCAGAAAGTATTATTAAAATAGAACAATATAGGTCTGCATTTATATCCATTTACCAAGCAATGTTTCATACTGCTAAAGCATTATTATATTCAAAAGGATATAAAGAACACAGCCATTTTTGTTTAGTTATTGCTTTGATTCATTTATATGCTAATGAGAAAAGATTGTTAATGCATATAAATCTATTAGAGATGTATCGTAAAGATAGAGAAAAAGCAGTATATGACGGAAAAGATATCTCTGAAAAAGAATGTAACTCTGCTTTCATAGATGCAAACTCCTTTTTGAAAGATACAAAAGACTATCTTAAAAAATAACCCCCCACAAACATAACTTGTCTGCAAATCACAAACATTTATAAACATTTTGATGACTTAATATTTTTATCTATTTTTTTAAGGTGGTTATTATTGACACAGGACTTACACAAAGAGAAACAAGAGAAAGAGAATGTAAAAGAAAAGGAAAAAGAGGTGTGCAACAATTGCATAGAATTAGAAAACAAGTTAACGACGCTAGTACAACAGAACAAATCATTGGAACAGCAACTCCAAGATATTTCGCAGCGTAATTTGTATTTGATGGCTGACTTTAAGAATTACAAAAAACAGATAGATAAAAGTTTGCAAATAGAAAGAGAACATGTAAATGAAAAATTACTGAAAGATTTGTTGAATATTGTTGATGATTTGGAAAGAGCAGTCTCCACAATAAGAAATGAAGAAAATTTTAAAGGGGTAAGTTTAGTTTATAATAGTTTAATGAAAATTTTAAAAGAATATCAAGTAAAGAAAATTGATTGTTTGGGAAAACAATTTGATGCAAATCTAGAAGAAGTATTAATGCAAGAAGAAAGTGAAAAACCAGAGGGAACAATATTAGAAGAATTACAAAAAGGTTATACTTACAAAGATAGAGTATTAAGATATTCAAAAGTTAAATTAGCACAGAAAAAAAAAGATATTGATGAAAAAAAGGAGTGAGAATATGACAAAAGAAAAGATTTTAGGAATAGATTTAGGCACATCAAACTCTCAAGCATCTATTATGATGGGTGGTACACCAACAGTGATTCCATCAGCAGAAGGTTCTACTTTATATGGCAAGGCATTTCCAAGTGTTGTTGCATTTACAAAATCTGGAGAATTATTAGTTGGCGAGCCTGCAAAGAGACAAGCAGTTTCGAATCATGAAGGAACAATAATGTGGGCGAAAAGAAAAATGGGTACTGATACTAAATATAAAGTACATGGAAAAGAATATACCCCTCAACAGATATCTGCATATATTTTGCAGAAAATAAAAACTGATGCAGAAGCATTTCTAGGAGAAAAAATATCTAAAGCAGTGGTAACAGTTCCTGCTTATTTTAATGATAATCAAAGAACAGCAACAAAAGATGCAGGAAAAATTGCGGGTTTGGATGTTGTTAGATTAGTTAATGAACCAACAGCTGCTGCTATGGCTTATGGTTTGGGTAAAAGCGGTAAGCACAAAATACTGGTTTTTGATTTGGGTGGCGGAACTTTAGATGTAACAATAATGGATTTGAACGATGGTGTGTATAATGTATTGTCTACATCTGGTGATACACAATTGGGCGGATCAGATATGGATAAAGCAATTGTTGAATATATTACAAACAGATTCAAACAACAAGAAGGCGTCGATTTATCAAAAGATAAAATGGCATTCCAGCGTGTATTGGAAGCTGCAGAAAAAGCAAAAATCGAATTATCTAAAGTAGGAGAAACAGAAATTAATCTTCCATATGTAACTGTAGATTCAAATGGTCCAAAGCATTTATTAATGAAAATTACAAGAGTAGATTTGGAAAAAATTGTAGGGCCTTTTGTTGACAAATGTAAAAAGCCAATACAACAAGCTTTGAAGGATGCAAAATTAACAAAAAGCGACATTGATAAAATTATTTTAGTTGGTGGTCCAACAAGAATGCCTATTGTCCAAAGATTGGTTGAGAATGAATTGGGCAAAGTGCCAGAAAAAACAGTTGACCCTATGGAATGTGTTGCTACTGGTGCTGGTATTCAAGGTGCTGTTTTAGCAGGAGAAATAAGCGATATTGTTTTATTAGATGTAACCCCTTTAACCTTAGGAATAGAGACTTTAGGAAGTGTTTCAACACCTTTGATCGAAAGAAATACTACTATTCCTGTAAAGAAACACAAAATATTTTCAACAGCAGCAGATATGCAAACAGCAGTTACTATACATGTATTGCAGGGAGAAAGAGCAATGGCTCAAGACAATGTTTCTTTAGGAATGTTTAATTTGCCAGGAATACCTCCTGCACCAAGAGGGGTGCCACAAATTGATGTTACATTCGATTTGAATGCAAATGGAATTTTGACGGTAAGTGCTAAAGATTTAGGCACAAATAAAGAACAGAAAATAACAATTACAGCATCAACAAAATTGTCTGAAGACGAAATTAATAAATTTGTAAATGAAGCAAAAGCACACGAAGAAGAAGATAAAAAGAAAAAAGAAGAAATTGACATAAAGAATACTTTAGACACTATGATTTACACAAGCGAAAAATCTTTGTCTGAATTGCAAGATAAATTGAATGCAGATGAAAAGAAAAAAATTGAAGACGCTTTAAAAGAAGCAAAAGAAGTGTTAGCAAGTAATGATTTGATAAAGATAAAAGTTAGCACAGAAACTTTGTCCAAGGTAATGCAAGAAATTGGTTCTGCAATTTATTCTAGGGCTTCTGTACAATCAGAACAAGGCCCTGAATCTACACAGAATGAACAAAATACTGAAGAAGAAACTGAAGAACAAGAACCAGATGTTGATGATGAAGTAGATGACATACGTGAACCTAAGTCAAAACATAGAAAAGGCAAAACAATAGATGCTGAATATACAACAGAAAAGAAAACTAAAAAGTAACAGGAGATTTTAAATAATCTCCCTATTTTTTATTTTATTACTAATTCTCGAAGGGATATTGTGAGTAAAGATTATTATAAAATATTAGGCTTAAATAAAAACGCAAGTGAAACAGAAATCAAAGATGCTTATATAAAATCTGTTAAGAAGTATCACCCTGATTTAAATCCAGGAAGCAAAGAACACGAAGACAAATTTAAAGAAGTTAATGAAGCATACGAAACATTGAAAGACCCTCAAAAAAGAAAGCAGTATGAATCATTTGGTTCAGAATATGCACAAGGAAATTATTCTCAAGCAAATCAACAACATTATTATTCCAGTAGGAATACTGGGCAGTTTGATTTTGAAGACATATTTAAAAATTTTGGAGGATTTGGTTTTAATTCTGATGACTTTTTTGATTCTGGTTCACAGAAACAAAGAAGAACAAGGGCAGCAGATTTACAATACACTTTGCAAATAAGTTTGGAAGATGCATTTAATGGTACAAATAAAAAAATAGAAATACCAACACAAGAAAACTGCCCGCAATGTAAGGGTTCAGGATATTTAGGTAATACAAAAACATGTAATCAATGTGGTGGACAAGGGCAAGTAAAAAGAGTTATTAGAAGCCCATTTGGTTCAATGGTTACAGTAACCGTGTGTGATAAGTGCGGTGGAAAAGGAAAATCATATGATAAAAAATGCGATGTTTGCAGAGGTCAAGGAATTGTTAAAGGCAAAAAAACATTAGATGTTAAAATACCAAGAGGAGTAAGTCCAGGAACAATATTAAGATTGCAGAATGAAGGTTTTCAGGACGGAAAATATAAAGGCGATCTTTATTTGAAAATACTTTTTGAATCTCATCCTAAATTTTCATTAGAACATTATGATTTGTATTCAAAAGAACACACTGATTTGATTACTGCAATTTTGGGTGGGGAAATCAAAGTTGATACTTTAGAAGGAAAAGCAAATTTGAAGGTGCCACAAGGAACGCAGAGCCATACTGTATTGAGAATGAAAGGAATGGGCATGCCTGAATTAAATTCAAGCAAAAGAGGAGATCAATATGTAAAAGTAATTATTGATACCCCTACTAATTTGACAAAAGATCAAATTGAAGCACTAAGAATTATCTTTGGCAAAGACAAAGATGTACCAAAAGACTTTTTGAAAAAAATGAGAAATCTATTTAATTAATTAGTCTATTTTTCAATAATTTCTTTGCTAAATCAGGTTCATTAGTTATTATGCCTTCAATTGTATCTTCATACTTTTTTGAAAGATATTTGTTTATTCTTTTTACATCAACTGTCCAGACAAAAATCTTTTTGTTCTTTTTTGTCCAATGAAAAAACAAACATTCAGTATGTTCTCCAGCACCAATAAAGTCAATATTATATTTCTCCAATATTTTATTTGTAAATAAATATTCATAAATAAATCTGACTAAGGATCTGAACAAACCAATTTCTAAATCTAATAATCCAATTATCAATCCTACATGAACTTTTGGGTCCAATTGTTTTATTTTGTGCAGGGTTTTGTAATCAAAAGAAATTATTCCAAAATCATTATATTTTAAATACTTTTTTATTAATGTCAAAACTTCAGTTTCAATATTTTTACTTTTTATTTCTATCAATAGTTTTATTTTCCCTTTTAGTTCTTTTAAAACAGTTTCAAATAAAGGACCTGTCCTATTTTGGTTAAAGATCTCTGCATATGTTAGGTCTTCGATAAATAATTTCTTTTTGCCGATAGTTATTGTAGGAATATGATAAACAATTAGTTTGTTGTCTTTTGTTTTGTGGATATCCATTTCAACAAAATCTGCTATTCCAATTGCCGCTTTGAAAGCATTTAATGTATTTTCGGGAAAATTTTTGTGAAACCCTCGATGTGCAACAATAAACATATTACTATTACTTTTGATTAGAATATAAATTTATGTAAAAAATAGAAAAAGAAAAAATTGCAGATTTAATTTAAATCTGCAAATGGATCTGAGTAATCTTCTTGCAACAAAGAATCAATTTCTTTTATGTCTTTGTCAATCTCTTGTATGTCTGGGTCTTCGGCTTCGATGCTTAATTCATCCAAATCTTTTGATATTGTTGTATCATCATTTTGTAAAGTTGTTGAATCTTTATTTAAATCATCTAAACTTTTTGTTAATTGGTCATCATCACTGGTTGCTTTGTTTTCATCTTTGCTTATGCAACCAGAGAAGACTAATACTAATGCTAATGCAAGAAATACGAGAGGGATTAAATATTTCATTTTAATCACCCTCATTTGCATCTTCAGAACCCTCATTGTCAGCATCTTCATTTACATCATTATTTTGATCTATCTCTTTTTTATCCTCTTTGATTTCTTTCATAAATTGATTCTTTAGTTTGTTGAATTCTACCATTGTCTTTACAATGCTCTGTCTTGTTTCTTGAATACTTTTGTTCAAGTTATGAATTATGTCATTAACTTCTTTCACTACTACCTTCTCATCATTTAACATAGTTTTTAGTTTTTCTTGTGTAAGGTTAATTTCTAATTTTAGATTTGCTACATTTTCTTGTGCTTTGTAGTATTGTACTCTAACATCGTTTGCATCTATGCCCGCTTTTTCAACACTTGTTATTTTAGAACCCAATTTATTTAAAGCAGATTCCATTTTTGTTATTACTTTCTTTGTTCCTAAAACATATTTTTCAGCAATTGCCAATCTTCTTTTATGCTCAGAGTCAGACCAAATCTTTTTAACATCTTTTATTGCATTTACAATATCTTCTTTTGTTGAATTTATATCCAAATTTGCCAAGACTTCATTTACTTCATCTGTTTTTGTTTTTAGGTATTCAACAAAAGGTCCATTTTTGTCCTGCAATTTTTCGAAATGATCTTGAACTTTTGCACCAAGAACCTGCAAATATTCTATTGTTGCAGCTCTGCCTTCTTGACTTTCCAACATTAGTCCCAAGCCTAGCCATTTCTTTTTATTTTTTGACCATTTATCTTTGAATTCTTTGTATTTTTCTATTTTTTCTTTGTATTTAAATTTCAGAGCATCAATTTTTTCTGTGAGATTCTTTTTCCCTTTTTCCAGTTCTAGTTTTGCTTTTTCTTTATTTGCTCCAAAATCATCTTTTAATGAATCATTGCTTGCAGCAAATACTGCTCCTAAAAGTACAAATACTCCAAGAGCAAGAAATAATACTTTTCCATATTGCATAATTACGCCCCCCTTGTGCAATTTTAATTAAATTTCAATATATAGGAATTGGAAACCATATATATACTTATTCGGAAACTGTTGGAAACTATCCTTTTTGGTACAAAGTCTCACAAAAAGAAAGAAAACTAATTTTCTTTTTTCTCTGCCAGTACAACTTTATTTACTTTGCCAACTTTTTTTCTTTCTATTAAAGAGTTGCGTTCCATTTTGTTTAATATCTTACTCATATTGCTCTTTTTTATTTGCAATGAGTTTGCAATTTCCTGCTGGGTTATGCTTTTTTTCTTTTTGACAAAATCTAAAATGTTTTTTTGTGTTGAATCTAAATAAAGATTTTGTTTTTCTTCTCTTTTATAGTTCTTTATTATTTTTGGTAGTATTAAAACAAGAACAATAATTATACAAATCAAAATAATAATCCAGTATTTGAAATCAACACCCTCTTTTTCTAATGCAATATGCACAAGAAAATTCTTTTCATTTGTCTGCCACACATAAGAGTTTTCGTCGACTGTATATTCTGGGTTTAATTCAAATATTTTTTTATCTGCATTAAGTGTTATAGTTGTTGGGGGTAACAAATCAAAATTAAAAGTTTTTTCTAAAGTTTTTGCGCCTTCTAAAAATTCTGTGCCTTTATATTTTAAAATTAAGATGCCTTTTTCATTTGCATTAACTACTACTTTCGAACTGTTTAAAACATAGTTTATGTCCTTAGGCAACACTTTTATATAAATTATGCTTTCAAAGTCTGGCAATGTCATTGTGAAATTAGAATCAAACTTCAATGTAAAATCTATATACGGGGCATTGTCAACAACATCTATGTTTATCTCTGTTCCTTGACAAGACAAATTAGACAGGAAAAAGATTAAAATCAAACAACAAAATAGCCAGAAAAGCATCTTCATACATTATATATACAAATAAGGCTTTTTAAATCTAGAGCCTAAAGTTGATTGCCTGAGTGAAATGATAAATACATTTAAAAACCTTTCTCATCAAAAGATATAGTTAGAAGTGAATATTATGGGTTGGGAAACAAACAATATAACGATTTTGATTGAAGGTTTAATAATTGTTGTATTTGGCTTATTACTTTTGTCATTTGCAAGAACAATGCCTTCAAGCTACACTTTGAATTATGAAATATATCCTGAAAGTAATGAACTAACACTACAGCAAGGAACAGCCTACACTTTAAATATAGATTATAAGGTAAACACTAATGAAGCATTGCCTTTCTTTTTCAGTACTTTTTCTCCACAAGGAATTGGTGCTAAAATCAGCCCCAAATTAGAGACTTATTCTGATTTCATTCTCCCTTTGTATATTAATGTAAGCAACATAGAACCAGGAGATTATCCTGTTGTTTTGATAACAAAGGTTTTGTATGGTGGCATTGTAAATGAAAAATTAACACAAATAAATGTGAAGGTGGTTCCTAAAGAAAAAATTGTTTTTCAAACAACTAAATATACAAATGAACAACCAAAGTTGGTTTTGGAAGACATATCCACAAGAAATATATTGTTAGGGGCTGGAGAAAAACAAACACTTTTGTTGAAGTTTGAAAACACGGGCTCTGCATCAACTTTTTCGATGAACGCAATTGTTGACTCAACAGACAAAAATAATGTGTTGGTTTCTTTTAATACTGGGCAATTCTTTTTGAAAAAAGGAGAATCAAGAAATATATTGATGACTGTTGAACTTGATGAAAACTATGCAATAGTTTATACACCAATATATTTGTATGCACAAGAACAATCAACAGGAAATCAATTAGATTTAGGACAAATAAATGTTACGTTGAAGACACAAGATATTTTGATTGCATACAATAAAAATTTAAATTCTGTTGAGATTACAAATGTAGGAACAGATATTGTTACTTTGGATATAAACACACAGGCAAAAACTTTTTCAATGTTTTTACAGCCAAATCAAACATATTTCTTTCAAGCAGATTCTGTAGATAAAAATGCAGATATATACTTGGATGGTAATTTATACAAACAAATTGATTTGCAAGATAATAATCTTTTAGGGGCTGGTTTGGATGAAAACAAGCCAAAGTTAAGTGTTGGCAAATCAGTTTCTGGGTTGTTCAGCTTTGGCTCTGGTTTTGCAGGATGGATTATTTTCCTTGTTGTTATTATTGTTTTTATTTTGATCATTTACAAACTATTTTTTGCAAGAAGTGCAGTATTTGGCAAAACAGTTTATGCCAAAGACTTGAAATCGACTGATAATTAGAATATATGTTTTTACATTATTTGTTATTTTTTTGTAAAACAAAAATAGGTCTTAATTAATCTTTTTACCTGTGTGGCAATCAAAGATTATTGTTTCTTTTGTATCTGTGTTTGTTGCCAGGAGTTCGAGCTTCAAAAGAGTTTCGATATCTTCAATTCTTATTGTTTCCCACAAGGTACCTAATACATTGCGGACAGTTTCAAATGTTGCTCTTGCTTCTAAAATGTCTTCCCTTTTAACAGGTTCATTAATTACTGGTAGGTCATCTAATGTATTAAGGGCTTTGTGAAGAGGGTTAGTAGGCACTTCCAAATTCTTTATAATAAAATAAACATTTTTTGTTCCTCGTTTTTCTTTACGCACCAATCCAATTCCTGCCAATCTATCCATTGTGTTTTTTAATTTTATGTCTCCAAATGCAAAGGTTTCTTTTAAAAAATCCATGTCAAATCCTTGTTTTTTTGGCAATCCCAATAAAATGTGAATATCATCTGCATCTAATGTTCTTAATATGCTGAGGCCTGAAGAATATGCAAACTCTTTATCTAAATAATGCAAAAATTCAACCTTTATTGGATCAATGTAACAACAATTGTCAACAAAACATCCATCGTCATTAAATATTTTATAATTAACTTTGAAAATTGGCCTGTAAACTTTTTTTGTAACAAAATCTGACCAGCCAGTACCTCTTTTTATAAATCCAATAATTGCATCTTCTTCAAATTGCGGTTCTATTATGTGATAATTAACTGTTTCTTCATAGTGTTCAGTTTCCGATTCCTTTATCATAAAATATTTTTCTTTTTCAAATATAACATCATTTGCTAAAAGTAAGTCTGAGAATTTTTCAAACAAAATATCTGTTTTGTATTTCATATTCAAAATCTTCAATAAAGTTTTCAATGAAAGAACATCCAATTCTTCAAATTGCCTTATTTTATTTTTTGTAATATTGACCATTAATTTTAATATTTCTTCTTCTGACAAATTTATTACTGATTCTGCTGTTTGTATTTCTCTTCCTTCGTGCTGACTCATTCTTGGTCTGATGTTTATAACAAATGCTCTGCTTGTTGTTTCCATTTTATCTGCTACAAGAGGAACACCGATACTCAATTTTTTTATAAAACTAGGATCTTTGAATCTTTTTGGTACAATGGTAGGCATTCTTCTAAATACTGCTTTAATATCATCATCAAAAACTAATTTGTAAGTAATTAAAGTACCAACTTGAGACAATACTCTGCTATCAATTGCACTTGGCTGTTGAGTTGCAACAACTAATGAACAGCTAGGTTTCCTGCCTTGTTTTACATATTCTATTATTGCTTTAGAAGCAGGAGTTGCTAAACTTCCTGAAGGAATTAATGTGTGGCCTTCATCTATAAACAACCAGGTTGGTGGAACATCATTTTCTAAATCAACACGTGGCAATTCTTCATTGATTTTCTTACTTGCTTCTTTTCTTGAACTCAATTTTCTTGCAGTTAATATTCTACGTGCAATTATTCCAACAAGCAGAGCAGAAACATTTTCCTCCAAAAAACTCGTATCTATTATTGTTAATTGCCCAGGTACAGAAAGTTCAATCAAAGGCGTCCCCTTTTTTGAGAAGATGCCCCATGTTTTTGCAGCTTCGAATCTTGAAACTAAAGCTCTGACAGATTCTTTTCTATACCCCTTTTCCCTTGAATTTATTTCTGCATCATTTTCCAAACTGTAAATAATATCATTTAAATCAAAATTGTCACCTTTTGGTTTGAAAATTAAACCATTTATTGCCCTGTATCCATCTCTTACCTTTTTAACAACCTTTTCAAGCAAAAGACCAGATGGCGAAAACCTATCAATACCAAAAGTTAAAGACCAATCATCAGCAGTCAAAAAAGCAGGTTGAATTGTTATTGTTGAATCATATGTTTCTTTAGGTATTTTATCAATAGCGCCTTCAGGCACAAAAACAACAACATTTTCCAAACCCTTTGGCTCTAAACCAAACCTCTCCAATTCTAGGATTTCTTTGTCTTCTTTATTTGGATATTTCATACTCCAAAAAACACCAACAGGGTCTATTACAATCTGCCCAACATTTTTATTTTTTAAGGCTAATTCTTCTGCAATAATTCCCAGACTATAGGATTTTCCTGATCCACGACTACCACAAACAAAAATTACTTGAGGATCTAATGAATCAAAATAAACTTCTTTTTCTGGATATCCTGGCTCATTTACTTTGCCTAAATATAATGCTGCTTCTTCACCATATTTGTTGAATACGCTTGTTTTTCTTCCAACTATTGCATGCCCAGTTTCAGGATTTTCCAAAAAAGTAAGAGGAACGTCCTCGACACTAAGCTCTTCTTGCTCATCACTTTGTGATTGATTTTCATTTAAGTTTTCATCATTATATACCGGCAAATTAGTTTCTTGTTCTTGTGATCCCTCAGAAATATTCTGAGTTTCTTGCTCAAGTTTTGTTTCTATAGCCTTTTTTCTTCCTCTTTTTTTCAAGACTTTCGTTTCTGAATCATTTGGGCCATATTTAATAACTATTCTGGGTTTTTTTTCTGATGTGTTTTTCTTGTTTTCTTCATATCCTGGTGCTATAGTGTCAAAAATATCAAACATAATTGATAAATAAAGCAAAAATTTATATTTGGTTCTTTTTTATTATATGCATGGCTAATTTATATCTTAAGGACAAAAAAGGTCAGGCAGATACTGTTTTTGAGGTGCTGATTGCTGTAATTTTGTTGGGCTTTGTTTTGGTTGCTGGCACTTTAGCAATGTCATCATTGTCTAATACAAAGTGTTCAAAAAGCATAGATTTGGCAATGTCTGGCATAAAGCTGACTATTGAAAAGGCATCTGCAAGTACATTAATATCAACTGATTTTTTGTTGGATGTGCCATATTGTTTTGGTTCTAGTTTTATTGTTGCTTTTGGAAAGATGCAAAATAATTCAATATGCAGTAATTATTGCCCTGGTTCTTCAGGTAGTTGTTATCTTTTGAAATATATAAATGAAAAAGACAAAATAAACCCAATAAGATATTCGTGTGTTCAAATATCTCCAATAATTGTTTTGAATTTAAATTGTACTCCTGACACTGGTTATACATTTCCAAACACTCCAGTCTATAAGATAAATGATAAAGAATGGAATGTGGGATTAGGAGATAAAAGCCTTTGGTTAAAAAATGGAAGATACAAAATAGGAAATATT
>Ga0066637_10000348_pt1 | contig 27567 bp, 30 predicted proteins | sample CryGeyCG2014_020_FD_62737 | JGI IMG/M metagenome (GOLD analysis project Ga0066637, IMG submission 62737) | Groundwater microbial communities from aquifer - Crystal Geyser CG08_land_8/20/14_0.20 | ecosystem: Environmental > Aquatic > Deep subsurface > Groundwater | place: USA: Utah: Grand County...
ATCAGGATCAAGGTTCTGCCGCAGGCAGGTTCTTAATCCATCAGGATCAAGGTTCTGCCGCAGGCAGGTTCTTAATCCATCAGGATCAAGGTTCTGCCGCAGGCAGGTTCTTATATTTGCGTGAAAACTGGTTTCAAAATTCCAGCAGTAAATTCTCTAAAGCCAGGCGCAAATTCACATTGGTCCTTAAGGCCAAAAAACGGGTTTCCTCAATGTTGCTGATAATTCTCATCAGCTGGGAAAGGGATTTTTTGCTGAAGATTGTCAGTTCTTTTTCCTGGCCGAGCTTATTAATTAAGGCACGGCGGAAACACCAGAGCCAGGTATTGAGAATTTCTTCAACTGCCGCCGGCGCTTCCGGCATTTCTTTGACATAGGCGAAACGGCCGGCTAAAGAAGCGTTCAGGACTTTTCCCAAGCCGGTCATAATCTGCCGGCGCTTCTCTCGGGCCTGCGGCAAAGAAATCAGGTCAATCGCCGCGCCCGGCCGGCCCATGGCAATTCTCAAAACTTCATCAATTTCTTTCTCGGCTAAAGATTTTAAAACTGGGTGCTTTGTGATTTCTTCGACTGGCACTGGGAAAAATTTAATCTGTTCACAACGGGAAACAATGGTTGGCAAAAGCAGATGCGGATAAGCGGTAATCAAAACAATCAGTGCCTGCCCTGCCGGTTCTTCCAAAGTTTTCAAAAAACAATTTTGCGCTTCTATCGTCATCATCTGCGCCTGATCGACAATTGCCACTTTCATTTCTGCAACTGACGGCTTAAGCGACATCTTCCAGATAAAATCGCGGATCTGCTCAATTTTAATTTCCTTTGTTTCCGGCTCAAGAAAAAGATAATCGGGATGCGGCCGTCTAGTGATCTCTTCTTTTAAAATCTCTTTTGCCAGTTCGATGGCAAAAGTCTTCTTTCCCAGCTTTTCCTGGCCGACAAAAAGATAGGCATGGGCTAACCGGCCTGCCTGCCAGGATTTTTCCAGCATCTGCCATTGCTTTTTGTGTCCAACCAACATAATTTACATTGGTTTAACCTTCACTTTTATCCTTTTCTATACCTTACAGCTCCGAAATGTAATTGCTGATTCCTTGAATTATGAATTATGAATCAAGAATTATGCTTCTTTTAATATTCATCATTCTTAATTCTTTATTCACTATTCTCTATTTTTTTGACATTAAACTCTTCTTGTACAACTCAAGATTTTCCAAAATAACGCCCGTGCCCCTGGCCACGCATAAAAGCGGTTCGTCAGCCAGAAAACAAGGCACGCCGGTTACCTGGGAAATCAGACCGTCAATATTCCGCAAAAGCACCCCGCCGCCCGAGAGAATCATACCTTTGTCCATAATGTCGGCGGAAAGTTCTGCCGGCGTCTCTCTTAAAACCTGCTTAACCACCTGAATAATTTCGGTAAGCACGTCAGAGATCGCTTCGCAGGTTTCATTGGCAGAAATTTTGATTGTCCGCGGTAAACCCAGAATCAGGTCGCGGCCGGTTACTTCCATTGATTCTTCTTTTTCCCCGGGCAGGGCAGTGCCGATTTTCATTTTTATCACTTCAGCCGTCTGAATTCCCACCGAAAGGTTGTATTTTCTTTTGATATAGTCGGCAATCGCGCTATCCATTTTGTCGCCAGCGCTGCGCACCGAACTGGCAGTAACAATTCCGCCTAAAGAAATTACGGCCACCTCGGAAGTGCCGCCGCCAATATCAACAATCATATGGCCGGAACAGGAATTAATGGGAATGCCGGCGCCAATGGCTGCTAAAATCGGCTCTTTGGCAATATAAACCGCTTTGGCGCCGGCCGCCAAGCCAGCTTCAATCACGGCCCGGCGCTCAGTAGAGGTGATTCCGGCCGGCACGCCTATCATCAGCTCTGGTTTGAAAATCTTGAGCGGACCGGAAACTTTTTCAATGAAATAGCGAAGCATTGCCTTGGTAATCCGGTATTCGGCAATAACTCCCGCTTTTAAGGGCCGGTAAACGCGAATCGTATCCGGGGTGCGGCCGGTCATTTCTTTGGCTTCGGCGCCAACCGCTAAAATTCTATTGTCAGCCAAAGAAACTGCCACCACTGACGGCTCGTTCAAAACAATCCCCTTTCTGGGAACGAAAACCAGCGAATTGCAGGTGCCTAAATCAATACCGATTTTTGTGACAAACATTTTCTTTAGAAACGCGGATTAATGCGGATTAAACAGATTTATGCGGATAAATAATCAACGCTGATTTATGCGGAGACGATATCTGTATAAATCCGTCGTATCCGTATAAATCCGTGTCTTATTTCGAGCGAAGCGAGAAAAAAGGTTCTCGAAGAGGTTCTTATTATTTGATACGTTTAATATCAGCGCCAAGTTTTTGCAAGCGTTCTTCCAGTTTTTCATAGCCGCGGTCAATCGGCGCAATATCATTAATCACGGTCGTGCCTCTGGCAATCAGGCCTGCCATTACCAAGGCCGCCCCTCCCCTTAAATCAAACGGTCCGACTTCAGCGCCGAAAAGCGGCCGCGGGCCATTAATAATCGCCCGATGCGGATCACAGATAATAATTTCTGCACCCATTTTATTTAACTCTTCCAGATATTTCAAGCGGCCTTCATAAAGCGGATCGTGAATCAGGGTCGAACCTTCTGCCTGGGTCGCTAAAACGCCAAAAACAGACTGTAAATCAGTGGGAATCCCGGGATAAGGCAAGGCCTGGATTTTTTCAAGTTTCAGTTTTTTTGCCGGCCAGATTTTAACCGCACTTTTGCCGATAATCCGGAAATTAGCGCCTGCGGTTCTTAGTTTTTCAAAAAACAGGTCTAGGCAGGAAACCGGAACATTTTTAACCAAAACATTTCCCTTGACACCGATTGCCAGCAAAATAAAAGTGCCGGCCTCAACCGGGTCATAGATTACCTGATGAGAAACGCCTTTCAGCTTGTTCTTGCCAATAACCTCAATTGTATGAGTGCCCTCGCCTTTCATGTAAACGCCCATCTTTTTCAGAAAACAGGCCAAATTTTCAACATGCGGTTCGGCGGCGGCAATTTTAATTATTGTTTTTCCTTTGGCTAAAGCGGCGGCCATCAGAATATTCTCGGTGGCGGTCACGGAAAATTCACCCAAAACAATTTCCCTGGCCTTGAGCCGGTTGGCGGTTTTAAGATGATAAAAGGCGGTTTCGGCGCAAACAAATCGGTTTCCCTTTTTTCCGCAAATTTTTGTTTTTTTCGCCTTAATCGTCACCCCCATCTTTGCCAAGGCTTCAAGGTGGACGTCAATCGGCCGGGCGCCAATAAAACAGCCGCCCGGCTGGCTGATTTTTGCCTCGCCGCAGCGGGCCAAAAGCGGCCCAAGCAAAAGCACCGAAGAACGCAGTTTTGCCACCAAGCCCTGGTTTAGTTTGTCAGGATTAATATTTTTCGCTTCAATCCGCACTTTTCTTTCCGCCAGCCAGTCAACGCTCGCGCCCAAGCTCTTGATTAATTCCAGCATCTTAAAAACATCTTCAATCAAAGGAAGATTCTCGATCACGCAGGGTTCCTTGGTCAAAAGAGTGGCTGCCAGAACTGGCGTGGCCGCGTTTTTACAGCCCCTGACCGCAATTGTTCCTTTAAGCGGCCGGCCGCCTCTGATAACAAATTTTTCCGCCATATTTTTTTGTCAGCGTATTCCCCATTTTAATTTAAAAACCGGAAATTTGCAAACCGCTCTTTTCCCCACAGAATATTGCCCGGCAACGCTTATTGCCCTACAATACAGTAATAATTTGAGGAGAAGCTTTTAAATTTATGACCAGAAAAAAAAGGTTAATTTTGTTTCTTGGCTGTGTTTTTTTATTTTCTTTGCTTGCGCCGGGCGCCTTTTTTTATTTTCAGGGCTACCGCTTTGATTTTGCGAAAAAACGGATTACCCGCACCGGGGCTTTTTATTTTAAGACCTTTCCCAAGCCCGCGCTGATTTACCTCGACAGCCGGCTTAAAGATAAAACGGATTTTCTGCTTGGCAGCAGTTTTATCGAAAATCTCCTGCCCGGGAAATACCAGGTTAAAATCGAAAAGAACGGTTATTTTCCCTGGGAAAAAACCTTGGAAATAAAAGACAATGAAGTTACGGAAGCGAAAAACGTTGTTTTGTTGCCGGAAAAAATCAGGATCAATTTAATCGGCAACAGTATCAGCAATTTCTATTTTTCGCCCGACCAGAAAAAAATTGTTCTGGAAAAGAAAACTGAAAATAGCCTACTGTTTACGCTCTTTAATTTGAGAACCAACACGGAGACCTCCCTAATCGAACTTAAAAATCCGCCTGAAGAAACGCAATTTCTGTTTTCTCCTGACGCGAAAAATTTTCTGCTCATTGCCAGGGAAAAAGAAAAAGCCAAATATTATTTCGGCAGTCTCAATTCCGCTAATCCCCTGGCGGAATTGGAACCGAATAAGGCACTTTTTTTGCCAGCCGCCGAGGATTTTCCTTTAAATGGCCGGGAAATTTCTTTTAATCCAGAAAACCCGCAGGAAGTTATTTTTCTTCTAAACGACAGTCTTTTTAAGATGAACCTGCTTAAAAAAGAAATTCTGCCTCTGCCGCCTACAAACGTAGTTAGTTACCAATTTGCCGCTAATAATTTTTACTATCTCGACGATTCCGGTGCTGTTTTCAAAACCAGCCGCGTTTTTGAAAACAAAGAAAAAATCGTCCCGGCGGCCTTCCCCGTAAAGCCGGAGACAGAATACCAACTCTGGTACTTTTCGCCTTTCTTTTTCATTAAAGAAGATAAAGTTCTTTTCTTTTTTAACGAAGAAAGCAAAAGCTTTGAAAAAATTCTCGAACCAAGCGGTGAAGTAAGGCTTTCGCCGGATAATCAGGAACTCGGTTTTATTTCCGGCCCGGAAATTTGGGTTTTCTTTTTGGAAGAAGAATTTCGCCAGCCGCCGCGCAAAGCCGGTGAATTCTTCTTTTTAACCCGCTTTTCAGAGAAAATTTCTAATCTTTTCTGGCTGACCAACGAACATTTGGTTTTTTCCTGCGATAAGCGGATTAAAATGACGGAAATTGACAACCGCGACCGGCTCAACATTAGCGATTTGAATCTTTATCTCTCTTTTAATGGAACTCCGCTTGATTTTGAAAACCCGAAAATCTTTTTGGACTCCAGCCGCCAGCTTTATCTTTTAGACCGCGGTTTCCTTTATTATTCCGAACCGCTTTTGGCGAAATAGCCGTCTCCAAAAAAAGCGGATTTGCGAAATCCGCTTGACTTTTTAGAGATAAATATGATGATAAAATCAGATCTAGGGGAAAGAAGTTAAAAAAATGGGACGGAGAATAGTTCTGAATCTTCTACTCTTTCTTTTTCTTGTTTGCGACGTCTTTGTTTTTTAGTGCGACGCGGCCGGTTTTTTCGGACCAACAAAATGGCCAGTAGGTCTGGTAGTGTTGTTGACTAGTGTCCTCGGTATATTCCTGGCCTCGCACTTAATCAAGAAGAAGCCCTAACCCTTGCCCTTGTACTACAAGCTCCTGCTTGTGGTACTTTTTTGTTTAAGCCTGTAAATGTATCGAGAAGTGTTCTCGACACGCTTTCGCATAAACTCATAAACCACGTACCAGTCGGTACGTGGCCCCGAACCGAATGGTTCTGGGGCTAAAGGCCCGCTCAGCGGGCCTACTTAATCCATCAGGATCAAGGTTCCCGCCTAGAATCTTCTGGGCGAGGCTCGCCCCTTCGGGGGCGGCTGCCGAGCGTTAGCGAAGCAGGTTCTTAATAACTAAATTATCTTTTATGCCACTGGGGCGCGCGGCGGGCGCGCTTGAGACCGAACTTTTTGCGTTCGCGCATCCGGCTGTCGCGCGTCAAAAAACCAGCCCGTTTTAATCTTTTTCGGAATTCTTCGTTAAAGAGAACCAAAGCCCTGGCAGTACCGTGTCGAATTGCTTCTGCTTGAGCGTGGCTGCCGCCGCCCTTGACTTGCGCCTCCACGGAAAATTTATCCCCAGAGTTCATTCTTGTCAGTGCCGCGGAAGCGGTTTGCGCCAACTCGGAAATAGTAAAATATTTCTCGAGCGGCTGGCCGTTAACCGAAAATCCCTTATCGCTTTTAACAAAAAGCCGCACCCTGGCAACCGCGGTTTTTCTTCGTCCCACTGTTTCAAAATAGCGCGAAACCACCACAGTCTTTTTTTCTGGTTCGGTTCCTTCTTTTGGCACGGCTTCTTCCGAAACAGTTTTCGCCTGCCTCCGGGGCGAAGCTGGCCGCGGCAATCTCGCCGCTGTTTTTTTTATCTTCTTTTCTTCTTTTTCTGTAGGCATATTTTTACCGAAGCACATAACAAGATTATGTGCTCGGTTTACTTGAAAAGCAATCGTTTTATCATTTTTTCCCGCAGTTTATTTTTCGGCAGCATCCCGTAAACTGCCCGGCGCAGAACTTCTTCGGGCTTTTCTGCAAGCAAAACCGCAAGCGGCTTTGCTTTAAGGTGGCCGAGATAACCGGTATGATGATAATATTTTTTCTGTTCCAGTTTTTTGCCGCTGAAGCGGATTTTATCCGCATTTTTAATAATCACGGTTTCACCGGCATCTTTATAATAAACGAAATCCGGCCGGTTTTTCCCCCGCAGCAAAAAAGCGACCTCGCTTGCCAAACGGCCCAAGGTTTTTCCTGCCGCATCAATGGTAATTGCTTTTGCTGGCATATTCTTCTCGCCGTTATTATTTGGAAACCCTGGCCTTTAGGGCGGTTGAGTTCCAAATAACGAGGGTTGAAAGGGAGGTTACTCCCTTTCCCGCAGGGCGGGGCAAAAGCCCCGCCCGAGGATAAAATATTTACTTTATTAATTCAATTACGGCCATTGCGGCACCGTCGCTTTTTCTCGGCCCCAATTTGGTCACCCGGGTATAGCCGCCTTTTCTCTCTTTATAGCGCGGCCCAATTTCCTGAAACAGTTTTTTATTCACTGTTGGAGAAAAAAACTTGGCTAAAAGCCGCCTTTTCGCCACCAATTTTTCTTTGGCTTCTGTTTGCGCCTGGCCGGAATTAATTGTTTGGCTAATCAGTTTTTCCACAAAGCGGGAAGTTTCTTTTGCCCGGCTGACCGTGGTTCTGATTTTTTCTTTCAAAATAAGATTTGCGGCCAGCGATTTCAAAAAAGCCCGGCGCTGATCTCTTTCCCGTGAAAATTTTCTGCCAATTTTCCTTTTTCTCATGCTTTTTTCTCTTCTTTAAGTTCTAAATCAAGTTTCTTGAGGGCTTTTTTGATTTCCGTAATCCCCTTTTCGCTCATACCTTCCAATTCAAGCAAAGCGCTTTCGGTTTTCTTTGCCAGTGCTTCAACGGTTTTAAAATTATTTTTCAATAAAATATTTATTGTCCGGCTGGAAATTGCCATTTCTTCTACTTTTGTCTTGGCCGGTTCTTTTGGTTTTTCCGCTGGCTCCTCTTCTGCTTTTTCTTTTTTTGCTTCTATTGGCCGGTATGTTTCTTCGAAAAGCTGGAAATGCTTTAAAAGAGTTTCCACGGCCTGATGAAAAGCTTTTTCCGGATTAATGGTGCCGTCGGTTTCGATTTCTAAAGTCAACCGGTCAAAATCGGTTCTCTCGCCTACCCGCATATTTTCCACTTTATAACTGACTTTCTTTATTGGCGTGAAAACCGCATCCAAAGGAATTTCGCCAATTTCCATTTTCTCTTTTTTCATTTGCTCTGCCGGCCGATAACCCAGGCCTTTTTCCACCTGAATTTCGATGTCCAGTTTGGCGCCCTTTTCTGTAAGAGTGGCAAGATGCTGGGACTTGTTGACCACTTCAAGCTGGGAAGGGGTTTCAAAATCAGCCGCTTTCACTTGTTTTTCGCCTTTTACCGACAAATGCGCCCGCTGCGGCTCCTCGCCGAAAAGCTTAAAACGCAACTGTTTCAGGTTGAGCATAATCGTTACCACATCTTCTAAAACTCCGGGAAGAGTTGAGAATTCCTGCTGGACCCCGGCAATTTTTGTCTGGGTGGCAGCAGTTCCCTCAAGCGAAGAAAGCAGGACGCGGCGCAAAGAATTGCCTATGGTAACGCCGTAACCGGGCCAAAGCCCTTCGATTACGAAAACTGTCTGGTTGCCTTGTTTTTCGATTATTTTTGGCTGATTTGGCAGAGGAATCATATAAAATAATTAATTTTAGTTATCATTTGGAATAAAAGGCAAAAATCAAAGAAATGTCTGCCGGCGGGGCTGCCTCTTCAAAAGTTGGCTCGCCAATCACTTCGGCTTCAACTTTTTCCGCATTTAACGCCAGCCAGGCAATTGCTGGTTTCTTCTTCAAGCTGGCAGACAAGCCGGCAAAACCAATCTTTTTTGAAGCCGGAGCTGAAAGAGCAATCTTGTCTCCTTTTTTTACCAAATAGCTGGAAATATTCACTGGCCGGCCGTTAACCAAAAAATGGCGATGAGAAACCATTTGCCTGGCCTGGGTTCGCGAAGAAGCGATTCCGAGGCGAAAAATCACGTTATCCAAACGGCTCTCCAATATTTTAATTAAAACCAAGGCGAAATCTTCGGTTTTTTTGCCCCTAGTCAACGTTTCCCTTACATAGCGCCGGAATTGCCTCTCTCCTAAATTGTACCAGGCCTTGAGTTTTTGTTTTTCCCGCATTTCCCGGCCGTATTCGGAAAAGCCCCGACTTGACCGCTTTCTCTTTGGCCTAGCCGCATATGGCCTTTTAATCATCGCGCATTTTGGGGAAAAACAGCGTTCCCCTTTCAGAAATAACTTCACTCCCAGCCGGCGGCAAATTTTACATTGATCTTTTTTCACGTTTTAAGTTTAAAAAATTGTTTAGGATTTACTTGCCCGCCGTAGTCCCAAGGACATTCGGCTGAGCCCTTCGGTGGTAAGCTCAGGACGGTCGAACCGCTCAGTCGAAGCCCTTGTCGAGGAACGAAGGCGGGGATATTAGGATTTAGGAATTTCTGTTAAACTCTCCTCGTTTTCGGCGGCCGGCAGCCATTATGGGGAATCGGGGTAATATCTTTAATAGAAACAATCTCCAAACCGCGCGCCACAAGAGAGCGGATGGCCGACTCGCGGCCGCGGCCAACCCCCTTGACTAAAACTTCCACTTTTCCCACCCCCAATTTCTTGACCGTATCCGAAAGAATCTCTGCCACGCGGGAAGCGGCAAAAGGAGTTGCTTTCTTTGAGCCTTTAAAACCAAGTTTTCCGGCGCTGACGCAACTCAAAACATTTCCTTGCCAATCAGTAAGGGTAATAATGGTATTGTTGTAGGAAGAAGCGATATAAATTTTTCCTTCGCCAAGCAGGTGCCGGGGCACCACTTTCATTTCTTTCTGGCTTACCTGATCAATCACTTCCCGTTCCTTCAACAGCTCTTCCTGGCTTTGGACAATGACCTTTTTCTTTCCCATCGATGATAATAATTGCTAAATCCCTCAGGATCAAGGTTCCCGCCCAGAATCTTCTGGGCGAGGCTCGCCCCCTTCGGGGGCGGCTGCCAAGCGTTAGCGAGGCAGGTTCTTAATCTTAATATTTGCTGCTTCGACAAACTCAGCATCATCTCTTCGAGTATGTTGCTGTTGCCGCCGATTTCCTGCCCGAACCAACAGTTTTGCGCACATTGCCGCGCGCGGTCCGGGTATTTGTCCGCGTCCTTTGGCCGCGCACTGGCAAACGCTTAATGTGTCTTAAGCCGCGCCAGCAGCCAATGTCTTTTATCCGCTTGATGTTCATCATCACTTCCCGGCGCAGTTCTCCTTCAATTTTATGGTTTTTCTCAATAATTTCTTTCAGTTTATTCATCTCCTCCACGCTTAGATCGGCTGCTTTCCGTCCCGTGTCAATTTTTGCTTGCTTAAGAATCTTTTTCGCCGAAGCCAAACCAATCCCGTGGATATAGGACAAAGCGTATTCGATTCGTTTGTGATCGGGAATATTTATCCCGGCAATTCTTGGCATATTAATTCTCGAACCATGAAACATGAAACTTGAAACAATGTTTCAAGTTACGAGTTTCAAGTTGTATGAAACTATCCTTGCCTCTGCTTGTGTTTTGGATTTTTACAAATAATATAAATTCGGCCCTGTCTTTTGACGATCTTGCATTTCTGGCAGATTTTTTTTATTGAAGAACGGACTTTCATCGCTTTTTTAAATCCATCAGGATCAAGGTTCTCGCTGAAAGCGAGGTTCTTAATCCATCAGGATCAAGGTTCTCGCTGAAAGCGAGGTTCTTACAATTTTAAACCCAGCTCAATTCTCCGCTAAAGGCAGAAACCCTTTAACGGGTCGGGTAATTAAACCCTTTAACGGGTAATTTTACTGAGCGGCAACAGGGGTTATTTTCCTCGATAAATTATTCTTCCTTTCTTGTCGTCGTAAGGACTCATTTCCACGGTCACTCGGTCGCCGGCCAAAACTTTGATGCGGTAAAGCCGGAGTTTACCGGCCAAATGCGCTAAAATTTCGCTGCCGTCATCCAGTTTTACCCGAAAGTTAACGCTGGGCAAAGTTTTGGTAACTACCCCTGATTTAACAATCTTTTTTTTGCTCTCTAACATTAAGGGTAAGGAAGTAATTATTAAGGTTAGCAAATCTCCTAAAATTAGTCAAGAATTCCGCAAACTCTATCCGCCCAGCCCCGAAAAATCACTTCGTGATCTACGGGGCAAGCTTCATTTTTATCTTTAACCGGCGCTCCTGACTGGGCATAGCGCCGATCCAAAACGGCCAAGCCCTAAGCTCGGCTTTTTTTATTTGCGGCTGATTTTCCAAAAAAACCTTCGTTTCCTCAAGCGAGCGGCCAACAATTGCTTTTTTCAGGCGCGGCTCGTTCAGGTTGTAAAAAGCACGGGCAGAAATAGCAAGTCTTATCGTGGCCCGGCCAGAATCGAAATCAACGGCTTCCAGCTGTGAATCAATCCGTAGGCTTTGCGGCTGAATTTCCCGGCCAGAGAAAAAACTCTCCCGGCCCGGTTCGTTTTCCAGCATTCTTGCCAAAGCCAATTCTTTGGCAAAGCTTTCCAAATCGCTTTTCTTAAAAAGAATCGCTTTTAGAACCATTCTCGCCCTCATCGTGAAGGAAGAAACCTGCATCCCCTCTTTTGCCGAACAGGAATCTTCTCTTATTTCCTGCTTTACTGCCCCGCCCAATAAAACCAAATCCTGAGAAGCTTTTTCCTGAAGAGCGCGATTCTCTTTTTCAAACAATTCCGCAATTAAACTGTTCTTGGCTTTTTCCAAGTCTTCTTTGGTCACCTGAAGAATTTCTCCGCGAAAGCCGCCCGCCATTGGCGCAAACGATTTGGCGTAAAAAGCAGTGTATTTTCTGGTACCGGCTAAGCCGGGCAAAGAAAAAGTTGCCGGCCCAATATTGTAGCCTTCCCCGGGTTCAGCGGCAACCACGATGATGTCCAAAAAGCCCGGCACCAGTTTGCCTTTTTCTTCAGTGCCGCCTGGGATAGTCACTCTTTCCGTAGAACGGAAGAGTTTGCCTTCGGCAGAAAGAAAGCGGGTATTAGCCACCAGCACCTGGTCTTCTTCAGAATAGGCGTTATAAACCCTGATTTTTCCCTGCGCTTTTTCTTCTTTAGGAATCCGGCCAGTGGGGGTAAAGTCTTTAGCCAAATCCTGGCTCACTTCAAGAATCGTCGCCGGTAAGCGCTTTTTTTCCAGGTTTAACTCGCTAAGCTTGGTATCCAGCTCTGCTTTTTCAATAAACTCAATCGCCTGGGTTTCCGGCCAAACCAGGATTTCTATGCGGCTGAAAAAGAAATAAGCCCCGGTTGCCGCGACTAGAAGCAGAATTAAAAAAAGAAAAAGCCGGCGGCCTCTTTTCGGTTTTTCCTTTTTCGGCGCTTGGCGCAAATTCAGTTCTTTTTTGGCGATTTTTTTCTGCGGCGGGACAATATCGAAGATTTTTTTGTTCTCATCATCCATAAAAACAAAGCAAAATGAGATTAGTATTTTTCGGCTGATTTATTTTTTGGGTAATATCTTCAAAAAAAATTTTATTTTCTTCCTGCCATTTGGCAACCTCGGCCGGATAAAAAAGCGTTACCTTCGGCGCCGAAGCGATTAAGTCTCCCCAATCTCCTTCGGCAAGAATCTCGGCAATCTCGGGTAGTTCACTGCCGTTGCCAAAGAGAAAAATTTCTTTTGGCAATAAAGGACCAAAACCGGCTGTTTGTAAAGAGAAAAGCTTGCTTTTTAAACTCTTAAACCAGATCTCTAGCTCTGGAAAAACAATTTCTCTTACCCGTACCCGACCTTCCTCGCTTAAAAGTTTTTTGGAATAGCTTTCCTTGAGAATCCTTGCCTGAGGCAAGTTTAGTCCCAGCTGTTGCGAGAGCGCTCGGGAAAATTTCTCCCCGCCGGACTCAAACTCCGCGATTTGCTCGATCTGGCTGTTCCTGACCAAAAAAACATGAGTCCAGTTAGCGCCAACATCAATAAATAACCCGGTTTTTCCTTTGCCTTCTAGGGCAAAGGAAAGAGTTTCCGCTTCGTGAATAGTTTTTACCGAAAGCAACTTTTTCCTTTTTGGAGCCGCATTACCGGCATAGCACTGGTAATCCTCAACCATTTCCCGGGTATCTGAAAGGTGAAATTCCGGCAAACTGGTTACCAAGGATTTAAATTCTAAAACTTTTCCTTGATAGCCAAAAATCTCGGGAACCTTATAACCATCGATTTTTATTTCAATAAGGCGATAACTGGCAAAGGAAAGGTGTTCCGGCGGACAACCAAATTGTTCCGCAAAGGACTGCCGGCTCTTTTCTTTGATTTCCTTAAGAACAAAACTTTGGATTTCCGCGGCTTCTTTTTTGTTAATTACTAGTTCGGCCCGGGGCCGGCTGAACGAATAAGTCTGGATTTCTGCCTGAAAAATATCTGCAGGCAAATTAATCAGCCCTGCTTTTAACTGTTGAGTAATTCTCTTTTTCCAGTTGTTTTTTGCGGTCTCGCCTGCCTGCTTTTTCAAATTATTCTCTGCCGCTTTAATTGCTTCATCAATGGTTTTGCAAACCGCATTTCTAGTTGCTTCTTTGAAAATCGCGCCGTCAACCGCGCTATAACGCGACTCAGAAAAATTAAGCGGAGAAAAAGGGTTTCCAAGCAATTCGCCAAAATTATCAAGATAACGGGAAGATTCGCCCAAAATCCAAATTTTTTTACTCTCCTTGTCCTGGCTCACGGCAAAAATCAGGACCTTAATTGTTTCTCTGTCAAGGTCCAGCGAAAAAAAATAATCGCTGTCTTTGAATGAAAAGCGTGCGTTAACCATTCTCTAGTTATTTTATCGCAAAAAACCAGGAGTGTAAAAGAAAGAAATGAATTTAAAATCATCTGTTCGACAAGCTCAGACTCGAAGAGATGATGCTGAGCCCTTCGGCAGTGAGCCCTTCGGTCTTGAGCTCAGGTCTTCGACTCCGAAGCTCAAACTCGAGGAGGTCGAAAGACTCAGGACCGAACTGTTTGTTGAAGCATCATCCGTTCGACAGGCTCAGGCCGTTCGAGGCTCTGAGAAGCCCTCAGGCTCTCGAAGAGATGATGCTGAGTTTGTCGAAGCATCAAAGCTATAAAGCTTTAGATTTTGCGCTATCGCTTTGTGCGCTTTGCGTTTTGAGCTTTGAATTTGATTTATCGCGGTTTCAGCACCGCCCTTACTCTTCTTACCCCTGCCCCGGATGATTCTTCTTTTTCGATTTTAAACTCGCCAAGCTCGCCGGTGCGTTTCACGTGCGGCCCGGCGCAAATTTCTCTGGAAAACGGTTTTCCCGAAAGCTCAAGCACCGAATAAACGCTTACTTTTTCTGGATAGCGCTGCGAGAAAAACGCTAAAGCCCCGGCTTTTACTGCCTCCTGATAACTCATTTTTTTTCTTTCCATTGCTAAATCTTCTTTTATCTTTTTATTGACAATTTCTTCAACCTGCTTGATCTCTGGATCAGTCATCTTTAGCGAGTGAGAAAAATCAAAACGCAGGCGCTGGGGCGTGATATCCGAACCCATTTGCCGGACATGCTCGCCTAAAACCATTCTTAAGGCCTGATGAAGCAAATGAGTGGCGGTGTGCAGTTTTATCATTTCACTAGTGGCATCTTTACCCAAACCGCCAAATTTTTTCTCAGCGCCAGCGCGGGAAATTTCCTGATGTTTTTTAAATCGTTCTTCAAACCCTTTTTGAATCTTCTCTTTATTATAATCTAATCCCCTTCTATCTAACTCTTCAAAAATCATATCTAATGGCATTGCAAAACTCTGGTATATATTAAAAAATAAATCAATAAGGTTTTCTGTAATTATGATTCCGGGAGTTATTTCTAAATCTCCGACTTTTTGTACACTTGGAGTCAAAGCAAAATCTAATTTTTTTTGTCCCATATCTAAAGCTTTTTCAAACTTTTCTTCCTCATTTTGAATTACAGCCAAAATATCAGTTTCTTTTGACTTAACTTCAGGATAAACGTCTCTATAAATTTCAATTGTTTTCTGAGCTAAAGAAACTAAAAAGTTCTTGGAAGGATTAATTAATTTTCCGTAGCGAATGGCTCTTCTTATAATTCTCCTTAAAATATATCCTCGTTCCACGTTGGAAGGCAAAATTCCCTCAGAAATTAAAAAAACCGCTCCCTTAGTATGATCAGCAATAATCCGTTCTAAGCGTTCTTTTTCACCTGGCGCTAAATCGTTTTGTTCCTGATGCTGAATAATCTTCATCAGCGGCGCAGAAAGATCGGATTCAAAAACATTGCCTTTTCCCTGGCTGACAAAAGCCAATCTTTCCAAGCCCATACCGGTGTCAACTCCTTTCAGTTTTAAAGGAGTGAGTTTTTTGTTTTTATCCTGAAAAAATTCGTTGAAAACCAGATTCCAAAGCTCAATAAAACGGCCGCAGTCGCAGCTAACCGGGGTGCAATTTTTACCGTTCGCGCAAGGGATGCCGGTTAAATCATAATAAATCTCGACGGTCGGGCCGCAAGACCCTTCCTCGCCAGTCGGGCCCCAGAAATTGTCTTTCCGGTTCGAGCCGAAAATCCGGCTTTCCGGAACGCCTAATCTTAGGCAAATATTTTTTGAATCAGTATCTTCCGGCACTTCGCGATCGCCTTGAAAATAAGTGAAATAAAGCCGCTCGAATGGAAAACCGCATTCAGAAACAAAAAATTCCAAGGCCATCTCAATCGCTTCTTTCTTGAAATAGCCGCCAAAACTGAAATTGCCCAGCATTTCAAAAAAAGTCAGATGCCGCCGATCCCCGACTTCTTCAATGTCAGAAGTACGAAAACATTTCTGGCAGGAAACAGTATTTCTACCAAAAGGCGATTCTTCTCCCAAATAATAGGGTTTAAACTGTTGCATTCCGGCAGTAGTAAAAAGCACTGACGGATCAGTCGGTAAAAGCGAACTCGAGGCTACAATAACATGTCCCTGTTTTTCAAAAAAATCCAGAAACTTTTTTCTTAATGTGAATGAGTCCATAGGTGAAAGTGAAGTCCCGCACCGAGCTCCGCTCTGGTGCGGGGCGAACTGGAAGCAACAATGGTATGGCCTTTTTTCTCAAAAAATTTTAAGAATTTTTGTCGCAATTCAGAGGCAGTCATAGCAAAAGTAATTAACCAAGCACATAATACTTTACGCGTGATGTAAAATTCCTTGGTTAATTTCCGCGTAAATCCGCGTCGGCGGCTCCATAAAACCTTCTATTACCACCGGTCAACCAGCCGCCCCGAGCCCCGAAGGGGCGAGGATCAGCGTAAATCCGCGTAAATAACTGTGGGGAATTATACATCACCCGTATACTTTATGTGCTTCGGTTAATATTTGATGTTAACAAAATTTGCTTACTGAAACAACTCTTAATCCATCAGGATCAAGGTTCCCGCCCAGAATCTTCTGGGCGAGGCTCGCCCCCTTCGGGGGCGGCTGCCGAAGGCCGAGCATTAGCAAGGCAGGTTCTTAAATTACTCGTAAATGAAAAGGCAAGACAATTGTCTTGCCCTCGCTCCATATTGAGGAGCTTGTGCAGGAAACCAAACTCATTGCCTCCAGTTACGCCAGCGGCCGTTTTTTCGTCGTGGTGGAGAAATGACGCTATTTCTCCAAGAGTAACGGCCGGGGCCGCGCCGTGGCGGCGGCCAGTGATTAGGATCGCAGTCAGTGGCGTTATTTTTTGGATCTCCACTGTCCGCTAAACCTTCGTTCCCTACCTCTCCTGTTCTCGCATCGTCATCTTTCTTCCCTCTTTTCCAAAATAATCCCCGCACCATTCTGGCCTCCTTTGAGCTTTTGTTTGGATTCTTGCCTGAAAGTTAGCCGTTAATTGCTTAATGGCCAACCCTCAAACAATCCTCATTCAACAATCAACCTTCTGTTGTCAGAAGGTTGAATATTCTCAATTCCTGATTCTTAATTCTTTTTTTCAACCTCCTGGTCTTTCCCACAAATAAATAGTAAAAACAACTCTTTTGCTAGTCAGGGTCCAGAAGGAATTATCTATTTGACGAACTGTCTTTATCATAAGAACCTGCTGCGTGCAGAACCTTGTTCCTGATGGATTAAACAACATTTATGATGATAATACGGCCAAATGGCGATGTCAAATCCACACCCCGCTGAGCAGGGTTAGTAATAAACGACCTACCTCGCTAAACGGGCCGCCCAATGTAATTGGGCGAGCCTCGCCCCTTTGGGGCAGGGTAAAAGCCCCGGTCCCCCACCACTTTTACTGGCCACTGCGAATTCTGCAATAACAACGTAAAATTGCGTGGCAACCACGTTGCTTTACGCAATGTTAATCGCAAATTCATCTTTTTGAAAATTGTCGTGATCAGTAAAAGTGGTGGGGGCGAGGATGAAATATTTACTTTTGAATTTTGAACTTTATCTCTAATTCCTTCCTGTCTCCGCGGTTAAAAACAGGCAGTTTTTTCAATAATTTCGTTAAATTCCTCTGTCCTCAATGAGGCGCCGGCAACTAATAATCCCTGAAATCCGTCCTTAATGAACCCGGCGGCGTTTTCCGCATTCACGCTCCCGCCGTAAAGTATGCGCAAGCGGAACAAATCTTCCGGCTTTAAAATCTTTTTCATTTCTTCTTCAATCAACCGCTTCACTGCCATTGCTTCTTTTACGGCGCAAACATTGCCAGTGCCGATTGCCCAGACTGGCTCATAAGCAAGATTAAGAGAAACAAAATTCTCCAAAACCACCTCGCTAAAAGCTTTTTTAATCTGTTTTTTTATCACTGATTCTACCCTTCCTTTTTTTCTTTCTGCCTCGGTCTCGCCCAGGCACAAAATCGGGTTTAAACCGGCGCTTAAAGCGGCTTTCAGTTTTTGGTTCACCGTTTCATCAGTTTCGCCCAGATACTGCCGGCGCTCTGAATGGCCGATAATTACATATTTGCAGCCAAGGTTTTTAAGCATCACTGCCGAAACTTCGCCGGTATAAGCGCCTTTATCCAGCCAAAAACAGTCTTGGCCGCCAAAGCCGACAACTGATTTTTTAATCAATAAAGGCAGAAAAACAAAGGGCGGGCAAATAACGACTTCGGTTTTTTCTGCCTTTTCTGCCTGCGGCTCTATTAAAGAAAAAATTTCCTTCGCCTCGATAAAGGTCAAAGGATTCATCTTCCAGTTTCCGGCAACAAGAGGTTTCATTTGGTTTCAGCAAAATAATTTTAACATTTCGCTCGACAAAAGACCGACAACGGCGCCGGAAATTAAGGTGCCTAAAACCACCAAAGGCAAAGCTTTTTTAATTGGCATTCCCAAAACTGCCGCCAAAATCGCGCCGGTCCAGCCGCCGATAAAAGGAATTGGCGTGGCCACGAGAATCAAAACCGCCAAGCTTTTCCCCCATTTTTCTGTTTTTGTTTGTCCGGCAGTGCGGCTGTGCTGAAAAAGCCAGGAAAAAAATTCCTTAAAAAGCAGGGAACGATCGGAAAAAAAGCGCGCCGCCGGGTCAAGCAAAAGCAGAATCGCGACCAGCGGCACCAGATTGCCAAGCACAGAAAAAAGATAGGCCGACCAAAACGGCAGTTTATAAGCGCCTAAGGCAACCGGAATCGCCCCGCGCAATTCAACGAGGGGCGACATCGCGATCAAAAATGTTTTCAACTCTGGAAGCATTATTTCGAGCGTTAGTGAGAAAAAAGGTTCTTGAGCGAAGCGAAAGGCTCTTATCTCTTTCTTAAAAACTCGGCGGCCTGCTCCGGCTCGATCGTGGAAATCTCCATCTGCGTTCCCATTTCAAAACCGGCCTGGGTAGCGGTTTTTGGCAGGATTGTCCAGTGCCAGTGATAAAAATTATAGTTCTTGCCGTCGCAGGGTGCGGTGTGAAGATAAAAATTATAAGCTGGGTCATTGAGCCCAGTGTAAAGCTTTTTTAAAGCAACCTGAAACGCTTCGGCTAAAAGCCATTTTTCTTTTTCAGTGATTTTTTCAAAATAGGGAAGGTGCTGTTTTGGCGAAACAATCACTTCAAAAGCGGTTTTCGAGGCAAAGGGACAAACTGCCAGAAACTCATCATTTTCGAAAATAACGCGCACTTTGCTCTGTATTTCCCATTCGTCCATAGCGCAGTAAACGCATTTTTTATTTTCCCGGAAATATCTTTGGGCATTGGCCAAAGATTTCTTCAGGTCGCTGTCAATCAAGGGAGTAGTAATAATCTGCGAATGGGGATGGAAAATTGAGGCGCCGGCCTCTTTGCCATGATTATGAAAAATGGAAATATAGTTAACAAAGTTTTCGTCCATCAGCTGGAGATATCTTTCCTGATAGACATTAAAAACTTCTTTTACTCTTTCCAGGCTTAAAAGCGCCAAGGACTTGCGGTGATCGCGGGTCACCACCACTTCATGAAAACCAACCGCATTCATGGTCTGGTAAAGATTGCCCTCAATCCGCGTGTTCAACTCAAAAGAAGGCAAAAAAGCCGGGTATTTGTTGGGAATCACCACGGTGGTCCAGCTAGCCGGAATTCCGTCGGTTAAAGCCGCTTTTTTCCCTTCGGCAAAAACCAAAACCGGTTTTTCCTGGGTTTCAATCTTACAAAAAGGGCAGGCGGCTTCCGAGATTTCCTCGTCATACCTCTTTTCTTTGCGAAAAGTTTCCGGCCTCTTTGCCCGGCCAGTGGCAATCACCACCCAGTCTTTGCTCACCAAGTCAAATCTTAACTCTGAAGGAAATTTTAATGGTTTGTCCATAGGCAATAAAATAACTAGTGACTAATTGACCTAATGACTAATGAGTATTAAAAATTAGAAATTTGTCATTGGTATTTTCCGGTTATCATGTTCACCCTTATCTTCAGAACTTCAAGCCCCATTTTCAGCGCCCAGCTGAATTTCACGGTACTCTGGGGGTCATTAATCCAATAAACCGGCGCTTTTTTAATTTTATAGCCCAGCTTTTTGGCAATAATCAATGTTTCCGGGTCAAAAGCAAAACGATTAATCCGACATTTGGGAAAAATCTTTTCCGCCGCTTCTTTGGTATAACCCTTAAAGCCGCATTGGGTGTCCCAAATTCCGCAAAGCCCCAGAGTCACCTGAACAAAAAGATTAAAAACCTCGCCTAAAAGCCGGCGGTAAAGCGGCTGAGAATAAGCTTGTTTTGCGTCCGGATGATCGCGTCTATCACGCGTACCAATCACCACCCCGGCCCCGGCTTTCAGTTCGGGAAGAACTTTTTCCAAGTGCTCAATTGAAGTGGAATTATCGGCATCAGTAAAAACCCGAAAATCCCCGCTTGCCGCGAGCATCCCCTGCCGAACAACATAACCTTTGCCATGATTTTCCGGATTAACAATCACACGCAGCTGGGGGATTTCTGAAGTTAAACTTTCGGCTATTGCGGCCGTATTATCTTTAGCGCCGTCAGAAATTACCAAAATTTCGTAGTCGTAAGGCTGTTTTCTTAAATATTCATTAATTAACCGCAAGGTTTTGGGCAAACGTCTTTCTTCGTTGTAAGCGGGAATGATTATCGACAAAAACATAGCCGGGAAATGACTAATTACTAATTGACCTAATGACTAAACAATTAAAACTAAAATGACTAATTACTAATTGACCTAATGACTGATTATAACACAGTTAGCACTCTGGCTCCATTTTTGGTCACGGCCACTGTGTGTTCAAAGTGGGCAGAAAGCGATTTGTCTATCGTCTTGTAGCTGAAATTATTTCCCTTTTTCACCCGCCAATTACCAATAGTAAGCATCGGCTCCAAGCAAAAAACCATCCCTTCAACAAGCTCGGGACCAGTCCCTTTTTGGCCGTAATTCAAAACTTCGGGTTCTTCGTGCAATTCTCGGCCAATGCCGTGGCCGCAAAGCTCGCGCACCACATTAAATCCCTGTGATTCGGCATAATGCTGGATAATAAAACCTAAATCGCCAAAACGCCGGCCCGGCTTAATCGCCTCAATTGCCAGCCACAAAACTTTTTCAGTAGCCGAAATTAAATTTTTCGCCAAATCACTTACCTCTCCAACCGGCCAGGTTTTCGCCATATCCGTATGAAAACCCTGATAGAAAATTCCCAAATCCAAAGAGAGCAGGTCGCCGGCTTTGATTTTTCTCTGCGAGGGCACACCGTGAACTACTTCCTCATTTAAAGAAACGCAAAGACAGCTGGGAAAGGGTTTTTCGTTGCCGCGGCCATACCCCTTAAAAGAACACTGACCGCCAAATTTAAAAACCAGGCTTTCTGCAAGCCGGTCTAATTCTTTGGTGGCAATCCCCGGCTTAGTCGCTTTTCCCAGCTCCTTCATTATCAAAGCCAGCCGCCGGCCGCCTTCAGCTATAATTTCAACTTCTGCTGGAGTTTTCCAGGAAATCATCGTAAGGCCTTTAAAACATCTTTGTAAACCGCTTCCACCGATTTCTCGCCGTTAATTTTTTTGACTGTTATCTCCTTTTCTTTAAAGAAATCTATTAATGGATAGGTTCTTTCCCGATATTCTTTAAGCCGCACTTTAATACTTTGAGGAGTATCCAAACCTTTCCGCGCCACCAGCCTTGAACCATCAAGCGGACAATAACGCAGTTTGGCGTTTTCTTTGCTATAAACAATGGGGTGCCGCATCAGCTCGCAGATCCGGCGATGGGTATTGCGCCAGATTGTCGCTTTAGCGCCAATTTCCAAAACAATTACTTTAATGTTTTTGTCTCCGTAAAGCCGCCTTAAAAGCGGAATCAGATTTTTTCCTTCCTCAAGCGTCCGGGGCGACCCGGCAATCACCAAATTTTTCCTTTGCTCGAAAAGTTCAATAATTTTTGTTTTCACTAAATGAAAAACAAAAGCAGGGGTACACAATATGCCGGTTTCCCAAAGCTTTCTTTCCTCAAGAAGGTCGTATCTTTTTCCCTTGATCGTTATGGCTTCCCCTTTTTTTGCCTGCTGAAATTTTTGCTCCAGAAGTTTGCTGGTTTCAAAATAATACAAGTTGCGGCTTTCAGCCAAAAGTTCGGCCTGGGTGCCCTTGCCGGAACCCGGAGCGCCAAGAATAATAATTACCTCTTGCTTATTTTCTTTTTTCATTATTGAAAAAGTTTAGTGATAACTAAGGAACCCGCCACAGCATAAAACTTGTAACTTGTAACTTAAACGCTCGGCAGCCGCCCCCGAAGGGGGCGAGCCTCGCCCAGGAGATTCTGGGCGGGAACTCCCGCACCCGAGCAAAGCTCGGTGCGGGACTAATCCTGCACCGAAACGAAGTTTCTGGTGCAGGGCTTGATCCTGATGGATTTAGATGTTTCGGGTTGCGCGATTTAGAAATTTTCGTATTCTCTCATCTCCAGCTGGGCATTGATTTCTCTGGCAGTTTCAAGAACCACGCTTACCACAATCAAAATCGAGGTGCCGCCAACCATAAAATTAAACGCGCCAATGTTGGTAATAGCGCCGACAATCGAAGGCATCACCGCAATTAGTCCCAGGAAAATCGCGCCAATAAGCAAAACGCGATTCAAAATATAATAGAGAAGTTTCGCCGTGGAATCGCCCGGCCTGATTCCGGGAACAAAACCGCCCATTTTCTGAAGGTTTTCGGCAACACTTTTCGGATCAAAGGTAACCGCGGTATAAAAATAGGTGAATAAAAACACCAGTGTAAAATATAAACTTCCGTGCACCCATTGATTTTGAAGAAATTTCGCCACTTCGAGACTAAGCTTGCCGACGAATCCCTGATTGCCGGCCAAAAAACTGGCCACCATATTTGGCAGCATTAAAATCGACAGAGCGAAGATTATCGGAATCACTCCGGCCGGATTAACGCTTAAAGGGAGATAAGTGGAGACACCGCCGTAAAGCCGGTTGCCTCTTACTCTTTTCGCATAAGAAACTGGAATATTACGCCTGGCTTCGTCAATTAATACCACGCCGGCAATAATAACTAATGAGACGGAAAAGAACAGCAGATAAGAAGGCAGTTGGGAAGGATCCCAGGTTACTAAAATCTGGCGGATATTAGCGGGAAAATCCGCAATAATGCCGGCGAAAATTAAAAGAGAAACGCCGTTGCCAATGCCTTTTTCCGAAATCAGTTCGCCCAGCCACATCAAAAACATGGTGCCGGCGGTAATGGTGACAATCGAGGTGAAAAATAATTCCGGGCTAAGCTTGTCAATCACGTTTTGCCGCTGCAAAAGTATGAGCATACTGTATCCCTGAAGTATTGCCAAAGGAACTGCCAGCAAGCGGGCGTACTGATTAAATTTTTCCCGGCCCGCCTCGCCCTCTTCTTTATACATTGCCTCAAGCTGGGGAAAAATCATAGTCAAAAGCTGGAGAATAATCGTGGCGGTAATATAGGGACCCAAACCAAGCATCACAATTGAAAGCTTGTCCAGGGCGCCACCGGTAAAAACATTTAAAAGGCCAAAAAACTGAAAACCCTCAAAGAATTGTTTCATCTTGGAGGCGTCAATTCCCGGAATAGGGATATTGGCCATTATCCGGAAAACGGCAAAAACGAAAAGCACAAAAAGAATCCGGTTGCGCACCTCTTTAATCTTGAAAACCTGGATTACTTTTTGAAACCAAGCCATAGAAGTTTAAATTCCAAATTACAAATTCCAAACAAATTTAAAATTCTAAATTCTAAACATTTGCTTTGGGCATTAGAATTTTGGTCATCGGATATTGTTTGGGATTTGGTGCTTAGGATTTAGGATTTTTTTAGTGTTTAATTTCGTCTCCTGGGGTTTGTCCGTTTTCTGCCCTCGTTTTGTCTTTGCTAAAACCGCGGTCTTTTTCTTTCCGTAAGGCCGCTGGTACCGGTATCCCCTCAGTTTAGGACATTTCTTAAATAAATACCTCACTGCGGGCTGGAATTTGGTGCCCGCTCTTGCCTTTTGCCCTTTCTGGCCTTTGCCGGAATAAGTGCCGTGAACACCGCCGCGGCCAACCCGTTTTCTTTCCTTTTTCTTATGAACTGGCTGAAGTTGATGTAGCTGCATTGGTTTCTTTTTCTTTTACTTTTACCTTTACTTTTAGTTTTAGTTTTTTTAAGGCATTAATAGTTGCCTGGCCATTGCTGAGTTTGTTGCTGGTTCTGCCCAGGATCTTGGCGGAAATATCCTTAATCCCGGCTAAAGTGCAAATCACCCGTACAGTTCCGCCGGCAACCAGACCTCTGCCTTTGCGCTGGGGTTTTAAAAGAATCCGCGCCGCGCCGTATTTCGCCCTTACCGGGTAAGGGATCGTGCCTTGTTCAGTTGCTACTTCAATCAGATTTTTCTTTGCCGCCCGGTTGGCTTTTTCCACTGCTTGAGCCACATCCAGGCCTTTGCCGATTCCTAAACCAACCTTGCCTTTTTTATTGCCCAGCACGACCACTGCCCGAAAGCGCAGTTTCTTTCCGCCAGCAGTAACCCTTACCACCCTGGCTAAGTCAAGCAGTTTTGACTCATATTCTGGCGTGATTTCTCCGCCAACCGGGCGGAAACCAGTACCTCGGCTGGGAAACCCCGGCCGCCGGGGCGCGCCGAATTTGCCTTCTTTTTTAAATTTGGCTATTTTCTCCGCTTCAATCGCGGCTTCAGAAATATTTTCAATCCCTTCACTCGCGGGACTGACGCTGTTTTCTTTTTTTTCTTCAACCATATCTTTGTAAGCCTAGAATTTTAAACCGGCTTCCCGCGCGCCGTCGGCTAAGGATTTAAGGCGGCCGTGATAAAGATAACCGCCCCGGTCAAAAACCACTTTTTCAATCTTTGCTTTAATCGCCCTTTCGGCAATCAGTTTTCCTGTTTCGCCGGCAATTGTTTTCTTGTCTTTCTTGTCCGTTTTCTTAATTTCCCGGTCGCTTGCCGCAATCAGGGTTCTTCCTTTTTCATCGTCAATCAATTGGGCATAAATATGACTGGCAGAACGAAAAACGCAAAAACGCGGCTTTTTTTCCGTGCCGAAAATTTTTGCCCTTACTCGCCGATGTCTTCTTTCGCGTTTTTCTTTCCTGGTTTCAATTTTTATTTTTTTCCGCATATTATTTGCCTGCCCCGGCCGTGGCCACTGCCCTCTTGCCCACCTTATGACGGACAATCTCACCCACATATCTAATTCCTTTTCCTTTATAGGGCTCGGGCGGTTTTATCTTTCTGATCGTCGCCGCTGTCTGCATTACCGATTCTTTGCTGGAACCGAAAACCGTAATAATGTTTTTCCCCACGCTAAATTTTATCCCGGCAATGGCGGCTATTTTCACCGGATGGGTAAAGCCAACGCTCACCAGCAGACTATTCCCCTCCATGCTCGCTTTATAACCAATACCTTCAATCTGCAGTTGCTTTTCGTATCCGTTTAAGACTCCTTTGATTAAATTGGCAATCCTTGCCCTGGTGGTTCCCCAAAGCGCCTTTGTTTGTTTGGTTTCTAGCGATGGACTCACCAGAATCTGGCCGTTTTTAATTTCCACTTTTATTTCCGGCGGGATATTTTCGGAAAGTTCTCCCAATGGCCCTTTAACGGCAATTGAATTGCCTTCGATTTTTACCTCCACCCTCTCCGGTATTAAAATTGGTTTTCTACCTACTCTAGACATAGCAAAATTGAATCTCAAATTTTATTAGTGTTTTTTAGTGGATTATGTATTAATGGTTATTAGTCTTTTATTAGTGGTTCTTAGTGGATTATATCACCAAACTTCGCAAATTATTTCTCCTCCAATTCTTTGTTTGCGCGCTTCTTTGCTGGTCATTAACCCTCTTGAGGTAGAAACAATGGCGATGCCGTAGCGGCCATGGCTTGTTCTTAATTTCTTTGCCTCTGCATAAGCTCGCTGACCCGGTTTAGAAATCAGCTTCAGACCAGAAATCACCGGTTCTTTCTCGTTGTATTTTAAAACCAGCTCCAGCGTTTTCTTTAGTTTCTTGCCCCTTTTCTCCACTCGGCCAATAAAGCCTTCTTTTTCCAAAATCTGGCAAATTTCAAATTTCATCTGTGAAAAAGGTATTTCTACGGTTGGATGGAAAACCGCTTGGGCATTTCTTATTCGATTTAACAAATCGCTGATGGGGTTCATATCAATTTAAATCCTAAATCCTAATATCTAAATCCTAAACAATTTGAACTTTAATTCTTTAAGTCCTAATTTCTAAACAAATCTTAAACGTTAATTTTTAATATTTAATTTTTAATCTTTGATATAGCTCTTTACCAGGATGATTTTTTAACCCCTGGGATTTCTCCGCGGTTGGCCATTTCTCTGAAACAAATCCGGCACAAACCAAATCCGCGCAAATAACCGCGGCTACGGCCGCAGCGAAAACAGCGTCTCACTAAACGGGTGGAAAATTTTGGCTTCTTTCTCGATTTGGCAATTTCTGATTGTTTCGCCATAAATTATCTCTCTTCTGTTTCAATTGTATCTCTAGTGTATCCCTATTGTTTTCCTCTGTCTATATTCTTCACCGGAAACCCTAAAAATTTCAGCAGGGCGATTCCTTCTTCCCGCCTCTTCGCATTTGTCACTACGGTAATCTCGAGGCCAAAAATGCCGTGCACTTTCTCGGTCAAAATTTCCGGAAAGGCAATGTTTTCTTTAATGCTGATGGTTAGGTTGCCGTTTTTGTCAAAAGATTTTTCTTCAATTCCCCGAAAATCGCGCGAACGCGGCAGGCTGATATTAATCAGTCTCTCCAAAAAATCGTTCATCTTCTTTCGCCTTAAGGTAACGCAAGCGCCCACAGGCATTCCCTCGCGGAGCTTAAAGCTAGCAATTGATTTTTTGGCGCGGGTAAGCACCGGTTTTTGTCCGGCAATCAAGGTTAAGTCTTCCAAAATCGGTTCGTAAACCTTTTTCTGTTCCTCGGGGCTTTTGCCGGCAACTAACCGGCCAAAACCGGTATTAATCACCGCTTTAATAATTCGCGGCACTGCCATCACGTTCGGATAGCCAAACTTCTCCATCATTTTCGGCACTGCTTCCTTATTATATTTTTCTTTTAAATCATAACGCATCATTTAGTTTGTAGTTTGTAGTTTGTAGTTTGAAAACTCCCTCCTTCGTCGCGTCTGACGCGACTACGACGGGCAGGCAAATTAATGTTTAATACTTCGAATTAAACAGTGTTTAATTCTATCGAAAAATTGGTAAGTTTTGGATTTTTGCCATAACATTAACATTTTCTTGTTTTCTATTCCCATTCCCTAATCCATCAGGAACTAAGGTTCCCGCCCAGAATCTTCTGGGCGAGGCTCGCTCCCTTCGGGGGCGGCTGCCGACCTTCGTCGGCCGTAGCCGACTTCGGTCGGCGAAGGCCGAGCGTTAGTGAGGCAGGTTCTTATTCTAGATTTCTTGGTTACATTTTTTGCAAACCCGGTATTTTTTCCCTGCCATTATTTTTGCCCCCAGCCGGGTGGCCTTGCCGCATTTCGGGCAAATCAAAAGCGTATTGGGAAGAGCAAGCGGGGTCGGGCTTTCAACCATCTGCCCTTTTTCTCCGGCTTTTTTCGGCTTTATCCTTTTTTTTCTGATGTTCATTCCTTCAACCAAAAGTCGGTTTTCTTTCGGAAAAACTGCCAGCACTTTTCCTTTCTTTCCGCGATCTTTGCCGGAAGTGATTAAAACAATATCGCCCTTTTTTATTCTCATATGGCTGTTGTTTAAAGTAATTCTTCGGCTAAAGCGGCAATTTTCCCAAATCCTTTTTCTTTTATCTCTTTCGGCACCGGACCAAAAATCCTTCCGCCCCTGGGTTCTTTGGTTTTCGCTTCAAGAATTACCGCCGCATTATCGTCAAAGCGGATATAGGAGCCGTCTTTTCTTCGATAGGCCCTTCTTTGGCGAATAATCACTGCCCGCACCACCTCGTGCTTTTTGACGATTCTTCTCGGCTCTGCCTCTTTGACCACCGCCACAATTACGTCCCCCAGCTGGGCATAGCGTCTTTTGCTGCCGCCTAAAACATTAAAACACTGGATTATTTTTGCTCCGGTATTATCCGCCACTTTTAGCATTGTTCGCGGTTGAATCATTTCGTTTACCTTGATTAGTGATTTCGAGCAAAGCGAGAAACAAGGTTCCCGCCCAGAATCTTCTGGGCGA
>Ga0066637_10000351_pt1 | contig 27478 bp, 28 predicted proteins | sample CryGeyCG2014_020_FD_62737 | JGI IMG/M metagenome (GOLD analysis project Ga0066637, IMG submission 62737) | Groundwater microbial communities from aquifer - Crystal Geyser CG08_land_8/20/14_0.20 | ecosystem: Environmental > Aquatic > Deep subsurface > Groundwater | place: USA: Utah: Grand County...
CAAAATATTTCAAAAATAAATCCCTAAAAATTCTTATTATACTTTTATTTCATTTAATCTTTCAGAATAAACTCATCCAGCCTATCTTTCGCTTTCTCTCTTTTTTCCTGAAAATCTTTTAGAAAATCATTCAATTTATCAACAAGAATTTGCTTCAATTCTCCTGTCAGCATTTTCCCGGATTTATAGTCATCGTAAATTTTCTTTAATTTTTCATCATTCTCTTCAAAGAAAGTCAGCCATTGGTAAGAAACATCAACATCCGGGTTGCCCCCCAGTCTTCTGTGCTCTTCTATATTTCTTGCCCCTCCGGAGAATGCATATTTCATGATTTTTTTTCTGACAGTTTCTGGATCGTCTGAGGTAAAAATGATTGATTGTTCCCCGGTTGATGTTGACATTTTTCCATCTTCTGCCATGCCAGCAAGGCCAGGCAAGAATCTGCAATGTATTGCAGCAGGTTTATAATAACCTAATTTTGGAAGAATGTCTCGGCATACCCGAAAATGAGCATCTTGGTCAATAGCATAAGGTATAAGGCATGGTATATTCTTTCCTGATAATACAGATGGGAGAAATGCAGGGACACTTTGAACGGATGTGAAGAAATATTTCCCTACGTTATCTTCATTTTTAAAGCCAAAAACCGCTTTCGCGGTAGATGCTGTTAATTTTTTCGCTACTCTTAATGCTTGCTTGTAGAGTGTTTTTGCATAATCTATATCAGAAAAAATAAATGTTTTTTTTGGTTTGAACCCCAATGCGATAACGTCCAGCGCATTTTCATATGCCATCTTATTTGTGTCTTCCAATTCCAAATTGTCTTTGAATAAAAATTTTTCGTCATCAGTCATCTGGAACCATAATTCTACATCAAATTTATCTTGCAGCCATTTTGTAAACATCCATGGTATTAAGTGTCCCATATGAGTTTTGCCTGATGGACCCCTTCCAGTATATAAATAAAATTTATTCCCTTTTTCATATTCGTCTAGAATCCAGTTCATATCTCTGTGAGAAAAAAATATCCCTTTTCTTAAAAAATGGTGCAACTCTCCTGTATGTTTTTCTATTCTTCTGAGTAATTTTTCATCAATTTTTTCAGTCCCAAATTCTTTGATTAACTTCTCGTAGTCGATATTTCCTTTAACTTCCCACGGTGTTACAATGTATTTTGGCATACATTTATTTCTTCGCAAAGTAAGTTTTTATTTATCACTATTGGATTGAAACTACCTTTCTGTGTACAAACCACGAAGTCTACTCAGGGGTCTCCCAGGATATCTTTCTTCATTTGTCAAAGAACTTGGCTTATACCCAGTATCAACTCTATCAACGCCACTATCATATCGAAACCATTGTTCTGCTAAAGGTACTGTTTGACTAGCAACTTTTGCTTTACTTTCATTTGTTACTGATTTAACCACTAATTCCACCTCTTTTATCAGATTCTAGTTTTATATATGACAAAATATATACTTTTAAGGAAAACTTTTTACAAATGTTAGTTTTTTATTTTTAATATTGCTAATTGTAAGTATGGAAATTAAAACCAAAGATAAATTACTTCTTATTGAGATGTTGAAAAATGGAAGGCAGAATTTTTCAAAACTCGGTAAAACTTTACATATAAGCAGGCAAGCAGTTTTTAGTAGAATAAAAACATTAAAAAATCAAGGCATAATCAGGAATTTTACTGTCAATATCAACCAAGAAAAAATAGGCCTGGATTTCAAAGCATACATACTCATGACTATAGAACCAAGAAATCAGTCAAGGCAGAAGATAAATATATTCCTCAAAAGATGCAAACAAGTTTCGCAGGCATATTATTTGTTTGGTTCCCATGATATCCTAATGGAAGTTCTGGTTAGAAATAGGATAGAATTATCCCAATTAATTAAACAATTCCAAAAATTTGATTATGTAAAGAAAACAGTAACTTTGATAGTGTATGATACGATTAAAGATTGTCAAAATCATCCTTTTGAGAGAGTTCTAGAAGATGATAAAATGAATTATGTTGCTGAAAAATCAGCGTAAAGAACATACTTTATTTGCTACTTCGATGATTATATTTATTGCAATTAAAAATCAATATATATAAAATATGGTGATAATTTTTGTTACAAATAGTAAAACATATGGAAGTAAAGGGTGCACAAGCTAAACAGATATCTAATGCAATAACTTCTGTTCTGAAAGAATTCGGCAAACGTGCTCAAGTCAAAAAACTTGAGAAGATAGAAATCTATGTAACAAAAAATCCGGTTAAAGTCAGTAAAAAAATACTATTTTCTATTGAGTTAAAAAGGCACGGCGAGATCAGGGAATGGATAACCGAAAATGCAGGAAGTTTTACTTATTGGGTCAAAGGATCCACACCTATAATTATGCTTAATGCAAATGAAAAAATCTTCCAGAAGATGGACTATGATGCTATTCAAGGCCTATTTGCCCATGAGTTAATGCATCTGCTAAATAAGTTGGGTGGAATAGAAGATAAATTAGAAGAAGAAATAGACAAATCAGGAAATAATGTAATTAAACTCATAGAAAAACACAAAGAAATAAGACCATTTACGCGAGAAAGATTATTGGTATCACTTGTTAGAGTGACAACGACAATTGTTCTACTCATTAAAGATGTTTTAGCTAATAGCCGTGCAATGAGTTTTGGATTTGATGAGGAATTATATGAAAATTATAAATCAGCCTTAAGCGATGCGAAAAAAATAAAATACACAGAAAGTGATATTGAAACTGCATTAAAACGTGATCAGAAGCATGTATTAGACGATTCTTATCTTACTTATCTTGGTTTAAATAACAGTTGGATAACATTTAGGATGTTTAATATAAAATGGTATAAATATTTGCGAGATTTGTCAAGAATAGAAGTTCCTGATATTGTGAAAAAAAATGCAGATAAAGTCTTAAAAGAGATGCTTAAACTTAGGTCAGGACATGACAAAAAACAAATTAGAAAAATTATTAAATTGAGCCAGGATAATTATTATGAGATTGTTGAATATTTCTGTGGGAAGTTAAAATAATTTAACACTGTGACGTCCGTATCTATGAACACCGTCGTATATTTCTAAACCAAAACTTGGACCATCTTGTGGAAGAATTAGTTTATATGTTATCCCTCTTGCAAGAGAAATTATTGGAGATGTGTATTTTTCATATTCTCCCCTATAATTCCTTCGTAAAAATTCCCATGCACTTCTTTTCGTAAGCTTATCCAAAAATAATAAAGCACCTATTGGAGACATTTCTTCTGTGATTTTCCCTTTTCTCGCCTTGCTCCTATATTCAATTGTTAATCTTAGACTTTCTACCAAATGACTTCCAGGTAAATATTTACAGGATTCTGCTAACTCACTTTCAGGACCTTGGACTAAAAAACTAAAATCACCATTTCCTTCTATAAATCTTGCAATTTTTTCATAGGGATAAATCCCTAAAAAACCCCTTTGGGCAAATATATGTGCATATACTTTTGGCATTCTTATCGTTCAAATTAATAATTTTAACTTGTGAACTACCACCATCTATCGAAGGTGGCTTCCTGTTTCTACGACCATAACTTGCTCGTTGCCAAGTAGAGGTTTAGTCTCAACAGGCGTATATTTGGAAAGTTCCTTTCCTATCCCAAGTTTGAGTATCAATTATTGAGTTGTAGTCCCTATGTATTTTTAGTCCACATTCACAATTATCACCTATTAGTCAAATAACAATAAAAGTATAGGTATCTTTGGGAAGAGTAATGTTGTAATGAATCCTGAAAGGAATCTATTAAAATTGTTATTTTAACTAAATAGAAGCTAAATTCCTTAAAAAAATCATCCGAGTCATCTTCTGCACTAATTATTATGAATAACGCCTTTCATCCCCTACCTTTCGGAAGGGGACTTCTCGGCTACGAAGTTAAATATTTCTTTTTGTGGATTATTAATTAAAGAAAAACAGACATTTTAATAATAACAAACACTTATTAATTTTAAATCTTCTAAATCATAGAGATTAATTAAATGGTGATATAAATGGCTATGTTTAAGTTTGTGATTGCAGATCCAAAGACGAGAAAGAGTTATAAAATAGAAAAAGATCAAAACGATGCTGTAGGATTGGTTGGCAAGAAAATAGGAGATAAGTTTAACGGGGATTTAATTGGGTTGAAAGATTATGAAATTGTTATTACGGGGGGAACCGATAAAGATGGATTTCCAATGCACCCTAATGTTCATGGAATGGTCAAGAAAAAAATAATCCTTGCTGGTCCACCTTGTTTTCGTCCAAAAAAAGATGGTGTGAGAAAAAGAAAAATGGTTGTTGGAAATGTAATAACCAAGACTATAACTCAAATTAACTGTAAGATTATCAAACAAGGCTCTAAAAATCCAGAAGAGTTGTTGGGAAAGAAAGAAGAACAATCCAAAGAAGAAGCTCCAAAAGAGGGGCAGAAAGCTGAAGCTAAAGAAACCAAAGAGAAACCTAAATTAGAATCTCCGAAACAGGAATCTAAGGACACTAAAAAAGAATTAAAACCGAAAGAACAGAAACCAGTTGAAAAAAACTGAAAAAGAGCCTAAAGAACAGTCAAAAAAAGAAAAAACTGAAGAAAGAAAATAGTAAGTTATTCATTAATGTAATCTTCTATATTAGGGATAATTTTAGAAAAGAGTTATTCAATAGCCTCAAAGAGAGATACAAAACATGGGATAATGTCTCTAAAGAAATCAAAATAAACAAAAGAAGAATTTTTTGTTTGAGAAGAGGGTTTGAATACAAAGTAAATAATAGATACAGAACTTTTATCCCATCATGGGTTTTATTTAATATAAAAAACTCCCTCAAACTTGAATCTTCTGAAATTGAGAATAATATTTCACTTATTAAATCAGGTAGAAGTGGCAGAATAGAAAAAGTTGAAATTCCTTGTGTTGTTGATCTCAGTTCAGAAAGGCCAGAATCAGTAAAAAAAGCTCTTGCTGAGTTTGTTTATTCAAATATCTATGAAAAAGAACTGAATCAAGAAATACCCCTTCCATTTTTTTTCTCTGAGAAAGATTTTATAGTTTTTGATTTAACAAAAATTGAAGATAGACTGAAAATCAGACTCTGCAAAATGAAGAGGCAGGGAATGAAACCTAAATTCAAGATAAATCAGAATCAGGTTATTTTTGAATATAGAATGCTAGGAACTAATAAAAGAACTAAAAAAATTATACCTCTGTATATAACGATTGATCAAGATTTCTCAAAGGAATTTGGAAAATGGTTAGGTGATAGAGCTGGAGGTCCACATAAAGTCGGTGTTTCCAACAAAAATTTCGATTTTGTATTAAGTTTTAGAAAATTTTTAATTAATAAAATCGATCAACCAGAATCCGAAATTAAAATCAACTTGACATACAATCCCAAGTTTAAAGTCCCAAGAAAGTTGATGAATAAAGTTGATAAAATGATTGTAACTAAAACTCAATTGGGAAATTATTCATTTTCTGTTATATCATCAAATAAGCCGTTAAGAGACTTCGTATTTGATATAATTGAAAAATATTGGCATGTAATCTTAAAAAATAGTAAAGAATGTGCGAGATATGGTTACTATGCTGGGTTATTTGAAGCTGACGGATCTATAGATATAAAATACCCTTGTTGGTCATTTGGATTAAATTTAAATTCGAGTTCGGAAACTAGAATATTACCAAAACTTAATGAATGTATAAGATTAAAAAATCTATTGAAATTAGACGGTTTTGACCCATTAATTTCAAGAAAAATCTCCAAAACCCAGAATTCATACACATTGAAGTATGATTTGAGAATATTTAGAACTAAAGATAAAATAAGAGAATATAAATTATTTAAAGAGAAAATACTCCCTAACATAACACATAAAGAAAAAATATCCAAATTCAAAATGATAAGAGGTGATAACTTTCAATAAAATAGACCCAAAGGAAATACCTGAAATTAACATTGGTCTCTTCGGACAGTGATCTTCTTTTTGGAACTCACCCGAAAATGTAGACCATGGAAAAACAACCCTTACCCAAACATTAACAGGTAAAATGACAGACACTCATTCTGAGGAAATTAAGCGTGGAATTTCCATTCGCTTAGGATATGCTGATGCAACATTCTACATATGTAAAAAATGTAATACCTATTGCACAACTAAAAAATGCCCTAAATGTTTTGAGGATTGTGTTATCCAAAGAACTGTCTCTTTTGTAGATGCGCCTGGACATGAAAGCCTTATGGCTACAGTTTTAACAGGGTCGGCATTGATAAATGGGGCTATACTTGTAATTGCTGCAAATGAGAAATGCCCTTCACCTCAAACCTATGAGCACTTAATAGCTTTGGATGTAGTTGGAATCAAGAATATAATTATTGTTCAAAATAAAATTGACCTTGTCGATAATAAAAGAATGAAAGAAAGTTATGAAGAAATTAAAAAATTTATCAAAGGGACTGTTGCTGAAGTCGCTCCAATAATACCTGTTTCTGCAATGAGAGGGGTGAATATTGAATATATTATTGAGGCTATTCAAGAAAATATGCCTACGCCTGAGAGGGATTTAACCAAAGATCCTAAGATGTATGTTGCTAGGAGTTTTGATGTTAATAAGCCTGGTTCTGAGATTGATAAATTAGTCGGGGGAATAGTCGGGGGTTCAATAATTGATGGAAAACTCAAAAAAGGGCAGGAAATTGAATTAAGACCTGGAATAAGAATTGGAAACACATGGAAGCCAATCAAAACAAAAATAGTATCAATGGAAAAAGCGGGTAAAAAATTAGAAGAGGCTGAAGCTGGTGGGTTGTTAGGAATACTCACAGAATTAGACCCGTTTTTGACAAAGGCAGATGGTTTGGTTGGGAATATAGTTGGATTGCCTGGAAAGTTGCCAGAAATAAGGAATAAAATCACCCTTGAAGTAAAGCTTCTTGAAAGGGTTGTTGGGGCAAAAGAATTAATAAAAATGGAAAATATTAAACTAAATGAACAGCTTATGATAAATGTAGGGACAGGTAGGTCTGTGGGTGTAGTCACCAAATTGAAAGGTAAAGAAACTGAAATGGTGCTTAAGTTACCTATTTGTGCTGATAAAGGGGAAAGAGTTGTTTTATCTCGTCAGATTATAGGTAGATGGAGGCTCATAGGATTTGGGATATTGAAGAAGTGATTTCGTTCCTAGAGGAGATACTATGGAGGGATATTGGAGAATTTTATATTTTATTAATATAATATATCTAATAATGATATATATGAATAAATAAAAAGGTGTTGAGATAAAAGTGAGAGGGGGACTTTATTATCCCCCTCTAGAGTCTGAGCTCAGCTCGAAACTCCTCATCTGACCTCATATATGAGTCTGAGCTCAGCTCGAAGGTTATTGTTGGTCTCCCCGGACCATAACCTTCATAATTACCTATGGCCCACCTCCATATATATGATTCTCCTTCAATGAGGAGATGGAGGTAGTGATTCTTGGTTCTGAACTCTACATCTGGGATTATTGCATAACCCCAGATGTTTGCAGTATCATTCCCAGTGAGCTTCCGAATATCGAAAGTAACTGGTTTTCCGGGTTTCAGGACCATGTCACCAGCCTATTTTTTCTTTGGGGTGAATCTGTAAGTAAACACTCTTACAGATTCACCAGAATTCTGAGTCTTTACGACTAGTGTGTGTTCACCACTCGTAAATATATGAGAATGGGGTTCAGCAACCCCATCTACAACTAGTTCTTCAAGTTCTGAAACCCTCCCCTCCGTGTAGATGCGGACTTCAACACCCTCTATGATAGTTGACCAGCAGACAGAAGAAGGATGTAGACCTCCTATATCCCATTGAGAGTCAAAAATTAAGATTCTATCCCTATCCATAAAGTTAGGACGCAGGACAATTGGGTCATTAATTATCTATCTAAAATATATATATATAAATACTTGTTCTATCATGGAATTTGATGAGTTATCTAAAACTATTGCAGTAATCCTCAAACAACAATTCCTTTAAAAATGCTAACCCTAAATAGGAATCATGAAAAAAATCATCTTAGACACAAACTTTTTGACAATCCCTTACCAGTTTAAACTAGATATATTCGAAGAAATAAACAAATTAATCCCAGATGAACATAAGATAATCACATTAGACGGAGTATTTATAGAGCTTGAACATTTAGCAGAACAATCAGGGGAAGATGCAACCGCTGCAAGAGTAGGATTAGAATTAATAGAAAAGAAGGGAGTAAAAGTAATCCCAACTCAAGAAAAAAATGTAGATGATACAATAGTAGAACTAGCAGATAAACAAACACTAGTTGCAACCAATGACAAAGAACTAATTAATAGACTAAAAACCAAGAATGTTAAAGTAATCTATTTAAGGGGAAAAAATAGGCTGATGGTAGATTAAAGTGATATTTATGAAACAAGCTTTGTGGAAAGTATTGGCTCCAGGACCTAAAGGCAAAGTTCCTGATGTTGTTCATATAATAATTGAAGTCCCAAAAGGCTCGGACAGCAAGTATGAGATGGATGGAGAGACTGGTGCTTTCTTCCTTAACAGGGATTTGTTCACATCGATGGTTTACCCAGGGGATTATGGGCTTATACCAAAAACATTTGCTGAAGATGGAGACCCTGTTGATGCTTTGGTAATAGTTTCGAAATCACATGAAATTGGCTCGGTTATAACTGCAAGGCCGATTGGGGTCTTGAGGATGTCTGATGAAAAAGGGAGGGATGAGAAGATTATATGCGTCCCGATAGATAGGATAGACCCTAAATTCAAGGGATATAATGACATAAAGGATTTGCCTGATCACATGCTTACGGAAATTAAGCACTTCTTTAACAGGTATAAGGAGTTAGAACCTGAAAAGTGGGTTAAAATTGAGAGGATGGAAGGTTCGGAAGTTGCTAAGAAGCTAATTTTAAAAGGAATAGAAAAGTTTGAGAAAGAGCATAAATGAACTTTATGATTAACTGTTTGGTATCTTCTTCCAAATAGAAACATATTTAGATTTATATTTCATAAATAGTATAGTCTATTCATTCAAGGAGGGATTGAAATTATGGAAAAAATGGTTTATTCATTTGATGAGATAAAAAATGCAAATACAGAAGAAAGCATGTTTCTTTTAGGAAACAAGGGAGCTCAGCTTGCAGAGATGACAAATATAGGCCTCCCAGTTCCCCCAGGTTTCACAATCACAACCAAAGCCTGCAATGAATTCTATAAACAGGGTCAAAAATGGCCTAAAGGTTTGGAAGAACAGTTAAAAGAAAAATTAGAAAAATTAGAAAAAAAGATGGGAAAAAAACTCGGTGATGACAAAAACCCATTATTTGTTTCTGTTAGATCTGGCTCATATGTTTCAATGCCTGGAATGATGGACACTATCCTTAATTTGGGAATGAATGATAAATCCGTTATCGGTTTTGCCAAGCTTACAAACAATGAAAGAGGGGCATGGGACTCCTACAGAAGATTTATAACAATGTTTGGAGACGTGGTAATGGAGGTTAAGCATATTAAATTCGAGGAAATCCTCGAGCAAGCCAAAGAAAAAAAAGGGGTAAAATACGATACAGAGCTTAATGCTGATGATTTGAAGTCTTTGATTCCAAAATACAAAGAATTAATAAAAAAAGAAACTGGCAAGGAATTTCCTCAAGATGCTCAACAACAACTAAAAATGTCAATAGATGCTGTTTTTAATTCATGGAATAATGAGAGAGCTATTTCTTATAGAAGAATTAACAGATTAAAAAATGATGCAGGAACTGGCGTAAATATTCAAAGCATGGTTTTCGGGAATCTAGGAAATACATCAGGAACTGGTGTATCATTCACAAGAAACCCATCAACAGGCAAGAAAGAACATTATGGTGAATTCTTATTAAATGCCCAAGGTGAAGATGTAGTTGCTGGTATAAGGACACCTAAGCCTATTGACAACATGAAAGATGTGATACCAGAAGTTTATAAGGAACTTTTAAAAGTTTATGAAAAATTAGAAAATCATTATAAGGATCTTCAGGATTTTGAATTTACAATTCAAGAGGGTAAACTCTACTTATTGCAAACAAGAAAAGGAAAGAGAACTGCTCAATCTGCAATTAAAATTGCTGTAGATATGGTAAAAGAGGGCTTAATTAATAAAAAGGAAGCAATTCTTAGAATAAAACCTGAAGAGTTGAACCAATTATTGCATAAACAATTAGACCCTATAGCAAAGAAACAAGCCACTCCTTTAACAGTTGGCTTGCCAGCTTCGCCTGGTGCTGCTGTTGGTAAGATAATTTTTAATCCTAAGAAAGCTGCAGAAATAGTTGAAGAAAACTATGATGAAAAATTAATATTAGTCAGAACAGAAACATCACCAGAAGATATTGAAGGTATGAATGCAGCGCAAGGGTTCTTGACAGCAAGAGGGGGGATGACATCTCATGCTGCAGTTGTAGCAAGGGGCATGGGAAAGTGTTGTGTCTCTGGTGCTGGGGACGTAATAGTCAATGAAAAAGAAAAGAAAATCTTAATCAAAAACCTAGAAGGGGAAAAAACATTCAAAGAAGGGAATTGGTTAACCCTGGATGGCGGTACTGGGGAAGTCTTTGAAGGAAAAATTCCGGTTGTTGACCCCGAAATAAAAGGGGATTTCAAAGAATTAATGTCTTGGGCTGATAGCTTCAAGAAACTTAAAGTGAAAACAAATGCTGATACACCCCATGATGCTCAGGTTGCAAGGAACTTTGGGGCTGAAGGAATTGGCTTATGCAGAACAGAGCACATGTTCTTTGAAGCAAGCAGGATCAAATCTTTCAGAAAAATGATACTTTCAGATAAAATAGAAGACAGAAAGAAATACCTTGATGAACTATTAAAATACCAACAGAAAGACTTTGAGGGTATATTTGAAGCAATGAATGGTTTTTCAGTTATAATTAGATTATTAGATCCGCCTTTACATGAATTTCTGCCGAAAGAAGATGCTGAAATAAAAGAATTATCATTGGAAATGGGAATTTCAGAATCAAAAATAAAGAATGCAATAAACACTTCATATGAATTTAATCCAATGCTTGGCTTCAGAGGTTGTAGATTGGGTGTAAAATACCCAGAAATAAATGAAATGCAAATCAGGGCAATATTCCAAGCTGCAATTGAATCAAAGAGCAAAGGAATAAAAGTAAAGCCGCAAATAGAGATTCCTTTAGCGGGTAATGTTAAAGAATTCTTAATGATAAAGGAAATAGTAGAAAAAGTTGCACAAGAATTAAAAGTTAAAGGTAAAATAGATTATCAAGTAGGGACAATGATTGAAGTCCCGAGAGCAGCAATAACAGCCGATGAATTTGCAAAAGAAGCAGATTTCATGTCTTTTGGCACCAATGATTTAACACAAATGACTTGTGGCCTTTCAAGGGATGATGCTGGAAAGTTTTTAGGCCAGTATGTTGAAAAAGGTATATATGAAAGAGATCCATTTCAATCAATTGATCAGGGTGGGGTTGGAAAAATGATGCAGCTCTGCATAGAAAAAGCAAGAAAAGTTAATCCAAATATGGAAATAGGTATATGTGGAGAACATGGTGGAGAGACAGAATCAGTAAAATTCTGCCATAGGATAGGGTTAAACGATGTTAGTTGTTCACCATTTAGAGTCCCAATAGCAAGATTGGCTGCTGCTCAAGCCAGTCTAGAAGAGAGTTGAAAAAAATGTATAAGTTAGTCAAAATTAAAACAAAAATTAAAGTTCCCCCAACTAGATTTGGGATGAATATTAAGAAAGCTATCAAAGAGAGTATAGGGGATACTTATGAAGGAAAATTAGATAAAAGATTCGGCATGGGCCTTGTTATTACAAAAATAGAAGAAATAGGGGAAGGCAGAATTTTACCAGAAAATGGCAGTGCCTATTACCCAGTTACTTTTGAAATATTGAGTTTTAAGCCAGAGATACATGAAATTGTTTTGGGAGATGTTATTGACAACATAGAATTTGGATCTTTTATAAGAATTGGCCCTATGGACGGCTTGGTTCACGTTTCTCAATTGATGAATGATTATGTTAGCTTTGATGAGAAAAATTCGATTTTCCTGGGAAAACAAAGCAAGAAAACGCTCAAAGAAGGAGACCCTGTTCGTGGGAAGATCATATCTGTGGCTATGATACCTGAAAAAGAAAATAAAATAGGCTTGACAATGAGACAAGCTGAATTAGGTGCTCTCTTCTGGATAGAGCAGGAAAAGAAAAATTTTAAAAAGCCTGTGAAAGCATCTGGGAGCAATAAGAAGTGATGATTTATGGGAAGAAGAAGTTATGTTTGCAGGAATTGCAAGATGTTTACAATCGAGAAAGAATGCCCTAACTGTAAGAGCAAGGATTTGTCAGCAAGTTGGAAAGGCGTTATAATATTTAATAAAGTAGAAGACAGTGAAATTGCAAAAGTTTTAGAAATAAATAAACCAGGAAAATATGCTTTATTTGTCGGATGATACGTCCTTTTCTTTAATTTTTTCTGATTTTGGTTTGGGTTGCTCTTTAGTTGGCTCCTTCTTTTTCTCTTCGGTTTTTTCCTCTTTAACCACTTCCTCTTTTGGAGATTCTTCTGGCTTTTCTTTAATTTTTTTCTCTTCAGCTTTCTTTTCCTTAGGCCCTTCTTTTACCTCTTCCTCAAAAACATGACCCCACATTTCTGCTTTGGCTATATCATTATCATCAACTTTGGTTTTTATTGCCTTGATTTTAATTTTACTGGGAGGTTTTTCATTGCCTCTTGCCCATATCTCTCTGTTTATACTATCCCCTATTTTAATATCATCTATTTTCATATGCCTTTTTATATGATTTCTGATAGTAGAAGAAGCTTTATTAGTTTTTTTCCATCTAGCTGTAGTTAAGCCTTTTTTGCGGATATTGATTGTAAATACTCTTTCTTCCATACTTATCAACTCTTAGATTATTAGAATAGAAAGTTTAAAAGGGTTTAGTTGGTTAAATTCATTTATAAGCTTTCAGAGCTACAAATATTATTTATGAAATTCCCTATCTGTGAAAAATGCTTGAAGAATGATATCTTGTGTAAAGAATGTGCAGAAAATGTAGGAGAAAAGCTAATCAAGGTCGATGAGATAAAAGCTTTTAAGACTCTCAATAAACTTGGGAGAAAATATCAAGCATTAAAAGATGCAGAAGTTCATCGGGTTGTTGATGGGTCAAATATGTTTCTTGTGATGACTGATCGGAAAAATGCTTCAAAAATTATAGGAAAAAACGGTGGGATGATTAAAAAATTGAGTAAAGATTTAGGCAATCAGATACGGGTTGTTTCTGATATTTCTACATTTGGGTCCTTTGTTAAGGAAATATTTCATACATTTCCAATTCTTGGAGTTAATGTTATTTATGGAAAAAAGGACGAGTATAAAGTTAGAATATCCTCATTAGAAAAAGGCTCATTGCCTATAGATCCCGAGAAATTTTCCAAGATTGCTAATTCTATATTCGGCGTGGATGCTGAGATGGTTTTTGAGTAGAAATCTAGTTTTATTTATTTTATAAATCTAATATCTTCCTTATGAAAATCGATATTTCTAATGATGAGATAAAATTAAAGAAAGAAACAAATATTATCGATGAATTTGTTATAGATATATGTAAAATTTTAGCTAAGCATTTCAATTATGTCATTGTTTCAGGTTACTTGTCAATTCTTTTTGGAAAAATAAGGGGAACAGAAGATATAGATGTATTTATAAAAAAAACTGATCTCCAGACTTTCAAAAAATTTTACAATGAATTAAAACAAAAAGGATATGTTATCTTCAATGCAAGATCTGATAAAGATGCTTATGATATGTTAACAAAAAAAATAGCTCCAAGAATAGCAAAAAAAGATGAATTTATTCCAAATGTAGAACTGCAATTCCCAAAAGATAAATGGGGTTTACAATCCCTAAAAGAAAAAATAAGGGTTGAGTTAAATGGGGATGAATTTTTCATATCTTCGATTGAGATGAACATAGCATTTAAGATATATTTAGGCAGTAGAAAAGATATAGATGATGCATGTTACCTTTATCTGCTTTTCAAAAAATTAAGGCATCTTAATGAGAAAAAAATAAGAGAAATATGCTCACAGTTGGATGTTAGTCCAAATATATTGGAGATGTGTAAAAATGAATGATAAATTGAAACAAGAATTAATAGAAGAAAAAATAAGATTCACGAGAATTTGGGTGGATCATGTTCTAAAATCTTCTAACAAAAAATGGAGTTCTGAACAAAAGAGATTCATTAACGCGTTGTTTGAAAACCATAGAAAGAATAAAATTGAATTTTAGATTGTGGTCACCTATTTCTGAGCAGATCTCTAATCATTTATAAGTTTTCGTAATCATTAAATCTAGTTATGGTAAGAATAGCTTCAATCAATAAAGAATTATGTAAAAAAGATAAATGTGGATACCTTTGTAAAAGGGTATGTCCCATCAATCGAAAAGATGAAGAATGCATAATTGTTGATCAAAAAACCGCATTCCCAATCATTAATGAGGATTTGTGCATAGGCTGCGGCTTATGTGTAAGTAAATGTGATAAAGCTGGGTACAAAGCTATCCATGTTGTTAATCTTCCGGAAAAACTTAAGGAAAGCCCCATCCATCGTTTCGGTAAAAATCAATTCGTTCTTTATAGATTGCCGTTTCCATCACCAGGAAAAATAGTTGGCCTTGTTGGGTCAAATGGTTTAGGTAAAACAACAGCTTTGGAAATACTTTCTGGCCAATTAAAGCCAAATCTTGGAGAAGAAAAGGAAGCTGAAATGTCAGAAATAGTCAAGATGTTCAGGGGAACAGAATTGCAAAACTACTTAGAAAAACTGGAAAAAAAAGAGATGAAAGTTTCTTACAAACTCCAAAGGGTAGACAAAATACCATCTACATTCAAAGGCAAGGTTTCAAAATTAATCGACAAAACTGATGAAAGAGGTATATTAAATGATCTCATCAAAAGGTTTGACATTGAGAGAATCTTAGATAATGATATTGATAAAATCTCAGGCGGAGAATTGCAGCGTGTAGCAATTGCAGCTTCAATTGCAAAAGATGCAGACATATATTATTTTGATGAGCCTACAAGCTTCTTGGATATTTTCCAAAGATTAGAAGTTTCAAAAACAATACAAGAATTCTGTAAAAATAAATCAGTCATAGTAGTTGATCATGACCTTGCAACATTAGATTTTCTTGCAGACAACATTCACATACTCTACGGAGTTCCTGGAGTTTATGGCATAGTCTCAGTGCCATATTCAGTAAGAGTTGGCATAAATGCATTTTTAGATGGATACATAAAAGAAGATAATGTCAGAATAAGGCCGCAGCCAATATATTTCGAGTCAACATTTATTGAGCAAAAGAGGGGCACAGAACAAATAATAGAATTTGAAAATCTTGAAAAAACTCTTGGAAACTTTAAATTGAGTGTAAAAAAAGGCCAAATCTACAAAAAAGAAGTTATGGGTATATTGGGTGCAAACGCTTTAGGTAAGACAACACTTGCAAAAATTTTGGCAGGTGAAATAAAGCCAGATAAGGGTGAAATAAACGGAAAAGTAAAAATATCATACAAGTCCCAATACCCAAAAACAGATTTTGACGGGGCTGTCCGTGAACTTCTAAAATCAGTAACAAATGAATTTAGCTCAAGTGAATACAAATCAAAAATTCTTCATCCTCTAGGAATAGACAAGCTTTTGGAAAAGAATGTTAATAAATTATCTGGGGGAGAATTGCAGCGTGTGGCAGTTGCTATCTGCTTAAGCCAAAAATCTGACATTTATCTTTTGGATGAGCCATCTGCATTTATGGATGTTGAACAAAGGTTAAATTTAGCGAAGATGATAAGAAACATAGTTGAAAAAGATGAGACATCAGCAATGATAATTGACCATGATCTTCTGTTTTTGAGCCAAATATCCGATAGTGCTATGGTATTTTTAGGTGATCCAGGAGCAAAAGGTCATATTGAAGAGCCAGAAAGTGTTGAACATGCTTTTAACCGATTTTTAAAACAGGTTAAAGTCACATTTAGAAAAGACACTCAAACAGGTAGGCCAAGGGCAAACAAATTAGATTCACAGATGGATCAAGAACAAAAAAATAAAGGAAAATACTTCATGAGTTAATTCTTTAAACGTTCTTTTCAATAACTTGATTAAATGAAGCCAAAAATACTTTTAGTGAATCCATGGTATGAGTATAACCCAGACAAGCCGAATAGATATTCAAGGGCTTGGCAGCCCATTGATTTGGCGATTGCCGGGGCTTTGTTAGAGGAAAAGGGCTATGAGATCAGAATCATGGATATAAATGCATTGAAAATACCGATTGAAGAGGCTATAAAACAGTCAAAAGGTTTTGATAAAATTTTCATAGCATCAGCATCTCTTGATAGATGGCAATGTCCTCACATAGATATTGATTCATTTTTGCTGACAGTGGTAGAATTTAGGAAATCTTTCCCAAAGTCTAAGATATTTGTTTTCGGCCCGCACTGCACGATGAGACCAAAAGAAATGCTTGAAAAAACAAAGGCAGATGCGTTGATTATAGGAGAGCCAGAATTGGCGATAGTTGACTTGTGCGAGAAAAATGATTTATCAAAAGTGAAGGGAATAGCTTACAAAAAAAACAGCAAGATAATTTTCACAGAAAGGAGGCAGCTTTCAGACTTGTCAAAATTCCCTGTCCCAGCTTTTCATTTATTGCCTATGGAAAAATACTCTTATGAAATAATGAGTGACCATTTTTCTATTGTTGAAACTGCTAGAGGTTGCCCATTCCAGTGCATATTTTGTGCAAAAGAGGTAATGTATGGAAACAAGTACAGGATTAAACCAATTGAATTAGTTGAGAAGGAATTGGACACGTTAATCAACGATTTTCATGTTAAAAACATCTATTTCATGGACCTTGAATTCACTGTTAACAAAAAACATGCTGAAGCAATTTGTGACCTTATAATAAGAAAGAATTACAAAACAAACTGGACATGCCAGACAAGGATAGACACAGTTGATGAAAGTATCTTGAAGAAAATGAAAAAGGCTGGATGTAAGTCCATCCATTTCGGAGTAGAAAGCGGCTCTGATAGGATTTTAGAATTAACAAAGAAAAAAATCACTAAAGATAGAATCAGGAAAGGGATTGAATTAACAAGAAGGACTGGGATAGAGACTGTTTGCTTTATGATGGTTGGGTTGCCTGAAGAAACAGAAGAAGAAATGAGGCAAACAATTGAATTTGCAAAAGAATTAAACCCGGATTATGTTTCGTTCAATGTTGCTAGCCCATACCCTGGAACAGAGTTTTATAATATGGTTGAAGGCCAAACAGAAGGGCTCTTTCCAACATCTTATGAAGGTCTTCCCAATGAAAAATTCCTGAAAAAGATGGCAAAGAAGGGTTTTGTCGAATTTTATCTCAGGCCAAATTATATTTTATCAAGGCTGTTCAAGAATCCTAAACTATTGGTTAAGCAGTTTAAGTTATTTTTGAGGTTTTTAAAATGATATCTGTTGTAATTCCAGTCTATAATGAGGAAGAACAATTAGAATGGAGCGTTAAAAAGGTCCTAGAAACTTGCAAAAAGAATTACAAAAATTTTGAGATTATCATTGCTGACAATGCTTCAACTGACAAAACATTGGAAATAGCAAATAATCTATCAGAAAAATATAAACAAGTAAAATTCATTCATTTGAAAGAGAAAGGTCGTGGCAGAGCTCTAAAAAAAGCTTTTATAGACAATGACTCTGATGTTATGTGTTATATGGATGTTGACTTGTCAACTGACCTGAAATATTTGAAAAAACTTACAGATGCAATAGAAAATGGCTCTGATATAGCTTTTGGTTCAAGGTTAAAAAAAGGATCTGAAGTGGAGCGCTCATTAAAAAGGGATATTATGTCAAGGGGTTATAACCTTTTGCTCAAAGCATTTCTTGACGTTAATTTTAAAGATGCACAATGTGAATTCAAAGCAATAAACAGGAAGATAGTAAGGGAATTAATACCACAAATAAAAAATAATGAATGGTTTTTTGATACGGAATTGCTTGTTAAAGGTGAAAGAATGGGGTATAAATTGGTAGAGATACCAATCAAATGGAAGGAAGATAAAGGGACCACAGTAAATATTGTAAATACTGTTAAAAGTTATATAGAAAATATATTCAGGTTAAGAAAAGAGTTAAAAGTTTAAAACAGAGAAATTAAATAATATGGTTTAATTAAAATTATGTTCATATAAAATTGGTAAATATGAAATCAAAAAGTTTATTTTATTTAACTTGTGTAATTGCTATTGTATTTATAATATATTCTTCATTCGGAATAAAGGCTTCTTGGAGCGGAGAACATAATGGTTGTAATGGGGGTTGGTTTAGTTATATAGCCATAAATATGATAAAATACGGGTCCTTTAACACTAAATTCGGAATGCCATTCAATACGAATTATAATTTTGAAAATGGTGAAGAAAAAATCGGTTTTTTCACACATCATTCACCCTTAATGTCAACCTTAATTTCAATATTTTTCCGATTATTTGGAATTCATGAATATTCAGCAAGATTATTACCGATTTTCCTAAATGTAATCTCGATATTTCTATTTTATTTCATTGGCAAAGAATATTATAATGAAAGAGTTGGATTTTTTTCCTCTTTTTTTCTGGTTTTATCACCAATCTTTTTTAATTTTAGAAATTTCGTTGCTCTAGAAGCTGTTACAATTACATTTATCTTATCAACAATATTTTTCTATTTGAAATGGCTTAAGGAGGGAAAAAATATCTTTTTTCCCTTTTCATAATTTCCCTATCTATAGGAACATTCACTGATTGGGAATTTTATTTTTTAATACCAGTATTGGTTGTCCATTATTTTCTTTTTTATAGGAAAAATCTTAAATTCTACATAATAATACCGCTTACCTTTTGCCTATTTCTCTTATTCTTTTTGCATATTTATTTTTTAACTGGTTCTTTCATACATTCTGACAAGGATGGGAGCATGTTAGAAGTTTTATTATTCAGGACAAATATGGATGAAAGAAGCCAATTTTACGGTATAACTTATAGCAAAATTATAAATAAGTTTTTAATGGGTTTTAATAGATATTATGGGGTGTTCTCTCTCTATGTTATAATTATATTTGTTATATCAAGTATAATTAAAATTAAATATTTCAGTGGAAAAAATAATAAAAAAACTAAGGAAATTTTGGAAAAAAGTTCATTACCTCTTTTGATATTCATTTCATTCCTTTCTTACATTTTTATTTTCACTAATTATTACTGGATACACGACTATATGATTGGTTTTTTAATACCAGGGTATTTTTTAATGATTGGTGTTTTATCTGACTATTTGTTTGATTTTATAGGATTCTTTTTAGAAAAGATTAAAATGGATAAAAGATTTTTGAAAATTTCAATATATTTAGTGTTGATTCTTATATTTACAACCCTTTCAATAAAAACTTCATTCAATGTAATTAAGGATATTTATAGAGGCACTAATACAATAGTTCCCATAGTAGAGTTCCTATCCAAAAACAATGGTAATATAATAGTTACTTATACAGAGGATCCAGGATATTGTCAAGTTCATTTCTATTATGCGAATAGGGTAGTGGATTATGTTCAAAATTATGATGAGCTCAACAAAGCTATTGAAAATTGGAATCCCAAAAATTTTGAATATATTATCACTAAGGGTACTCAAAAAATATCAGATGATTTTGAGTCATATCTTAATTCAAATTATAACAGTATTTCTTTGAAAGAAAATGATCAATCGAATTATACAGTTTATATGATTAACAGCCCTAAAAATTAATGGGGTTTTATCAAAATGTTTTATAAAAAGTTATTGGATAAAAAGAATTTGGTTTTTTTAATATTACTATTGGGTTTAGTTATCAGGTTAGCTTTCTTCTGTGGTGATGGACTTGGTGATGACCCAAACTACTTTTTCGCTTTTCGAGACATATACAATGGAAGAATAATAAATAGTCAATATTATTATAGATTTTCTTACTGGATCCCACAAGTATTGATATGGAAACTTTTTGGTATTAATGAGTTCACTTTTATTTTGCCAGTCTTACTTTCGTCTATAGGATGTATATATGTGGTATATCTAATAACAAAACAACTATTTGGTTTAAATGCAGGCTTAATAGCAGCTACTTTGATGGCAATCAATCCATTTGAGGTCCTTAATGCAACTTTAATTTCAACAGATGTAAATCTTTCTCTTTACATGCTACTGTCTGTTTATTTTTTTATTAAAGCTCAGGAGAAATACAGAAAGTCATATTTCTTCCTTTCAGCTTTGTTTGTCTTTTTGGCCTTTGTAAATAAAGTTTTTGGAGTTTATATACTGCCGGTTATAGGAGTATTTTATCTCAAAAAAGAGGGTTTTAACTTTGATAAAATTCTAAAATATTGGCCTTTTGCAATTTCTCTGTTTGCAATGTTTATAGTTTTATTTATTGTCTGTTGGATTCTCGTAGGTGATCCACTCACATATATAACTATCTTTAATGAAGGAAAAGAGCCACCCCATATTTCAAAAATAGATAAATTCCAGCTTTTAATATACCCAAAACAAATGTTTTCAAAAAATGAATTTGGGGAGAGATTGCATGGGTATTACTTTTACACAGTTCTATTGTGTTTCCTTTACATAAAAAAAGAAGACTGGAAAAAAATTTATCCCGTTTTGATATGGGTTTTAGTAATGTTCTTTTTTGTCGAATTTTTCCCCCAGAAAATAAGGAATTTTACACCTTATACCCTTCAGAGAATTTTTAGATATTTTATAATTGTAATTCCATCGTCAGTTATATTTGTTTCCTATTTTTGGAATAAACTTCTTAAAAATAATAAAGAACTCTTTATACTCCTTTTCTCTCTTTACATTATTTTATCAATTTATTGGTGTTATGACTCAACTAGGATAGCAAGAATAGCTTTTGGTGAGGTAAGAGGTGCAATAAAATATCTTAAAAATCTAGGTGAAGTTGACATCTACAGTGATTGGTATTTCATCTCAAAAATAGAAAGATTAGAAAATGCAGGGAGTTATGATCCACATCTCCACTTTTGGACTGATGCTGAAACACCAGAAGCGTGGCAGGGTAAGTTTTTAAGTGTTGAAGAAGGATATGTAGTTACTGGCGGACCTAGGATGCCATATTATGGATGCCCTAGATGCATACCTAATTTAGGAAATTTCAATCCGCCTGAAAATTGGGAATTGATCAAGGAATTTAATAGGGACTTATACCCACCTTGGAAAGCAGAACCTTTGAGGATTTGGTATGTTGAAAAACAAGAATAATGAATTATTTCTTAGCGTTGTTGTTCCTTCATATAACGAGGAAAAAACTATTTATGAAATAATTAGGAGAATTTCTTCTGTAAAATTCAATTTTACCCATGAAATAATAATTGTTGATGACGGAAGCCAAGATAAAACCGAAGAAATAGTCAAAAACAGGATTTTGAAAGAATTTAAAAATGTGAAATACATAAGGCTTCAAAAAAATTCCGGAAAAGGAAATGCCGTAAAAACTGGTATTTCTGAAGCTAAAGGGGAATTTATAATAATACAAGATGCTGACTTGGAATATTACCCAGAGGACATATTGAAGATGATTTCTTTTGCTAAGAAAAATAAAGCAAACGTAGTCTATGGCAATAGATTTGCATTGAATGATAACAATTGGACTTATCCATCCCATTTTATAGGAAATAAACTCATAACGTCGATGTTGAACATTTTATACGGAACAAAATTATCAGATGTTGAGGTCTGCTACAAATTATTCAAAAGAACACTCATTGATCCAAATGATCTGAAAGCAAATGATTTTAGAATAGAGCTTGAGTTAACAAGACTCCTATCAAAAAAGAGTAAAATTTATGAGATTCCTATAAGATACAATCCTAGAACAAAAGATGAGGGTAAAAAAATAGACATAAATGATGGTTTTAAGGCCTTTTGTTGGTTATTAACACACCCAAAAAAATAGTTACTTTTATAACCCTAACTATGCAACCTATTTCAGTGTTTGGATGAGTTTCACTATAATAATTCCAGTCTACAATGAAGAGGAGCTTATAGTCAAAAATGCTGATAAACTAGTAGAATACCTTAAAAAACTAAAGGAGAATTTTGAAATAATAATTGTTGACAATGGAAGCACAGACAAAACAGTTGAGCTTGGGAAAAGCCTTGAAAAAAAATACCAGAAGAAATTCAAAATTCTAACCATCCCGGAAAAAGGTTATGTTGGTTTTGCCTTTAGAGAAGGTGTTAAAAATTCATCTTATGATAAAATAATCTCTCTTGATATGGATTTAAGCATAGATCTTAATTTTATCCCAAGATGTATTGACCTTCTTGATAATAATAGCATAGTTATAGGGTCTAAGAAAGTTGGAAAACAAAACAGGCAATGGTACAGAGTTTTTGCAAGCAATATTTTTATCTGGTTAACTAAGCTTATCCTTAATTTGGGTTATGAAGATTATTCTATGGCAGCCAAAGGTTACAGGAAAAAAGATATACAAAAATATCTTAAACATATAGACAAAGGTTCAGCCTATGTTTTCGAGCTTACATACTGGGTAAAAAAAGAAGGTAAAAATATAGCACAAATCCCAACTATATGCAACGATACCAGAAAGAGCAAATTCAATATAATAGATGAATCTCTTTATCGTCTCAGAAATTTGATAACCTTGTGGTTGCTGAAGAGGATATAAGCAATCAGGAAAATAATCCCAGAGATAGTCAATGCATAACCAGCGACATCAATCCAGCTAGTTCCATACCACATTCTAACTTCTTCTTGTTCTGGAAATACTAGCATGAGTGAAGGTGACACCAAATAAACTTTGTCAGCACCTTCTACTTTCCAGTTTGGATGGTATGAGATTCTAATTATATGCGGTTTGTAAGGGCAGTTTGTAGTGAATTTAATTTCTTCGTTTGAAACGATTTCATTTATTACACAATCCTTCTGTTCAAATGGTATTTTTTGGATGTCGCTTAAGTTTTCTATTGCCTGAATGCCTTCGATATTGTCTTTAGTTTTTATTATTGGGACATCAACAAGATCATAATCTTTGAACCATTCATAAAAGAAACTTTTCCATTCTTTTCCTTGGTAAATAACTGGCTGAAATTCAGGAACAATTACATAATGGTTTTTATTTGTGGTTAATTCGTATATTTCTATGTCCCCTATTTTTTCAAGAAATTTATATTCTGAAAAATTCTTGATTTCATTTTTGACTTTGTCACTTGTTATTATGAAATTATTTACATTGAACATTTCCAGATGCTTCGTTCCTGTTGTTAGGTTGAATGTGGTGCATTTATAAATATTCCAGAATGGGCATGAGCTTTGCTCGCCTATTTCCGATTGTATATAAAACACAAAAGGTGAAGAGATGCTTGATTGCATGAACAACCCCTCTAATGTAGACCTTCCTGAAAAATATGGCAGCATCTCAAATGCCCTAGTTGTCCCGTAGCTATTATATTTATCTGAATGTTCGTATACAACCCTTGGGTCAGACTGATCCCCAGAAACAAAATCATTTACACCTTTAAAATCTTTCCATAAGTTTTTGTTTTCAAATCCTTCATAATTCCATTTAACCCAATGCTTGATAAATGTAACATTGCCTTGAACAAAATAAATTGTTAGCAGCAGGATAATCAATGGTATTGTCCAATGCTTTAATGAAGATATTATTTTTTTCAGTGGTTTTATTTCAGAAAACAAATCATCATCAAAAAGGCATGCTGGTATTATCATTATAAAAAGTTGGACAAAAGGTATGAATCTTATATTTATCAAGTTAATGTGTTCTGCAATTAAAAAGAAAAATAATGAAATCACAATAGAATAACCTAAAAACATAATTCTATTATCTTTTTTAAGAATTCCAAGAACTAATGTAAATGAAGTGAGAATAGCAAAGTAATTTATCGGTGTTGGAAGTACCTTTTTCAAATCAACTTTCCATGTATCTTTATATGGGGTTGTGTAAGCCATGTTCAAAGCAAAAGGTATTGCCCAAAATGAAACAAATAAAAATGCTAGAAAATATGTTTTAAAAAAGTAAAGGGTTGCCTTCTTGAATTTATTTTTTTCAAAGACTCCCTTAATGAATAGGAAGCTTGAGGAAAAAAGTGCAAAGAATGCAGTATAAACATGGCTTAAAGCCACCAAGGAAAACAAAAGTGAACTTTTGACCCACCCCTTATTTTCATTGAAGCCTTTATAGAAAACCCCAAGAAATAGAATTGAAAAAGCTAGCCCAAAGCTATGGGAAAATTCACCTGCTAAAGTGCTGGGTATATTTCCTCCCCACATAGAATTAGCTTCCATAAAAAGAAACGGCAGTGTCAGAATAGCTGCTACAACAGGAGTTGGAAATTTAAATTTCATGAGCTTGAATGAAAAATATGTAGCTATTGGCAGAAGAAAAGTTCCAAGCAAAGTAACAATCTTAAAACTTATTTCAAGTGGTATAATATAACTTAAGATACTCATAAGAAAAAATGCTGGCAAAAAATAGAATTGAAACATTGGTATTCCCCCATACCATCCGGGAGCCCAACCTACAAGTTTTAGTTTTGGAAGAAGCTCTGTTTTGAGATAATAAGCTGGATAGAAATCAGAACCCATATCTCCTCCTGATGTTGTGCTTTTAGATAAAATATATTTAGGGTCAATGTATATCAGAATAAAAAAAAGTATTGCAATTAAAGCTAACAGATTCACCAAGTTCTCTTTGTTAAAGTTAAATTTTCTTTTCATTTTAAAACCATGAGGAAAACTCCACTTGAAATGAGCATTATACCCACAAATCTTATTAACGTTAAATTTTCTTTGAAAAAAATCCAAGCTAGTATAGCAGTGAAGATATACCCAACTCCTATTAATGGATAAAGATAGCTTAACTCCCCTCTTGATAACGCAATCATCCAGAACAAAGAGGAAACAGCATAAAGAGACATTCCTATAAAAACATATTTTTGAAAAACCATTTCGAATATCTTATGGGTAAATAAATCTTTTAAAAAAACTTCTCCAACAATATTCATCCCCTTTTTAATCAAGAGCTGCCCAGTTATGTCAAAAATTATACATATTCCAACTATTGCTAATACATGCATTTTACCACTTTTGATTATTATCTCCTCAATTATTTTGTTTTAAACATTTTAAGTATACTTTATTCCTTGAACTTTATTGTAAATTTAGATTTTACCTGATAGAACAGAAAAATAATTATCAGAACTAATGCGCCTGCAATTGGAAACCATTTGGGAATACTTAGCTCTTTTCCTCCAACAATCTTGACCATACCACTGCTCATGCTAGAAAAATGGTAATCATCTTCATATTCAACCGAAGCTAAGACAATATAACTGCTTCCTTCCAAGCCAGCGAAATTAGAAAGTTTGAAAACAATATCCTTTTCCTCTTTTGACGCTACATTAACAGTTTTTTCAATTATGTCTGATGAAAGTTCATTTGGTAAAATTAATTTAACATTAACATCGTGATCAAGCTGATCTATATTCTTAAGTTTCAAAACAAGATTTTTGCTTCTCTTTCCATTGAGCTCTATATTTTCAAAAATACCATTAATTCTTGAAGAGTGAGGATTCTTATAAGTTATAGTAACAGGAGAAACTGAAGAGAATGGATAACCATTAGCATCTGTGTATTCAGTCAACAAAAAAATAGGATAATTACCTTCTTTGAGGCTATCTTTGGCAACAACAGAAAAATTGCTTTCATATGGTTTATTAATGTCTAATGTTCCTATATGAATAGGCTGAGACGAAAAATAATCTGTCACTAATGAGACTTGAACATTATAAGCAAATTCATCTCCAGAATTTGTTAAAGTAACTTGGACCGAACCTTGATCTGTAGTTAAAATATCAGTAGTGACAGAGGTTGTCAGGGAAATAGTTCCTGCCAAAACTAAACCAGGAAGCATTAAAATAATCATAAATATACTCCATTTCATGAAAAAATTAATGGAGATTAGAAATTAAATAGATAATTGATAAAAAAAGGTCAGATTTATATTTAAAAGTAATAATTAATTAGAATATTAGAGAAACTTTTAAATAGTTTCTAAACGTTTATTTTGTTTGAACTCTGTGATCAGTTGGGAGAGAAAGTATGCCAATCTTAAGTTTAACTTAAGTTTGTAGTCCTAGTTGGTGAAATTTGTTAGTAAGATATATAACCAAATATGGTGTGAATCTCAAACCAATTCGTGTGAATATCAATCAATTCCGGTTGATCCTGCCGGAGGATACTGCTATTCGGATTCGACTAAGCCATGCAAGTTGAGAGTCTTCGGGACTCGACGAACTGCTCAGTAATATATAGTTAACCTAACCTAAGATCAGGGATAATCTCGAGAAATTGAGGCTAATACCAGATAGATATTCTGGTCTGGAATGATAGAATATCCAAAGATCCGTCGTCTTAGGATGGGACTGTACCTTATCAGGCCTGTTGGGGGTGTAATGTACCCCCAAAGCTATAACGGGTACGGGCCATGAGAGTGGAAGCCCGGAGATGGATTCTGAGACATGAATCCAGGTCCTACGGGACGCAGCAGGTGCGAAAACTTCACTATGCATTAACGTGCGATGAGGGAATCTGAAGTGCTATAGCTTTGCTATAGCTTTTTTTAAGTTGAAACAGCTTGAAGAATAAGGGGTGGGCAAGACAGGTGCCAGCCGCCGCGGTAATACCTGCGCCCCAAGTGGTATCCAGTTTTAGTTGGTCTAAAGCGTCCGTAGCCGGTTTTGTTAGTCCTTAGTGAAATCTATTGGAAAACTGATAGGCTTGTTGAGGATACTGCAAAACTTGGGATCGGGAGAGGGTAGAGGTACTGCTAGGGAAGGGGTAAAATCCTATAATCCTAGTGGGACCACCTGTGGCGAAGGCGTCTACCTAGAACGAGTCCGACGGTGAGGGACGAAACCTAGGGGAGCGATCGGGATTAGATATGTGAAAGAAAGAATAGATAGATTAAACATCTTTCTTTCACACTAAAAACCCCGGTAGTCCTAGGTGTAAACGATGCCCACTTGGTGTTACAAACCTTAAGAGGGTTTGTGGTACCGGAGCGTAGGTGTTAAGTGGGCCACCTGGGGAGTACGACCGCAAGGTTGAAACTTAAGGGAATTGGCGGGGGAGCACACAAGGAGTGGAGGCTGCGGTTCAATTGGATCCAACGCCGGAAATCTTACGGGGATCGACAGCAGGATGAAGGTCAGTCTGAAGGGCTTACCAGACAAGCTGAGAAGTGTT
>Ga0066637_10000353_pt1 | contig 27446 bp, 28 predicted proteins | sample CryGeyCG2014_020_FD_62737 | JGI IMG/M metagenome (GOLD analysis project Ga0066637, IMG submission 62737) | Groundwater microbial communities from aquifer - Crystal Geyser CG08_land_8/20/14_0.20 | ecosystem: Environmental > Aquatic > Deep subsurface > Groundwater | place: USA: Utah: Grand County...
ACCATGACAAAGAAAGTTGCACCAAGAACTCCCCGTTCTAAAACAGAAAAAGAATTGGAATCAACTTTCAGCAAGTTGAAAGGATTAACGAAGAAAAAGTGATTAAGTTGTTCTTTCATTAAATTTAAAAACAATATTTTTTATTAATAATTAGCCTGATAATTGGAATAATCATAGGTAGTTTTGTTAGATATTATGCAACAGATTCTTATTCTATAAATAGCAAAATTCAGCTTGATAATTACTGTATTGAAAGTGTTAATCCTACTCCCAATAATATAGACATTATTATTGTTGAGGGTAATTGTGATAATATAGTTCAAGTAAAGGATGTTTCTGGAAGAGAATGGTTAAAATATACAGTTGGTGTTGCTTATTCATTCCCATATAAGATTGGTAAAAGAGATTTGAAAATTGAATATACTGGAAAAAGTATAGAAATTACTTATGCTAAGCTTAATTTTATTTAGTCTTTTTAATTAATAGGCACACATGATGCTAAAGACATATATTTTGATAGTCCAAAAATATTTGTATTTGGGGTAAATCCTACATCTTGAGAGTTGTATAATCTTGTAAGTTCAGCGCAAATATCATTTGAATTTTCTAAGCTTAAGATATTATAATCACCAGTTCTTAATTCAATGTCATAATTCTGCCCAGCATAATTTGAAACTACTCCTCCACCAGAAATAAAAAATCTCTCTAAACGAGAATTATGATTGCCATCCCAAAAAGTTAAAAGAACTGCTGAAGTTGATGGCAATTGTTTAAAATATTCAGAACGTTGTAAAATATTTTGAATTCTTTGGGCTGAAAGTTCTATTTGTTGATTATAATAATTTGTCATTTGATAAGCTTGTTGATTATTTTGATTTGTATCTTCCCCACTATTCATCCAAACATTACTAGCTTCTAAAATTTCCTCTTTTGTTACTGGTTGACCATCAATCCAAAGTTCATCATTTGACCAAGCATTAACAAAACTACCTAATTCGTCTCTTGAAACAATTCCATCGCAATTAGTATCTGCTCTTGTATTACAATAAGATGGTGGTGATGAAATTTCCTGTGGTTGATAATATTCTTGTTGTGGTTGCGGTGATGGGGTTAGAGATATTGAGTTTGAATTTTTATCTGTAGAGTCTATAAATTTTCCAGTTATTGAAGGTAAAATTAAAAGAGAGATTACTCCAACTATTAAAATCAAAGCTATCCCTAAAATAATGATTAATGTTTTTTTCATTTTATTTAATCCTAACTAATTTTATTGGGGAATCACTGAATCCAGAGGATGATGTCAACATTAAAATATCTTTATCTACAAAATAAAATTTAATTGAGATAGTTTCTCCTAAATTACTGATAGTTAAGATCTCATCTGTATTGACTGAGTATTCGAATATTTTAATATAGTTTCCAGATTCTATAATCAATTTATTATCTTTTGTAAATGTTAATTTGCCGACACTATCAGATTCTCCAGCCCAGGTACCAATAAACTTGTTTTTTTGAGAACATCCACTTGCAAAAATTAAACAAATTAACAAAATGATTATCAATAATGATAAATAAATTTTATTATTCATTTTTAAATTAAAATGGTTTGTTTTTATTATTTTTGATTATTAAATAAAGGAGAATTCCTACAATAATTAATAACAAAATAATTTGAAATGGGTTGGATGGGTCTATATCTATTTTTATAATTTTATCTAATAATTTATTGAAAATAAATACTGTAAAAGAAAAGATTAAAAGGAGTATTACAATAGTTAATGTTTTGTTGCCCATTTTATTTTATTCTTGATGGTTTTCCCATTTCTTCCCATTTTCTCTTTTTTATGTTGTTCGCAAGATAATCTCTATCAGCACTAAAAGCTAAAAGGCAAATACCAAAAATTAAAAGAGGTACGAGAGGTACGCCGATAAATACTATTAAGGTTAAAACTCCAATTATAGTAAGTATTAACCCAGTAGTTCTATAACCCTTTGCAGTTTTATCAACTTCTTCCAAATCTTCTTTTGTTAGTTTTATTCTTTTCCAAGGTTTGTCGCTCATATTTATCTCCTTTCTTCACTTTATCACCTAGTTATTTTACCTAACAATTGCTTACTTCTTTCCAACATTCACATGAATCACAAGTTCCCCAGAAATTATAATGTAAACATCTACAGTTATTCATATTATCACAACCTTTAACAGCACTCGTAGATGTTTCTGTGTGAGTTCCGCAAATAGCATTTCCAACAGTACATCCAGATGCAAAAAACAAAATTCCTAGTAAAAGTAAGCAGAGAAATACAAATAAGATTATCTTTTCCTTAGCCATTTAATTTTTAAATCCTACTTATATTTAAAACTTTTGGTACCTTTTGGTACAAAAGTTTGTATATCTGTTAATAAAGATTTTGGTATAAATGTTTATATCATAAGTAAATATGATGAAGTTGTTTTGAAAATTGTTTCTAAAGAGGAAATTAAAAGCACTAATGAAATTTTGGCGGAATTACAGCAGAAAACAGGCAAGACAATAAACTGGCATGCTCTTTACAGAATTCTGATGGAATTAAAAGACAAGAATAAAATCGAAAAGCTGAAATCCCGAGCAGGTTTTTTCTGGAAGAAAAAATGATATAAAGTTTATGAGCATAAACTTTATTAACTAAAATATTTTAGAGTAAATATGAAAAGAGGCATGTTGTTTGTATTTGCATTATTGTTTGTTTTATCGATAGGGATTGTCTCGGCAAGCGAATGTCTGGAGACATCAATAGCTAAATCTGTTTATCTTAACAAAGAAACATTTCAGGCAGAAATAACCGGGGAATTTTACAAGGATTTATCATACAAAAATTTTGTTTTTTACAATCAGGACTTGGAAAAATATTATTATCCCATATTCAAGGTTATAAAATTATCAGCCAACAAATATTTCACATATGTTGATTTGAACATTCCTGACGGTTCTTACCTGTTTATTACAAAAGATGTTTTATGCAAATATAATAACCTAGTTACGACTGTTTCAGAATCAAATCCGTTTCTCTTGAAAAATTCAACAAATGAGAGTTTGCTTATGGCTTTAAATCCTGGTGTTATAAAAACAAATTCCGGAACAACAGCAACTTTGACATTAAAAAATAAAAACGGAAAGGAGATTACTGCTGAGATAAGTTCAGAATCAACACCGCAGTTAAAAACTTTTGTCTCGCCAAACGAAAACAAAGCTGTCAAGATTTATTTTCCTGTCATGTACACTGTTAACGGTTTGAAATTTGAAAATTTGAATATAAAATATTATCTTACAGAAGATGCAGATAAAATAAATCAGACAAATGAGACGAATGTAACGGTAACTGTCAGGCAGTATGAAGTTCCTATGATTATTTACACTTTAATTTCAGAGGAACCACAGGAACAGCAGGAGATTTTGATTGTCAACGATACTTTTGAATATGAAGAAGAAAATAAGTCGGCTTCAAATGAATCTGTAGATATAAATGATACGTTAATAACAAATAAGCTCGAATTTGTGGAAAGCTCGATAACTGATAGTTTAAGCGGAGAAAAAATTGTAAAAATTAATCTGAAAAACCCTTCAAATAAAGATATAACTGAGATAAGATTAAGTTACTCCTCCAAATTATACGGAATAATTGATTATGTAAAACCAGATTATATAGAAAAATTAAAACCGAACGAAATGAAAGAGATAGAAATTCTTTTCAGATTTGATGATTTCTTCTACGGAACATACAACGGCTCGATAATTGCCTTAGGTTATATTGAACTTAAGGAAATATCAACAAGTATCCCTGTTAATATTTTTATTAAAAAATTTGGTGGCAATGAAAATGAAGTTTCAGATAAAACTTGCAGGGAAAGAGGCGGCGAAGTTTGCGGAAAAAACGAGACATGTTCAGTTGATGTTGTTCCGGTAAACGATGAAGAATGTTGCTTCGGTCAGTGCGGAGAATCAACAACACCTAAAAAAGAAACTAAGATTAACTGGTGGCTGGTTGGAGTTTTCATAGGATTAATTGTTGTTTCTATTGGATTCATCTGGTTCTCTTTCAGAAAGCCGAAGAAAAAGATGGAAGATTTCGTAAAAAAAGTTGAAGATAGATACAGACAAAAAATTGGTGAAAAAAGGGCTTCATTAAGAAGACCGATTGACGAAGAGAAAGATTTAGGCAATAGATAATTATTCTTTTTTAATATTTTTTTCCAGCTCTTCTAATTCTTTTTTGATTTCATCACCTTTGCCCAATTTGATTTGGGTAAGAAGATGCTGCAATTGTTTCTTCAAGATTCCGCTTTCAATGTTCGATTTTTTTAGCATGGAGTCGTAATTATGCAATCTAGCTATCAAATCATTGATAAAAATATTTGCCTCATTAAGATTGAATTTAACATCTTTTGGTTCTATAATCTCCAATGAAGAAGGCATATAATCAATAATTAACTCCATTATTGCTTGAAAATTTTTTAACAAAGCTTCCACCTCGATAAAACCTGAAAAAATATTCTCTAAAGGCGTTACATCATGTATTTTTTTGTCGATTAATTTAATTTTTTCATTGTTTTCTACACCCTGGAAAACTAAATTTAACGACTCTTTGACGTAATTTTCCGGACGGCCTGCTATCTCTATAATAAAATGTATATGGAAAAAACCTTTTGATAAAAATTCTCTTATATTTATTTTTTCTTCCATTGAACTATTAGAATTCCTTGTTTTTTAAAGTTTGTTAATTTATTTTTTCCCTTAAAAATTTCACATAATCTATAGCAATTTTTGGTGTAATTTTCAAAATTTCAGTTGTTTCTGTTTCATTGCATTGTATAATATTTTCATCAAAACCTCTGAATGATTTAAATTGGCATTTATTATATTCGCAAAATAAAGCTCTTTCAATTATAAAATCCTCTACAAATTTTGGTATATTTGATTCCAGCTGAAGTGATTTTAGTTGGACAACACAATCATCTATTTTAGAACAATTAAATGGTAATGTTTGTTTTTCTTTTGAAAAGCACATTTTGTATTCCTTTATTGTAAAATTATTATATAAAATAAATCCCACAACAGCTAAAGCTGTTAATATAATCAAAATTATAATTAGGACTATCAAAACTTTTCCGTTCTTATTTAACATTTTTATCTTTTCTTCTTTTTACCCCAGACATGAATGGCCATATAAATTATTGGTAAAATACCTACAGTATTTAATATCAAAATCAGCACAAACCATGCAGTATGTTTGTTTCTTGCTGAATTCCACATAGCAATTCCTTTCCAAACTGCTTCCCACACCACCATTACTGCAAGTAAAATAGCCATTCCCAAGGAAATTTCATTTCCCGATAAACTCACCATTTTCCCTCCCTTTTATGAATTCTATATTTTTGTAAAGCTTCTTTAAGCTGAATATGAGTTTTTGCATATTTTTCCAGTGGAATATTCTTCATCGCTGCATCTATTGACTGGCGGGCTGCTTTTGCACCTTCAACAGTTCCTACAGGATGTCCATGAATCCCTCCCCCCATCTGAATAATAATATCTTTTCCCAAATTTTTAATTAAAAAAGGAACATGTCCTGGATGCAAACCGCCGGAGCAAACAGGAAAAACTTGTTTTAGATCATAAACGTTCTCAACACATGCTTTTACATTTTCTTTCACCTCTTCAAGACTTTCGAACATTTTTCCGATGCCAGTTCCAATGTGTAATTGGTCTATTCCTATTATACGATAAATTTTTGCGAGAACTTTCATTGAAATTCCATGTTTTAGATTTTTTGTCAGAATTGCATGCATTGCTCTATGACCATGCAAAACTAAATTTAATTCTTCATTTTTGTGTCTTACTGTTTGCAATGCCGACCAGCCGACAGTTATAACATCAATCATAACATATTCATTTCCGTATTTTTTAGCGAGTTCCATTCTCTTTAACATCTCATTTGTCTCTGCCGTAATATTAATCATGTAAATTTTCTTTTCTCCTGTTTCAAATTCAGCTTTTCGTTTCATTTTCAATGTTTTGATTAATCTTTTTTTGAATTTATTGAATGATTGTGAAGATAAATTCTCGTCATCTTTTACAATATCGCAACCACCTATCCAGGCATCATAACAAACTTGTGCATGATCTCTGCTGTTAAGCCCTAATTTTGGCTTTACAATTGTTCCTAATAATGGTCTGCCATAAACATTCAAAATTTTTCTTACGCCATCAATTCCGAATTTCGGTCCTTTGTATGCCTTGACTATGCATTTTGGAAAAATTATATCATTTAATCTTAAATTGTTTATCTCTTTCATTCCGAAGATATTTCCTGCAACACTTGAAAGAATATTCGGCATATTGTTATACTCAAATAATTCTTTTGGATATGCTACTTTTGCAATAAATCCGGAATTTCTCTTTTTGAGATAAAAAACATTTGCAGCGAGCTTTAACATATATGGTTTTGTCGTCGTTAAAAAAGTCCATGTTCCGATTGAAGATTCTGCTGCTATTGCCCCAGCAGCTCTTTTGTAATCCTCTTTGTTCGGCTCAAAATAAAATTCACAGATTAAATCATCTTTTTTCGGTTTGTAATTTAAATTAACATAATCTTCATAACCTTTTTTTACCTCTTTCTCCCAATGATGATGCATACTATAAAAAATATTTTAGGTTTTAAATAATTAATGTTTTATATTTTAAAATGTCGCTTCAACAAAAATAAAAGTTCTGGATGGAATTTTTCTTTATGGATAATCATCTTTTTAATTTCATCAGTTGAAAAAAATTCTACTTTTTCAACAACCTCTTTGTCTGGTTTAAATGGACCATTAAAAATTGTTTTGAATGTTACTAAGAATTTTTTATTTCCCCTTGAATCTGAATAAAAATCCTTTCGTAAAAAATCTATTTTTGTTTTTAATCCAAGTTCCTCCTCAAATTCCCTTAGAGCAGCTTCTTCATAATTCTCATTTGATTGAACATGCCCACCAACAGGAGTTGACCAATGTAATGGACAAAACGAAACTTTTTTGCTCCTTAACTGCAAAGCCAATTCATTTTTGTCAACAATGTCTAGATATTCCATAATAAAAATAAAGAAAGCTGTTTAATAAAACTTTTTATTTCCTACAACCTTTTCCAAAAATCCCGGCAATGTTTTCAGATTTTTTATTATTTTAAATGGCTTAACTTTTTTTAGCTGTTTTATTGTGTAACATCCTGTTAAAACTCCAATGCTTTTGACTTTTGCGTTGTTTGCAGCTATAATATCATAAATTGAATCTCCGACCATAAAATCCACCTTATGTTTTTCTAATTTTTCTGCTCTTAATATCGCTGCCGGACATGGTTTTGAACACTCAACCTTGTCAGCTCCGATAATTTTCTTGAAATATTTTTTATTTAAAACAGCACCTTTCAGCAAAGCAAAAATAACTTTTATATTGCAGTTTGAAAGAATATACAAATGATACTTTTTGTTGTATAATCTTTTTATTATATCTTTTACAAAAGGCAAAGTTTTGGAAAATTTCCAATACTCTTTTATTAAAATGTCGTCGTGAATTTTAGTTAATTTTGCTATTTTCTCCCAGGAAGTATGCTCCGGAGTTATAGCTTTTCCAACTAAATAATGTGGTTTTCCAAAATGTTCTATAATTTCCCTAGATTTTTTTTCGGGAAAACCCAACTTTCTTAATGCATAATTATAACTTTTAATATGGGCTTTATCTGAATTTAATAATGTACTATCCAAATCAAAACATATTATTAATCTTTTTTTGAAAAACATTTTAGAGCAAAAATTTATAGTGTTTCTTGAAAGTATTTATGAAATCATTTATTTTTTTAATTCCAAATTCCGAGATAATCCCGTCAATTTTTTCTGCCTTGACAAACTCGAAAGCATTGTTTAAAACTTCTATATTTTTATTTTTGATATCCCATACTTCTTTTCCATCCCTAATCTCTAGTTTCTCTTTATGCCCTTCTTTTAATGTTTCTGGATCAAATTTCAAAGCCTGTGTTACGCAATAGATTTTTTTATTGTATTGTTTTGCCAAATCAACAAAAAGCTCAGTTCCTATTTTATTTGCAATCGAACCGTCGACAGTTATTGCATCGGCACCAAATAAAAAAATATCGCATTTTTTCAAGCCGATTCTTGCCTGTAAATCAGTCAGGTAATAAACTTTAATTCCTGCTTTTGCCAAATCCAAGGCAGTTTTTCTTCCCTGAAATAATGGCCTTGTTTCAGTAACATAAACTTCGAATTTTCTTCCGGAATTTCTGGCAGCTGTCAACAATTTTACAACATTGCTTGAATGGCAGTGAGTCATTATTTTATCATTATTTTTTATAACCTTCAAGCCGTAATAATTTATCATGTAATCTGCCCAAGGAAAATATAATGTTGCTTCCCTCACACCTTGATTTATGTCCTCGAACGCATTCGCAAACTTTAACATATTCCTTGTTAATGGTTCTGTCGGCCTTAAATTTTTCAGAATTTTTAATGATTGCTTATCTCTCCTTATTTTCAATGCTTCCAATGCAGCTTTTGCAACATTTGTTGCCCCCTGAATTTTTACTGTTTTTATATCTCTGCATATACTTTCAAATTTAGAATTGAAATTCACATTTCTCTTTTTTACTTTACCCATAATTAAGTTAAAGAAACATATTTTTTAAAGGTTTTGCATTCAAAACTAAAATTTATAAATGCTCGATATTTTAGATTTATAAGAAAAGAGGTAAACTTTTTGTCAAAAGTTTAATCAAAAAATGCTCGAGTCATTGATAAATCCTAAGAAAGCTGAAAGACGTCCTTGGGAAATGTTTTTTATAGGTTTAATATGGACTATAGTTGCAATAGTTTTAGTTGATTTGATATTTCTTAAAAATTACACATTTGCAAAATATAACAGCATATTGATAATAACCTTCGCTGTTATGCTGTCTATTCCATTTATGTTTTATCTGATAAAGTATGAAGAAAAGAAATGTTTGAAAATAGAGAAGGAAAAAACTTTAATGAAAGAGCATGGAAAAGCTATTCTGGCTTTCACATTTTTATTTTTAGGTATCATGGTTGCTTTTATTTTGGCTTTTATAGTTTTATCTATTCCGGGTTTATTCCCGGATTATATTATATCTGAAAATTTTGATGCTCAGATAAGAACTTACTGTAGTATAAATATGCCTGGAGCTGTTGAGGATTGTGTAAAAAATGTGGGTGTGGGAACAGTATCACAAGGAATTGTTCCTGGATTCAGTGAGGGTTTAAGCAGAATTGCGAGAATCTTAACAAATAATTTTTATGTGATGATTTTTGCTTTATTATTCTCTTTTATCTTTGGTTTTGGTGCTATATTTATTTTAACTTGGAATGCCTCTGTTATAGCGACTGCAATAGGAATATTCATAAATGCAAGTTTAGCTAAATTGCATACCGGATTTTTACGTTATCTTGTCCACGGAATTCCTGAGATTCTAGCATATTTTATAGCTGCTTTGGGCGGGGGTATCATAAGTATCGCTGTGATTAAACATCATTATAAAGACGATAAATTCTGGCGTATTTTACAGGATTCTTTAGATCTGATAATTTTAGCAATAGTTGTTTTAATTGTTTCTGCAGTTATTGAAGTTTTTATCATACCATTGCTTTTCTAAATATATTTTACAAAACATAAAACGTTGATTAATTAGCTTTTTAAATTGTTTTTTACTATTAAATAAATGCTCGAAAAGCTCAGAGAGAAAATTAAAAATGATCCTTTGATTAGAGGGGGATTGATAGTTGGAACTACAGCTGCAATAGCTGGTGTTGGTTTTTATCTTTATTTTTTCTTTATGGCCCGTTTTTTAAGCCCGATAGAGTATGGTATTCTCTACACATTAATTTCTATAACCCAATGGTGGACAATTCCTGATGAAACAACAAGAAGTGTTATGAGTAAATATACTGCAAAATATGTTATAAATGACGAATATGGAAAAATAAGTTATATTCTAAGAAGAGCCACAAGAAGGTTGCTTATAATGAGCATTATAGCCTTTTTTATTTTTATACCTATATCTGTTTTTATGGGAAAATATTTAGACATAAATCCATTATTTATAATTTCAACAGGTTCAATGTTGGTATTAACCTCTATACTTCCTGCTTCTTGGGGAGTTTTACAAGGTTTACAAAGATTCTGGATTGTTGGATTTAGAGTTACATTGGATATGGTTTTAAGATTTGTATTCGGCATAGCTTTTGTTTTGCTTGGTTTCGGTGTTGCCGGAGCTTATTCAGCAATAGTTGCCGCAACTTTAGTTGTTTTAGTCATGTCTTATTATAGTTTAAAAGATATCTGGAAAATAAAACCTGTAAAAGTTGAAACTAAGGAAGTTTACAAATATGCCTGGCCTATTCTAATTGGTTCTGTCTTATTGACAATAATGTTCACTATTGATGTTATATTGGTGAAAAGATTTTTCTCTCCAATTGTCGCCGGTTATTATTCTGCTATATCAACCTTGGCAAAAGTTATTTTCTTTGCTGGAACAGGATTAACGCGAGTTATGTTTCCATTAGTGGCCGAAAGACACGAAAAAGGAGAGTGGCATAAGGATTTACTGTATAAATCATTAATAATAGTCCTCATTATTTCAATAATCTTAATAGTAATCTACACTTTATTTCCAAATCAGGTAGTTTCATTATTATTTGGGAATAAATATCTAGTTGATATAATATTAGACAATAAACTCTACATTCCTCTCTCTCATCTAGTAAAATATCTGGCAATATCAATGATGTTTATGTCCTTAACATATACTATATGTTTTTATAACTGGTCTATTAATAAAAAGAGATTTATTTTTTTGATAATTCTCGGAACTATAGCTGAAATTGTTTTGTTGCTTTTATCCCACAGAACAATATTTCAGTATATAAGAGTATTAATAATAGTTAATATAGCCCTATTTTTTATGATGCTAACTACATTAATAGAGAGAAAAAAGTATATTCAACAAAATAATTAATTTTTTAAATGTAATAAATCTAGGTTTAAAATGGAAGAAGAAGAAAAAGGAGAGATTGCAGAAAAAAGGGAATCTGAAAAAATAAATGCAGATGTAAAAGAGAAGCTGAAGAGTATCGGATCGTTTTTAAAGAAAAACGAACTGATAGTTTATCTCGTAATTTTAATCGCAATAATTGTGATTTCTTGCATAGTGAGAGTTTCCCCAATTCCAAATTTTAAGAACCAGGTTACTGGAGAAATTTTAATACCAGACTTGGATCCCTTTTTATTTTTAAGATATGCAGAACATATAGTAAACAACGGAAGTTTATATTCAATAGATCCTTTAAAATATTCTCCATTAGGTTATCCTACAACCACGTACAGTATGATTTCATATACGATAGCTTTTATACACAGCATAGTTCACACCTTTAATCCTGAAGCAACTGTAGCTTATAGCGCTGTTTTATATCCAATAATATTTTTTGCTATAGGACTTATCGCATTTTTCTTCCTGATAAGAAAAATTTTCAAATCAAATTTGATTGCAATAATATCGACTTTCCTCCTATCTATAATCCCGACATTTTTATACAGAACTACTGCAGGCATTTGTGATAAAGAACCTTTTGGTATGGCGATGACTTTTATTGCTTTGTTATGCTTTGCATATGCATGGGATGCAAAAAAGATTTACATTGCGGTTATACTAACATTATTATCTGTATTAGCAACTGTTACTTTGGGTGTAAGCTGGGGTGCTGTCAGTTATCTTTACATGATTTTAGGTTTATTTATGTTGCTTGCTATGATATTCAACAAAATAGAAAAAAAGCATGTTCTTATTTACGGATTATGGGTTATTTTGTCTATAGTTTTGATAAATGTTTATCTAAAAGGAAGTGTTGTCAGATTTTCCACAAATTTGACTGTTGCAATTTCCATTTTTGCTTTAATCGCAATATTGATTGATGAATTATTGTTCGAAACAAAGATTAAGGAATTTTTAAAGTTGGATAAGATAAAGATTCCTTCCAGAGTTGTAAGTCTTGCTATATCACTTATAGTTGGATTAATTTTCGCATTTTTAATACCGCAGATAGGGGGCGGTGATTTTAATTTGATAGACAAGATTAAACTCGGTTTGCTACATCCTTTCGGTGTAGACAGATTAACATTAACCGTAGTTGAAAATTCACAGCCATATTTTGTAAACTGGATCGAGAATTTAACTCCACTATTATTTTGGATTTTTATTATTGGAGCAATATTTTTGTTCTATGAAACATTTTCCGAATTTAACAAAAAGAATAAAATTATTCTTAATTCTGGTTTCTTAATTGTTTTGGCCGGAATAATATTCAGCAGGTATAATTCTAGTAGTATTTTAAATGGTGAAAATTTCATAAGCCAGTTTTTCTTGTTTGGTTCAATGTTTTTATTCTTAATTTTGGTTTTATATGTCTATATAAAAAGTTACCTAAAAGACAAAGAAGAATTTGATAAATTTAAGAATATTAATGCAATGTATTTGTTGTTAAGTTCATGGTTTTTCTGGATGTTATTGTCAGCAAGAGGAGCAATAAGGTTATTATTTGTGTTATCCCCAATTATCGCCATAATTGCTTCATATTCACTAGTCCATTCATTGAATAAAGCTGTTAAATATAATAAAACTAAAGATGAAATTAAAAAAATAATATGGTGGATTTTAGTTATAGCTATTACAATCGCATTAATTTATTCCTCAATAAATTTTATCAGAAGTGATTTTTCTTCAACAAAGAATTTGGGGCCAAGTGCAAGCTTGCAATGGCAAAGAGCTAGTGATTGGATTGAGAAAAACACTCAGGAAGATTCTGTATTTTCACATTGGTGGGATTATGGATACTGGTTGCAATATCTAGGGAATAGGGAAACTGTTTTAGATGGTGGAAACAGTATTCCGTATTGGGATCATTTATTTGGAAGGCATGTTCTAACTGGACAAAATGAGACTGAAGCTTTAGAATTTTTAAAAACACATGACACAGATTACTTAATAGTAGATCCTACTGATATTGGTAAATACGGCGCTTACAGTTCAATTGGTTCCGATGAGAATTATGATAGATTAAGCTGGATTTACTCCTTTAATTTAGATGAAAAGCAGACTGTTGAAGAAAAAGAATCTATTAAATATATTTATGTTGGAGGTTCTCCTTTAGATGAAGATTTTTTATGGAACGGAAATCTTTATCCTAAAAATCAGGCATATGTAATAGGATTTATCGTTGACATGCAGGAAGTAGTATTTAGTGACCAGATGATGTCTATTAATATAAAACAGCCGATAGCTGTCTTGCATTATAACAACAAACAGGAACAAGTTCCAATTAATTGTGTTTATTATTACAACAAAAAATATACATTTGATGGTGGTATGAATGCATGTCTTTATATTGTTCCTAGAATAGATCAAACTCAATTTTCCGGTAAAGGTGCTGCTCTATTCTTAAGTGAAAGGGCTATGAGAGCTTTATGGGTAAAGCTTTACTTTTTTGATGAAGGTGAAAATTTCAAAGGTGTTCATACAGAGAGAGATCCATTTATAGAACAGATAGAATCTTCAAATAATATAACAATCGGAGATATTGCTATTATTCTTGGGGAAGTAAGAGGTCCATTGAAAATTTGGCAGATTAGCTATCCTGATGGAATAGAAATCAAGCCAGAGTATTTAGAAAAATATTATCCTGACAAGAAAATTCAGTATGCTGCAGGATTCGTTTAATTAAAATGGACATTTGGTTGATAGTATGTTTAATATTAAGCTTTTTAATAACATTCTTAATTATACCCTTATGGATAAAAAAAACAAGAGATGTTGGTTTAGTTGAAGAAGATTGGCAGAAAATAGACAAACCAAAAGTTTCTGAAGCTGGTGGGTTAATTGTTTTGATAGGTTTTCTGGTATCTGTTTTCTTTTATGTAGCTATTAAAACTTTTGTTTATAAAACACAATCAGATATCTTGGATATTTTTGCAATATGTCTTTCTGTTCTAATTGTTTCGATGATTGGTTTTACCGACGATATTCTGACATGGAAAAAAGGTTTTAGACAGTGGGTCAAACCGGTTTTGACTATATTTGCCTCGCTCCCATTAATAATTATCAACATCGGACAATCAACAGTTAATATTCCCTTTATTGGAAATGTCAACTTTGGTTTATTTTACCCGTTACTTTTAATTCCTCTCGGAGTTGTCGGGGCATCAAACGGATTTAATATTCTGGCTGGTTACAATGGATTAGAAACAGGCATGGGAATTATCATCCTTGGATTCTTAGGATTCGTCTCTTTTTTAAACGGACAAACATGGTTGACAGTAATAGCTTTATGTGCAGTATTCTCCTTGATAGCATTTTTAATATTCAACAAAAACCCTGCAAAAGTATTCGGTGGTGATGTCCTTACGTATTTTATAGGGGGGTTAATCGCTTGCTTGGCAATAGCCGGGAATATGGAAAAAATAGCTTTAATATTATTTATTCCTTATTTTATCGAAATTATTCTGAAGGCCCGCAGTAAATTTCAGGCCTATAGCATGGGAATACCGCAACCAGATGGAACAATAGAAAAAAGATATGAAAAAATTTATGGTTTGGAACATTTTTTCATAAGCTTTTTAAAAAAAATTAAACCTTCCCATAAAGTTTATGAAAGAGATGTCGTTTGGTCAATATCAATTATGGAAATTTTGATAGTTTTTATCATTATTTTATTTGTATAATGAATAATATAAATACTTTAAAAGAAAATAAACTTCTTTAGAAAAGAAGTTTAATCAAGAAATTCAACTGAAAAAAATGAAAATAATAATAACTGGTGGAGCCGGATTTATAGGGAGTAATTTAGCTTTAGAATTAGTAAAAAGAGGGCATGAAGTAAAAATAATTGATAATTTTATAACTGGCAGAATTAAGAACGTTACAACAATTTTAGAAGAGTTGGGTATAGAACAAGACTTAACGATAGTAAAAGGTGATATTAAAAACAGAGATTTTTTAGAAAAGGAATTCAAAGGTTTCGACGCGATTTCTCATCAGGCAGCCATACCGTCAGTTCCAAGATCTATTACAGACCTTTACCCATCTCATGATTCGAATATAAACGGAACGTTCAATGTATTAGTTGCTTCAAAAAATGTTGGAGTCAAAAAAGTAGTTTATGCTTCTTCATCCTCAATTTATGGTGAGAGGGTTGGAAAATCTAAAATAGAAACAATGAAGCCGCAGCCATTAGCTCCTTATGCTATTCAAAAATTGTCTGGAGAGATATATTGTAAAAATTTTGCTCATCTCTATGGTTTATCGAGTGTTTGTTTGAGATATTTCAATGTTTTTGGTCCTAGACAAAATCCAAATTCAGAATATGCTGCAGTTGTTCCAAAATTTATCAAAATGATTTTGAATGATAAATCTCCAACAATTTATGGGGATGGAAATCAAACAAGAGATTTCACATATGTAAAAAATGTGGTAAATGCAAATATTCTGGCTTTAAATTCACTTAAAGTTCACTTTGGAGAAACATTGAATATAGCTTGTGGAAGATCAATTTCAATAAATGAATTGACAGAATTAATAAATAAATTTACTGGAAAAAATATAAAACCGGTTTATGAAAAGCCACGTCCTGGAGAAATTAAACATTCTTTAGCTAATGTAGACAAAGCAAAAAAACTTATCGGATACAAACCATTATACTCATTCGAACAGGGGCTAAAAGAGACAATAAAGTGGATAAAGGAGAAAGAGTAAAATGATTTGCCTCACCATAGATTGCGAACAGTGGAATCTAGCTGAATTAAGAGGGAACATTTTTCCGGAGAATAACAACACAATGTTTAGTTTTCTTGGAAATGAGAAACTTCTTTATTTATTTGACAAACATAATATTAAATCAACTTTTTTTATTACGGGGTTTTTTGCTGAAAATGAAAAATTACAGGTTAAGGAAATAGCAAAAAAACATGAAATAGCAAGTCATGGTTACAGTCATGATTACTGGAAAAATAAAAAGCTGGATATAGAAAAGGATATTAAAAAATCAAAAGAAATTCTGGAGAAGATTTCCGGAAAAAGAATCATTGGTTTTAGAAGTCCACAGATGCAATTTTCAGAACAGTTGATAAAAAGTTTAGAGAAATTAAATTTTAAATATGATTCGTCCTTGCATCCTTCTTTTATACCCGGGAAATATTCAAACCAGAATTTACCAATTAAACCATTTAAACCATTTAATTATGAAATTATAGAGTTTCCTGCGGCTGTTTTTCCGACGACAAGATTGCCGGTAAGCTGGACTGTTTTTAGAAATATGCCCTCTGCTTGGATTAATTCCGCTGTTAAAGGCTTATTGAAAAGAGAGATAAATCCTGTTATTTATATTCATTCCTGGGAATTCATAAAGTTCAAAAGAAGGGGGGTCCCATTTTATGTTACAGCCCAGACAGGTAATAAATTTTACAGAAAGTTGGAAAATTTCATTAAATACTGGGAAAATAAAGGGCAGGAATTTTGCCCATTACAACAATTAATCTAGATTAACTTTTCCTTTTACAATATAATTTTTTCTTCTCTCAGAAGTTATTGCATCAAAAGTTATTAAATCTGCTATTAAACCAAAGAACCAAAACAAAATTCCGATTAAAAATAACAAGAAACCTAAGAAAAACAATGGCAAGCTTGCACCAATGCTTATTCCTAAAATTAATTTTCTTATAGTCATCCAAAATAGAATTATAAATCCTAAAAATCCTGCTACAAATCCTGTTGTGCCGAACAAATGAGATGGTCTTGAAGAGAAAGATGTGAAAAATTTTATAGTGAGTAAATCGAGAAAACCTGTGAACATTTTTATTGGCTTATATTTTGACTTCCCCTTATATCTTTTTCTCACTTTAATGGCAATTTCTGTCACAGAATAACCTTTCCATAAAGCAAGTAGCGGCAGATACCTATGCATTCCGGCATACATTTTGATATTATCAGAAACTTCTTTCCTATAACCTTTCATTCCACCAATAGGATCTTTTAATTTTATTCTGAATAATTTTCTGACCAACCAAGAACCAAATTTTGAATATAAGCTTATTTTTTGCCCTTGAGATAATGTCCTGGAACCGCATACAACATCATAATCCTGTAATTTCTGATAAAATAAAGGAATATCATTAGGATCATGTTGCAAATCTGCATCCATAGTTATAATGTATTTTCCAGAAGCAAAATCAGAACCAGCCATCAAGGCCGTTGACTGACCATTTCTTCCTCTTAACCGAACAATCTTAATATTCCCATCATTTTTAGCTAAGGTAGATAACATTGGGAAAGAATTATCTGTAGAACCGTCGTCAACAAAAACAATCTCATAATTCTTTTTTAATTTGATTAGAATCTCTTTTATTCTTTCATATAAAAGATTAAGGTTTTCTTGTTCATTATGAACTGGGATTACAATCGAGATTTCAATCTTAACCATTTTTTAAATAAAAAATTGAGATTTATAAAGATTTATAGGTTACAAGATAACTAAGCCCCGGAAGCTAAAATTCTTCTTAGGGGTGGTCCAAATATTTTTGTTAATTGCAAAGGCATTGTTTTTTTCCATAATTTAGAAAGTTTTTGCATCTTACCCTCTCTAGGGTCAAATATCCTCGCTTTACCCAAATAAAAATATAATTTAGATGTATCAATTTGTTTTCCGTTAAATTTTTTCTTAAATTCAAAATTCCCTGAATTTTCTCTCGAACTATCCAAATCTAAAATTTTAATTTTATTTTCTTTAGCCCATTTAATCGAATTCCATAATAAAAAAGATATCGGATTATATGATTTATATTTTTCTAAGCTGTAACCGGAGTACCATACTAAAATATCCTTAAACCTAACAAAACCAACAGCACCTATTGCTTTTCCATCAAAATAAGCAAAGAAAATAACAAAACTGTAATCTTTATTTAACTCTAATATTTTTTTGAAAAATTTCTGTGAATGTGGGGGACTTCCGAGCTGTTTCATTGTTTTTAGATGTAGATTATAAAACAAAGTTAAATCTTTTTTTTCAAATTTTCTAAATTCTAGACCTGATTTAATGCCTTTTCTTATTATATTTCTTAATTTTTTATTAAACCCGAAAAATATTTCTTCTTCATCCTTGGATAAATCTAATGAAAAAGAACTGTCTTTAAAGGGTTGTTTGTAATTTAATTCCAAAAAATATTTTCTTAAATTATTGTTTATCCCCTTAAGCTGTAATGTTTTAACTTTATTTTCTTTTATAATTTGAATAAGTTTATCCTGGAATAATTTTAAAATCTTTTTTACTTCATCTTCCTTTAATTCTTTTTTAAAACATGGTCCAACACCGTGCCCTACAAAAGGTAAGGAAACTATCCTATTTCCCAATAATCTGCTCTTTATCAAAACTAAAGGGAAGACTGCCATTATCTCGCTATTTTCTTCAGATATTAAATAAATTGATTTATAATTATAGATTGAATCTAAAAAAATTTTCCAAGTAGTTGTTTTAAATGCTCTAGCTAAATTATCTCTTTCATTAGAAAATATGAATTTATCATATCTTTCATAATTTTTCTCTTCTAAAAAGCTTATTTCCATTTTAAATTAATTTTAAATATGCCATAAAGATTATTTTATTATGAAATTTAATATAAAGTGGCTCGGGATTATAGGTATAATTATTTTAATATATCTTTTAATAAAAACAGACTTAAAAACATTATGGCAAACAATAATAACAATTGACATTATTTGGTTAATTCCGGCATTTATTTTTTTAATTTTAACAACAATAATCAATTCCGCGAGATGGAAATATATAGTTGAAAAACTAAATATGAAAATATCACTAAAAGAAGCTACTGTTATAACATTCAAAGCCATGTTTGGAGAACATTCTCCAGGAAAGATGGGAGAAATGTTTGTCCGTGCTGCTTATCTTAAAGACAAAATAAAAGAAAGCTGGGGCAAAATAATTTTTTCTGTGGTGTTTAGCAGATTTGTGGATATTTGGGTTACTGCTATCGAAGCTGTAATTGCAGTATTATTTTTGTTGTTCTTATTTGGAATAAAATCCTCTATAATATTCCCAGTTCTCGGAGTTTTAGTTTTAATAATTATAGTATTTATATTATTAAAAAATGAAAAGATATTCAGAAAAATTTTAAAGCCGATTTATAAATTCATTATGCCAAAAAAATACAGGGAAGATTTTGATAAGAGTTTTGATAATTTTTATGATGGTTTTAAAAATATTAATTTCATGGTTTTATTTATATGTTTTTTATATGATTTGGTTGCCTTACTTACTGTAGCATTTTGTTTTTATTTTTTGGGTTTAGCATTAAATATTCATTTCCCCTTACATTTGACAATTTTAGCTGAACCATTGATGACAATCGCTGTTTCCCTTCCAATTTCCTTTTCCGGACTTGGCGCAAGAGAAGCTGTTTTTGCATTCTTATTTTCTTTGATAGGAGTAGGAGTTGAAACAGCAATAATATTCTCATTATTATTTTTTATATTAAGAAATCTCGTGATGGTACCTGGGATAATAATGATTCTAATTGAAAAGAAGTCTAATAAAGAAATTCATAAATAACTAAAACAGCTCCTTGGGAGGTATCATTAGGATTTATCAAAAATGCATTTGCTATTTTTAATTTATTTTGATTTTGTTGAATATAATTATTAATCCATTCCGGATGCTGTTCAAACAAAGAAACCATAGCATATCTTGGTTTTAACTCCAGAACTTTAGATTCAAATTCTGTCTGATTTTCAGCAATTCCGAATGGTTGAACTAATCTTTCTGAATAATAAACTAATTGTGGTTGAGACTGGCTTATTATTAAATCATTTTTGTTGGAATTCTCCTTTAACCATAAACCAGCTTCTTTTATTGGTTCGTAGCTTGTCAATCTGTCTTTTATTAGAGAACTTGCTCTTTGAATGTGGGAGTCCCCATAAGCAAATCCCGGAATATTGATAAATGCTATAAATAATAAAAATAATATAACGATAAGAACTGCAACTATCATATGAATTTTTTTCTTGATAAAATCATATATGCTCATTAAAGAATGTCCGGCTATCAGAAATATCGCCGGATAAGACATCATTAAGTAACGTTCGTCATAAAGTTTAGTATTAAATGCAAAATAAACAAATGGGATTATAATACACAAGAATAAAAACATGTAATCATTTAGCTGCTTAGATTCTTGCTTCCAGAACGTATTGAATGACAAAAACAATTTAATCAAAAGCCATAATCCGATTATAAACAGAATTAAAATTCCAAGTTTCAATGCATCCATAGGCCATGTCGTGAAATATAAAGCAGTTCCATACATTTCACCTCCGCCTGCAGCAATATGAGTTTGTTGCATTATTTCTAGCCTTGTTACAAACTGTTGTAGAGGATTTCCATATGCTATCCAATAGTATAAGAAATAAGGTAAAGATGCTATTAAACCGGAACCCAACGAAATCCATAAATTCTTATTTTTGAACATAGCCAGTTTATCGGTAAAAAGCAAATAAACAAAAAATATTGCAGGAAATAATATATTAATTTCTCTGGCAACAAAAGCAATTATGAACAGAGGCCCGACTAACCACGCCGCAATTTTAGATTTTTTTAAGACAAATCCTTCATAAAAGCAATAAATCAAAAGCAGGGCTGTAAACAAACCAATCGGTTCTGGTAATAATCTCGTATCGACAAATAAATCAACCCAGAATACAGAAAATAAAAATGATGCTGTTAAAGCTATTTTTTTGTTAAATATTTTGCTTCCAAGGAAATATATCAATATTATTGAGCCTAACGAGAATAGTATCTGCAAGAATCTAAATGTTATTTCCGTTGCTCCAAATTTATACAGTAATGCATATAATGCTGAAGAACCAATTTGACGACCTGCATTAAAACCTACATCCGGGGTTCCAAATGCCCAAGCTTTAGCTTTTAATAGATAAACTGCTTCATCCCACCATAACGGTTGATTCATCGTCTTAAAAAAGAAATAGATCCTTATTGCAAAAGCAAAAAGTAAAATTGCAACAAAAACTATATTGTGATGATCACTAAACCATTTAAATGCCTCTTTGGCTCCCTTTTTAAAATTGGTTTCTTGTTTTACCTCTTTCATCTCTTCCATTAATAATTTAAATAAAAAGAGTTTAAAAGATTTCTCATTTTTCTTTGATATAGTTTCCATTGATAATATTTAAATAAGATAAATCATTGGAGTAAAAATGAGGCTAAGCGGAGAATATCGAGATAAGGGAGAATATCATAAGAATTTGGATAAAAACTGGCCATACTATCCAGTATATTTGGAAAAAATGGCTTTTGTTAAAAAAATTCTGAGAGATTTGGACAGAAAGTCTAAAATTTTAGATGCCGGTTGCGGTGAAGGAATTTTAGTAGAAGAATTGAAGAAAGAAGGTTTTGATATTATAGGTTTGGATTATAATTATTCATCAAAATATGTTAAAAAAGGTTCTATATTTGACATGCCTTTTAAAGACGAAACTTTTGATGTTATTTTATGTTTGGATGTTATAGAGCATCTGAATTTTGAAGAGTAGGAAAAAACATTAAAGGAAATTAATAGAGTTGCTAAAAAAAATGCTTTAATAATCCTATCAATCCCTAATTTGGCTCATTTAGCCTCAAGAATCTCTTTTTTATTTTTGGGAAAATTACTAAGAACATCTGATATTAAAAGACATAAAGGAGATAGGCCTTTTGCAGAATATAAGAATATTATTAAAAAATATTTTAAAATTAAAAAAATAAGGGGGCTTTTTCCAACTTGTCCGATAATTTCAATATTAACATTAAAGATTCCGTCAAAGGTTGTTTGGTTGCATAAGATTTATAATTCCATATTAGCAATTCCTTCTATAAGTTTCCAGAATATATACATATGCAGAAAGTAAAATGAAAATCCTTATAGATTTAACAAATACACCGCATGTCCTATTTTTCAGACCAATTATTGAGAAATTAAAAAAAGCCGGGCATACTGTAATTTTAACTGCCCGTGAATACAGTCAGACAATTCCTATGCTTGAATTTTTCAATTATGATTATTATATGCTAGGCAAGCATGCTGGGAAATTAAAGATTAAAAAAGCAATAAATTTATTTGAAAGGGTTTTAGATTTGATTTCATTTATCAAAAGGTATGATCCGGATATAATAGTCAGTCACCAGTCACCTTATGCGACCTTGGCCGGATTTTTAACTGGAAAAAAAACAGTTTTTATTTTTGATAATGAAAATGCATTTTTTCAGAATTTGATGTCAATACCTTTTGCTTCAAAAATATTAGCTCCCGAGACATTGAATAAAGAGAAAATGTTTTTCAGAAAGATTAATCATTATCCTGGATTAAAAGAATCTGTCTATCTTTCAGAGATTGAACCTGATAAAAAAGTTTTATCCGGACTAAATATAAAAGAAGGAAAGAAGATAATTGTTGTTCGTCCAGAAATGAATACCTCTGCTTATTATAACGTGGAAAAGGATATTCTCACACCGTTAGTAGAAAAATTAACCGAGATATATAATGTTATCTTAATACCCAGAGATGAAAAGCAAAGAGAACATTTTGCAAAAATTAAGGATATAATCATACCAAAAAATGCTGTGGATGGTCCATCTTTGATTTATTATTCTGATTTATTGCTTGGAGCCGGAGGAACGATGAACAGAGAAGCTGCTGTTTTGGGTAAAAAGATCTTGACAACATACCAGGAAAAAGAATTGGAGGTGAACAAATGGTTGATTAAAAAAGGTTTAATTGAGAAGAATATTAATCCAAGTATTGAAGATATAAAAAATTTAATCAATAAAGAATGGAAAAAAGAAAATTTTGTAGAAAAAGGCAAAGAAGCAAGAAAACAGCTAATAAACACAATCATAAGTTTTGAAAAAGTAAAGGAAAGATTAAATTTTAATGTTGTCTTAACATCAGATATCGAGTTATGGTCATGGAATAAGGACTTTGAGCAGGATATTAAAAAGGGAGTATATGAATTAGAAAAATTAGCTGAAAATGAGAAAATTCCAGCAACTTTTTTTGTTTCATTAAGTGATAAAGGTTACAATGATAAAAATTACATGAAGAAAATAGAAGAATTGATTAAAAAGATAAAATCGGATTATATTCAATTCGGAATTCATACACACTGTAAGGATATTCCAATAAATTTTAGCACGGAATCCGATGATTTAAAGGATTATGATGAAGACCAGATATTGAATATTTTGATATGGTATAAAAATGAGATGGAAAGGATATTAAATAAAAAAGTTATTGTTCACAGGGCTGGAAGTTACGCTATACCCTCCTTGGAAATTTTGAATAGAATATTTGGAAATACTGGATTAAAAATAGACAGTTCAGATGTAGGTTCCGAGTATTCTAAAATAACAAAATTTGATAATCTGATTGAAATACCTCCGTCAACAAACAAAAAATTAAGTAAGCAGTTAAGAGTTTTAAGTACGGAACAGATGTCATTCAAGGAAATTTTAAAATTTATTAAAAAAGCTAAAGGAAAAACAAATAATCTGGTCATAAATTTTCATAGTTTCAGTGTTTATGGAAGTTTGGGTAAAAAAGCTAAGAGAATTTGGTATTTTATACCAAAACCAATCAAATTTTTATTAAAACCTTTGGTGAAAAAGATAAAAGAATCTTCTATGCAAAGAAGCGATAAAATATCTGATAATTTTTTAGATTTAAAAGTTCTAATTTCATATTTAAAAAACAATGGTTGTAAATTCGTTAACCTTAATGATCTAAAAAAATAAAATGGAAAAGATAAACGTTATCCATATAACTCAAAAATTTTGGCCAACTGTTGGGGGTGGTCAGGTTCATATAATGAATTTAGTTAAAGAACTAGTAAAAGAAGGAATTTCCTCCGAAGTAATTTGTTTGGGGGTTGGAACGAAAGAAAAAATAAATAATAAATTTGGATTTCCAATTGTCTACTCTAAATATTGCAATAATAAAAGATTTCCGCTGATAATAAACAGATTTATAGAGGCTTTTTGGATTTTTGTTATGTTTTTCAAAGCTCTAAAATTTAGAAAAAATAATTATTTGAATATAATCCATACCCATGACGAATTTGCTTTTTTATTGGCTATGTTGTTTAAACCATTTTTTAAGTACAAATTAGTTGACACTGAACACAGAAGTCTTTTTTCAAAAGGAGAGAAGATTACGAAGATGTTAAATAAGATAAATTACAAGTTGGCGAAAAAAAGATGTGATTATATAATAGCTGTTGATGATGGTATAAAAAAAAGATTTAAAGAATATAATTTAAAGAATATTGATCTAATAGAAAATGGAGTTAATGTTGAAAAGTTCAAGCCAGAAAAAAAAAGAAAAGAATATATAACTTTTGTCGGAAGATTTGATGAACTAAAGGGTGCTGATTTATTTCTTAAATTGGCAATTGAACTTAATAAAAAATTAAAATCAAGAAAAGTTCCCGCTTTTCTGGTCCAGAAAAATCAAAAGATTTTTCTTAGAAATCTGAAATTTTTGATGATTGGGGAAGGTCCACTGGAAGAATTTATCAAAAATACAGTCAAAAAAGAAAATATCGACTTAACAATTAAAATAGCTGAACATGAACAACTAAAGGATTATTTCAATAAAAGCATTTTAGTAATAAGCCCGTTAAGAATAAATAGTTTAAGTTTGGTAAGTCTGGAATCCATGGCTTGTGGTGCTATAAATTTAAAATCGGACATAAGTTCAAGACCGATAACAAATGAAAAAAATGGGTTTATATTCAAGATAAATGATTTTGAGGATCTGGTGTCTAAAACCGAATATATAATAAAAAATCAGTCTAAAATTGATAAAATTGGATTAGAAGCTCGAAAAACTATAATCAAAGATTTTGATATCCAAAAAAGTATAATGAAGACAATAAATATTTATAAACTGATTTTGGGATGATAATATTATAAAATGGTGTCTATTATAGGTACAAAATATTCTGGCCATGATGCTGGAATTTTTTTATTGGAAAAAGAAAATGAACCTTTTGGTTTAGACAAGGAAAGAATAACTCGGCAGAAACATGATATAAATTTCCCATATGAATGTCTAGAATTTGTTTCTAACAAATTAAAGGGGCAAAATGTTGTAGTTGCTTTTTCTGATAGTAATGTTAGTTTAAAATCAACAGTTAAAGAATGTGATAAAAATTTTCATATTAAAGACTATTTGTCTTGGAGAAAAGAGAATATTGGGGAAAAAACAGTTAAAGATAATTTTACTTACAAAATTGCTAGCAAAATTTATAGGTCAAAGTTAGTAAGACCATTTGATAATTATCTGACTAAAAACTATTTAAAAAAGAAAGTTAAAAGCTGTTTGCCTAACAGTAAATTAATCGATGTTGAAAGATATGACCACCATTTATGCCACGCTGCTGCTGCATACCATTTCTCCAATTTTAAAAAAGCATTATCAATAACTTTAGATGGATGGGGTGATTATTATTGTTCGAGAGTTTTTTTGTGTGATGATAAAATTAGGTATATAACTGGGACAAGAGGCGAAGATTCCATTGGACAGACGTATACATCATTTACTGAAGCATTGGGTTTAACCCCAAATTCTGACGAGGGTAAAGTTGAAGCTCTAGCAGCTTATGGAGCAAGAGATAATGATTTATATAAAAAATTGAGAGAAGAGATAATAGTTGAGGGATTAAAAATTAAAATAAAAAACAAGAATTTGGTTAAAAGAGAACTGTGGGAAGTTGAAAAAGTATTTAAACCATTAGTTCAAAAATATGGGGATAAGGATAGTGCTGCAGCAATTCAACAGGTTTTGGAAGAAACCGGAGTAAAATTGATTCAAAATGCTGTAGATGAATTTGGGATAAAATATTTATGTTTTTCCGGAGGAGTTTTTGCTAATGTTATTATGAACCTAAAAATTTTCGAAGAAGTAAAACCCAAAAATATGTATATAATCCCTGCAATGTCTGACTCTGGAACAAGTCAGGGAGCTGTTGTCTTGTCTGCATTAAAACATGGGTTTAATATCTCGAATTTTACGAAAAGTGAAATGCCATACTATGGTCCAGAGTATAATGAAGATAGCATAAAAAGTGCTATTGAAAAATTTAAAGATAAGATTAAAGTACAAATAAGTGAAGACTGGACGAAACATGCTGCAGAACTAATCGAAAAGGGAAATGTGATAGGAATTTATCATGGCAAAATGGAGTATGGACCTAGAGCTTTAGGTAACAGGTCAATTTTAGCAGATCCTAGAGATATTAAAGTCAAGGATGTTATAAATCATACAATAAAGAGAAGGGTTTGGTATCAACCGTTCTGTCCTTCTGTCTTAGAATCTGAAAGGCAAAGATTATTTGAAAATTCATATAAACATAAACATATGGCGATAGCATTTTATGTGAAAGAAAAATATAGAGATAAAATTCCGGCAATAATGCATATTGATGGAACAGCTCGGCCACAATTTGTTGAGAAAAAAGATAATCCGAATTATTTTTCACTTTTATCTAGATTTAAGAAGCTTACAAATTATGGAATTTTGCTTAATACGTCTTTTAACCTGCATGGCAGAACAATTGTAATGACTCCGGAAGATGCCTTACAAGATTTTATTGATTGTGGCCTTGATTATTTATTTTTAGAAAAATATTTGATTAAAGTTAAAAAATAAAAATGAATAAAGAAATAAATACTGGAAAAACATTTGATAGTCAATTTGATTTTTACTATAAAGAAAAATTTGAAAAATGGACTTGGTATGGAAAAACAAAGGAAGAGGAATTTAAACATTTTTTGGAAATTTTTCCAAATATTAAAAAGAATGAGAAAATATTAAATGCTGGTTTTGGAAATCACACACTATTACAATCATTGGGGGAAAACTATCCAACTGCTGAAGTATATGGAATTGATGCATGTGATATTAGGAATGTAAAAGAGAGATTAAAAGATTTTAAGAATATTAAGATAATCCAATCAGATATTTTGGACATGCCTTTTAAAGACAATTATTTTGATAAAATTTGGTGTTGCGGGGTCTTGCATCACACAGAAAATCCAAGAAAGAATTTTGATGAATTAGTTAAAGTTTTGAAAAATAAGGGGGAGATATACATATTTATTTACAGGAAGAAGTTTAATTTTTATCTTGAATTAAGGAGAATCTTTAAAAACAGCCATAAATGGAATAGAAAAAAACAATATTATATTTCTTATATAATCGCTGTTTTATTTTATCCAATAATATTTTTAAAGAATAT
>Ga0066637_10000355_pt1 | contig 27382 bp, 39 predicted proteins | sample CryGeyCG2014_020_FD_62737 | JGI IMG/M metagenome (GOLD analysis project Ga0066637, IMG submission 62737) | Groundwater microbial communities from aquifer - Crystal Geyser CG08_land_8/20/14_0.20 | ecosystem: Environmental > Aquatic > Deep subsurface > Groundwater | place: USA: Utah: Grand County...
TGCGTGGTAAGTTCCTTCACTTCGTTCAGTCAAATTAAAAACTAAAAGTTAAAAATGAAAAATTACAGTTCAAAATTTAAAATTTTTAATTTTTAATTGCCTGCCCCGTTTAATGGCAAAGCAATTTGTTCGGGGTCATTTTGCATTTTCAAGTTTTTAGAAAACTTTTAGTTTTCTGAACAATGGTTTTTAATTTTTGAATTTTGGGGAATTGGGATTTGATTAGAAATTAGAAATTAGAAATTTCTTTATGCCAAGAACATATCCCATTGAAAAAGATAGGAATATAGGTATTATTGCTCATATTGACGAAAGTTAAATCGTAGAGTAAACTAAAATAAATAGATGTGTGGTATGACTAATGAAACTTCAACAATTATTGCCAAAGAATTAGATTTGGAGAAAAAAGAACTTGAAAGAGAGGGCTTGAGAGCTTATCTTGAAAGAGAACTTTTGAAAGTGAAAACGGAACTTTTTTCTCTGGCAATAAAATATAACCTAAAGAGTATCAAATTATTTGAGAAGGCGGTAAAAAAGGGCAAAATCCATGAAACCTCAGAGACAAGAGAAGATTTTTTTAGATGGGATTATTTAGAAAGAAAGATTGAAGCATTAGAGAATTCTCTTAAATCCCTATGACGGACTTAGGGATTCTTCAAGAAATAATTGAGGATGAATTTTTAGATATTGTTAAAAATATCTTAAAGCCCTCAGAAGAAAAATTGAGGGTTGTTTTAAATGATAAAAGTTTTATTGATATAAGGTTATCGCAAAAAGTTAAAAATCGGTTTGATTTTCACTGGGAGCGAAGGCATATAAATGGAACTATTTTCCGTTACGATAATTTTCCCGACATTCGTTTTAAACATTTAAAAAGTTTCCCTGAGCATTTTCATTATCAAAAAGATAATAAAGTTATTGAGGCAAAATTTAGAAAATCACCAAAACAGGGCTTTAAAGATTTCATGAATTTTGTAAGAAGTTATTTGAAAAAAGAGAAATAAAATTGAAAATTTATGCGAACATATCCCATTGAAAAAGATAGGAATATAGGTATTATTGCTCATATTGACGCCGGGAAAACAACCACCACCGAGCGGTTTTTATTTTATACCGGAATTACTCACAAGATTGGCGATATTGACGAAGGGACAACGGCGATGGATTGGATGGTTCAGGAAAGAGAAAGGGGAATTACAATTATGTCAGCCGCCACCACTTCTTTTTGGACGCCGATGGGCCTGCCGAAAAATAAAGAAAACGAATATAGAATCAATATTATTGATACCCCGGGCCACATTGATTTTACAGCCGAAGTTCAACGGTCTTTAAGGGTTTTAGACGGCGCGGTGGTTGTTTTTGACGGCGTAGCCGGGGTTGAACCTCAATCAGAGACCGTTTGGCGTCAAGCCGATAAATTTAATATTCCTCGGATTTGCTTTATAAATAAATTAGACCGTCTCGGAGCTTCCTTTGAAAAGAGTTTGGAATCAATTGAGCAAAAGTTATCGCCAAACGTCGTCCCGCTTCAAATCCCGAGCGGGATTGAGAATGAGATTGAAGGAGTAATTGACCTTTTGGAAATGAAGGTCCTAAAATTTGAGGGCGATATGGGGGAAAAAGTTAAGGAAGAAGAGATTCCGGCCCACTTATTGGCTCAAGCGAGAGTCTGGAGAGAAAAAATGGTTGAAAAGATTGTTGCCGAAGACGAAGAAATGCTCGGAAAGTATTTAGAAAAAAGAGAAATCACAATTGAAGAATTAAGGAAAACACTCAGAAAGGCAGTCCTTTCCTACAAACTGATTCCGGTTTTTTGCGGGGCCTCTTTAAGAAATATGGGTGTTCAACCCCTTTTGGATGCGGTCTGTTATTATCTTCCCAGCCCAAAAGACCTTCCGCCGGTGAAAGGAACTGACCCAAAAACCGGAGAAGAAATACAAAGGAAAGCCGAGGACAAAGAGCCATTTTCCGCTATCATCTTTAAGGTGGCGGCCGACCCTTATGTCGGAACCTTATCCTACTTTAGAGTTTATTCGGGTTCTTTAACCAAAGGGTCATATCTTTTAAACACCACTACCGGCGAAAGAGAAAGAATTGGTCGAATTTTAAGAATGCATGCTAATCTTAGGGAAGAAATTTCCGAAGTTTTTGCCGGAGACATCGCCGCTACCATTGGCTTGAAAGCAACTTCAACCGGCCATACCTTATGCGACGAGAACAACCCCATTGTTTTAGAAAAAATTATTTTTCCGGAACCGGTAATCTCAATCAGAATTGAGCCAAAGACAAAGGCTGACCAGGAGAAAATGGGTTTATCTCTAAGGAAATTAGCCGAAGAAGACCCGACATTTAAAATAAAAACCGATTTAGAGACCGGGGAAACAATTATTTCTGGAATGGGAGAGTTGCATTTGGAAATAATTGTTGACCGTATGAAAAGAGAATTTAAAGTTGAGGCAAACATTGGCAGACCTCAGGTTGCATATAAAGAAACAATAAAGAAGTTGGCCGAAGCGGAAGGAAAATATATTCACCAGTCGGGCGGACGCGGTCAGTATGGCCATGTCTGGTTAAGAGTAGAACCGAGGGAGCAGGGGAAGGGATTTGAATTTATTAATGAAATTAAAGGAGGAATTATTCCCCGAGAATTTATTCCGGCCGTAGAGAAAGGCGTTAAAGAAGCAATAAATAAAGGAGTGGTAGCCGGTTATCCCATGGTTGACATCTCGGTTGCTCTTTACGACGGTTCTTTTCACGAAGTTGATTCTTCGGAATTCGCTTTTAAAATTTCCGGTTCAATGGCTTTTCAGGCGGCAGCCAAAAAAGCAAAACCGATTTTGTTGGAACCGATTATGAAGTTGGAAGTTATAGTGCCTGGAGATTTTTTTGGCGATGTAATCGGCGACCTATCAGCCAGACGAGGAAAAATTGATGAAACAAAAGACAGGATAAATATGAAAGTCATAGACGCCAAAATTCCTTTGGCTGAAATGTTCGGTTATGCGACAGCCGTCAGGTCGCTCACCGAAGGCAGGGGTGTCTTTACTATGGAATTTGACCATTATGAGGAAGTGCCGGCCAACATCGCCCAAGAAATAATTGAAGGGAAGAGGAGATGATTATGCTGAATTACATCAAAAATTTCTCAGTCAATAAACTTGATGATGAGTTTGAACCTCTCTCCCAAGAAATTGAGAAACAAAATTTACCAAATGGTTTTAGACAATTTGCGCTGTATGCGATTGCTGAGCTTTTCAATAATATTAAAGAGCACTCCGACGCTTCAGAAGTATCAATCTCTGCAGCGATTAAAGACAACAATTTTTCTTTAATTATTTCTGACAATGGTATTGGCGTTCGGGAGTCCTATTTAAGGAAAGGGATTTACCCTAAAGATGATTTTTCTGCAACTCAATTTGCTTTAAGCGGTTTATCAACCAAAGAATCAAGAGAGCGGGGATTCGGACTTTATACTATAAGGAAATTTGTGCAGGGGCTTGAGGGGGTTATGGTTTTAGGGTCCGGGCAAGCTTCGGTCCGAATTATAAAAAACCAGATTGAGTTGACTGATATTTCTTTTCAAAAAGGAGTAAAACTCATCATTGAAACACCGATAAAAGAAGTTGATTTTTATAAAAATATTGAGTAATTTTATTTATTTTGGAATGAAAACTTGTTTAATGAAAAATACAATTAAAATTCAAGGACGTTATTTAATTTTTCGTGACCAGGCTTTCAGTTTAAAGCAAATTTTGGAAAAGAAGTTTAAGATAAGCCGGGAGAACGAAATTTATTTGGATTTTTCAAAAGTAATTTTCATCTCGCGGAGTTTTGCAGACGAATTATTAAACATTTTATCCGAGTTTACTTTGAATAAAAAATATATTAGAATTATTGGGCAGACGCCAGCGGTGAAAATTTTTCTAAATATCGTCAAAAGAACAAAAGAAAAAATCCAAAAAGAGACATTGATAAAGATATAGAAGGAAGAATTGAGACGGTTGCCTCAATACTTATCCAGACACGAGAAATTGATGAAAGATTTCAATGAAAATTTCGCCAGAAGAGGCGCGGCAAAAGTACTGAGACATGAAAAAAGTCATTTTAGTAGAGAAAGTAAAATAGCCATAGAAAAATTAAAGTCATTCCTTGATATATTTTCAATAGATTTATTTTCTGAGCATGAAGAAATCAGAAAGAAACTTGAACAAATCGGTGAGGAAAAGAGTATAATGTTTAGAAGGGCTTTAGAAAGAAAGCGGGAGAACATGTGGGAAGGTCAAGAAATTCAAACCGAAGTTTATCATTGGGTAAAGAATTTTAAAAATAAGAAAAAATTTATAGAAGATTGCGCTACTTTTAGAGTTTAAAGAGATTAAAGAAAATCTGATAAACAGCAGGAAAGAAAAAATTTTGTTAAGGCAACAAAAAGAAAAACAACGAGAAGAGTAGATAACCCTTGACTTAATTTGAAGTTTCTGTTAAATAGAGTTTATAATCCGAAAGGTTAATAAAATAAATATAACTTTAAAAATTCCAAATTACAAATTCCAAATCACAAACAAATTCAAAATTCTAAATTCTAAACAGTTTTGAATTTTGGTTATTAGAATTTAGATATTGTTTGAAATTTGGCGCTTGGTGTTTGGGATTTAAAAAATTATGGCAGAAAAACAAAAATTTGTTAGGGGGAAGCCCCATGTTAACGTCGGAACAATCGGTCACGTCGCCCACGGTAAAAGCACAACCACGGCCGCTATCACCCATATATTAAAGTTGAAAGGGTTGGCCGCCAAGGAGTGGACAGTAGATGACATTAACGCCTCTCCTGAGGAAAAATCCCGTGGTTTGACAATTACCATCACTCATGTCGAGTACGAGACCGACAAAAGGCACTATGCTCACATTGATGCCCCGGGTCACGCCGATTATGTCAAAAATATGATTACCGGAACCGCCCAAATGGACGGCGGCATTTTAGTTGTTTCAGCGGTTGACGGACCAATGCCTCAAACGAGAGAGCATATACTTTTGGCAAAACAGATTGGCTTGCCGTCAATAGTCGTCTTTTTAAATAAATGCGACGCGGTTGACGACCCGGAAATTATCGGTTTAGTTGAGTCGGAAGTGAGGGAACTTTTGAAAAAATATGACTATCCCGGAGACCAAGTTCCGGTTATTCGGGGCTCAGCCCTTAAGGCGCTTCAAGTCAAGTCGCTTGATGAAGAAGCAGCCAAACCAATTCTGGAATTAATAAAAGCGGTTGACGAATATATTCCGGAACCAATAAGAGAGATTGACAAACCATTTTTGATGGCGATTGAAGACGTTTTCACGATTGCCGGGAGAGGAACGGTTGCCACCGGAAGAATCGAAAGGGGAGTAGTTCACGCTAACGAAGAGGTAGAATTGGTTGGTTTAAAACCAACAATCAAGACAACCGTTGTAAGCGTTGAGACGTTTAATAAAATTTTAGACGAGGGAAGGGCGGGCGATAATGTCGGAATTTTATTGAGGGGCTTAAAAAAAGAAGAAGTAGAAAGGGGCCAGGTTTTAGCAAAATTAAAAACCATTACTCCTCATAGTGAATTTGAGGCAGAGGTTTATGTTTTGACCAAAGAAGAAGGTGGAAGACACACTCCTTTCTTTACCGGTTATAAACCCCAGTTTTATTTTCGCACCACCGACGTTACGGGAGACATTGTTTTGCCGGAAGGAACGGAAATGGTTATGCCCGGAGACACGGTGAACTTCAAGGCCAAATTAATACTTTCAATTGCCATGGAAGAGAAGCAGAAATTTGCTATTCGCGAAGGCGGGAAAACAGTTGGGGCAGGAGTGATAACAAAAATTGTTAAATAATGGCTAAGAAGAAAACTGCCGTAATTGAAAAAGAGGTTAAGCCCAAACTGAGAATTAAGTTGCGGGCTTATGATAATAAGATAATTGATAATTCAGCAAAGCAAATTATTGAAACCGCTTTGCGTTACGGAATTGAGGTTTTAGGTCCCGTTCCCTTGCCAACCGAAATTCATAAATACACCGTTAATCGTTCATCGTTTGTCCATAAAGACGCTAGAGAACAGTTTGAGATAAGAGTTCACAAACGGCTGATAGATATTTTAAATCCAAATCCAAAAATTATTGAAGCTATGAGAAATTTGACTTTGCCTGCCGGAGTGGATATAGAAATCAAAATGTAAGACGCTGATTAATGCGGATTTTGGCTGATTGATGCTGATAAAAATTATTTACTTTCTTTGATTTTTATTCTATAATTACGATGTTAAAGTTAATTTTTTAAATAGAATTTATTTTAATAGCCAGGCTAAGAAATCGGGCTATGCCCGATTTTATATTATCAGTATAAATCAGCGGATTATGAAATTCATTTTAGGTTTAAAACTGGGAATGTCCCAAATATTTGACGAGAAAGGAAATGTGGCGCCGCTTACCTTAATTGAAGCCGGCCCTTGCCAAGTTACCCAAATAAAAAAAAGAGAGAAAGACAAATATGAGGCAATTCAGTTCGGATTTGAAAAACTAAGGAAAGCAAAAAAAACGATGAAAGGGAAAGAATTCAGATATTTAAGAGAAATTAGGGATAATGAATTAGCAATCAATAACTATGAGTTAGGAGGCAAAATAGACGTTGCAATTTTCAAAGAAGGGGATAAGGTTTCGGTCTCGGGTATCTCCAAAGGAAAGGGATTTGCCGGAGGGGTGAAACGTTGGGGATTTCATGGAAAAAATACCACCCATGGAACGAAGCACGAAGTGAGGACTCCGGGTTCGGTCGGGAGCAGGACTCCTTCACGAGTTGTCAAGGGAAGAAAGATGCCGGGCAGAATGGGCGGCGAGAGAGCGACGGTCAAAAATTTAAAAGTGATAAAAATTGATAAAGAAAACAATTTATTGGCAGTGAGGGGAGCGGTGCCGGGAAGAAAAGGCATATTACTGGAAATAAGAGGATAATAAGAATTTACAATTTACAATTTACAATCAATGATTTAATTTTCAAATTTTCTAAATTTTCAATTAGATTTAAACATTTAAAAATTTAGACATTGAAAATTGATTGTAAATTCGTAAATTGAAAATTGAAAATTATGAAGGTTGCTGTTTATAACCAAAAAGGCGAAGAAGTTGGGACTACTCTGCTTCCAGAGGAAATATTTGCTGTCAAAGTTAATCCTGACCTAATTCACCAGGTTTCAGTTTCTCAGCTCGCAAACAGGAGAAAACGCATTGCCAACACCAAAGGGAGAGGTGAGGTGAGTGGCGGAGGCAGAAAACCCTGGCCGCAAAAGCACATGGGAAAAGCGAGACATGGTTCAATCAGATCCCCTCTTTGGAGACATGGAGGAATAACCTTTGGGCCGACAAAAGAAAAGGTTTTTAAGAGAGAAATTCCAAAGAAAATGAAAAGAAAGGCGCTTTTGATGGTTCTTGCGGCTAAGGTTAAAAGTAATTTATTAATTATTTTAGATAAAATTAAGTTAGACAGGCCAAAAACAAAATTGATGGCAAAGGTAATTGAAAACTTAAGAGTAACCCCTCACCAAAGTTTGGTGGGGGGTAAGAAAGGAAGCATTTTACTCATCTTACCCGAGATGAATGAAAACTTAATTCTTGCCGCTAGAAACCTTCCTAAAGTCACGCTGATTCAGGCAAAAGATTTAAATTGCTTGGACATGCTTTCTTCCAAATATTTGATTATACTCAAAGAATCAGTGAAAGTAATTAAGGAAACATTCTTAAAAAATGACTAATTGACCTAATTTCTAATTATTCTAATCAAACCCCAATGACCAATGACTAAAATTTTTAGACATTAGAGATTGGGATTTGGGATTTGATTAGGTTAATTAGGTCAATTAGAAATTAGAAATTTAAAGATATGGCTATACTAAATAATATTTTCAAAAAAAAGCCAACGAAAAAATCAACAGAGGGAAAGATTAAATTAGTTAAAGAACCAAAGAGCGAGCCAATAGTTGCTAAAAAAGAAAAGAGAGCTGGAATTGGCTGCCAAATCCTGAAGTCCCCCCATATTACCGAAAAAGCGACCGATTTAACTCAGAAAAATCAGTATGTCTTTAAGGTCTATCCGGAAGTGAATAAAATTGAGCTCAAGAAGGCAATTGAAGCCATTTACGGGGTGGACGTAGCCGCAGTTAAAATTATTAATTTGCCGAGAAAAAGGAGAAGATTGGGGAAAATAAGCGGTTGGCGGAAAGGATATAAAAAAGCAATTGTAAAAATAAAAGAAGGGCAAAAAATTGAAATAATGCCCAAATAATGTATGCGAAAAGCGTGCTACGAACACGCACATACGAATACGTGTATGCGAAAAGCGGACATATTAACAAAAAAAGAGCCGGAAAAGAAACTGCTTATCATTTTGAAAAAGAAGGGTGGTCGCAATTTTAGCGGCAGGGTTACCGTTCGTCATCGGGGCGGCGGAGTAAAACGTTTTTATCGGCTCATTAATTTTGGGCAAGAAAAATTGGGAGCGCCGGGCAAGGTTATTGCCATAGAATACGACCCCTGTCGAAGCGGTTATATCGCCTTAATTGAACATCAGGACAAGGAAAAAAGATATATTTTGGCTCCAAAGGACTTAAAAATTGGCGATGAAATAATTTGCGCAGAGAAAGCCGAACTCAAAACCGGAAATAGAATGAAATTAAAAAATATTCCAGTTGGAACTTTAGTATATAATATTGAGTTAGAGCCGGGAAGGGGAGGAAAAATATCAAGGGGAGCCGGCAGCGTAGCTAAAATTTTAGCCGTTAAGGAAGGATACATTCATTTAGAAATGCCTTCAGGAGAGATTAGAAAGATTCATCAAGAATGTTATGCTTCAATTGGTCAGGTTTCTCACCCTGAAAAAAAATTTGAAAAAATTGGCAAGGTCGGAAGAAGACGATTAATGGGCTGGCGGCCAACGGTCAGAGGAACGGCTATGAATCCTCCCGACCATCCCCATGGCGGCGGGGAAGGGAAAACGTCAATTGGAATGCCTTATCCTAAAACACCATGGGGAAAACCGGCGCGGGGAGTAAAAACAAGAAAGAAAAAATGGACAGATAAACTTATCCTTCAGAGACGAAAAAAAACTTAATAAATAAAACATATGAGCCGTAGTTTAAAAAAGGGTCCCTATATTGACCAAAGATTATTAGAAAAAATGAAGAAGGCAAAGCCGGGAGAAGTTGTTAAAACTTGGTTCCGAGATTGCGCAATTGCTCCAGAAATGATTGGCTTTACTTTCGGTGTTCACAATGGCAAGGACTTTATTTCAGTAAAAATCGAAGAAGGTATGGTTGGCCATTGCCTCGGTGAATTTTCACCGACAACTAAATTTTTTCGCCACGGCGGCAGAATGCAGAGAGAATTAGAAACAAAAGAAGTCCAAAAAGAAACCGAAAAAGTGAAAGCGGCAAAAGTTGAAAAAAAATAATTTATGTCAGTTATAGCTAAACTAAAATATCTGCGAATAGCGCCGCGTAAAGTAAGATTAGTTGCCGACTTGATTCGGGGAAAAAGAGCCGAAGAAGCCAAAAATATTTTAAATTTTACCGTCAAAAAAGCGGCTCTGCCCATTTTAAAACTTTTAAAATCGTGCCTTGCCAACGCTAAAAACGATTTTCAATTAGAGGAAGGAAACCTTTACATTCAAAAGCTCCTCGTTGACGAAGGGCCCAAAAACAAAAGATGGATTGCCAGAGCCAGAGGCAAGGCAGATGAAATTCAGAAGAAGACATCTCATATAACAATAGTTCTTGGCGAAATTAAGAAGGAAGGTGTTGTTGCGGAAAAATATGTTGAAAAAGAGGAGGGAGTTAAAAAAGAAGGAAAAGGGACAGAAAGGGTTGAGAAAGCTCTCAAAACAAGAAAGGAAAAATTAAGGCCGGGAGCAAAGGCGCCCAAACCTAAAAAAGAAAGAAGAACAAAAAAAGTATTTAGAAGAACAGCCTTTTAAACTAAAAACTTAAAACTAAAAATGAAAAACGACAATGAAAAATTTAAAACGAATTTTAAAAATTTTTAGTTTTTAGTTATCGTTTTTAGTTTTTCATTTTTCACTTTTAATTTTTAATTTGACTGAGCCCGAACGAAGCCATAGGCGAGTGAGGGTGAAGGAACATGGGACACGAGGTTAATCCAAAAATGTTTAGAATAAAGGAAACTAACGATTGGGATTCGCGAGGATTTTATCAAAGAAATTTTCCTCAATACCTGGAAGAAGATCTTGCAATTCGCGAATTTTTAAAAAAGAAAATAGGAAATTTTGGGGTAGAAAAGGTTGAAATTGAGAGGTATCCGTCAAAAATAAACATTGCCATTTTTTCAGCCAGACCCGGCCTAATCATAGGCAGGAAAGGAGAGGGAGCAGAGGTCTTAAAAAAAGAAGTCGCGAAAATTATCAAAAAGAAGCCAAAACCGGAATTAAGATTAGAAATCAAAGAAGTTAAGAATCCATGGTCTTCGGCTCCTCTTGCCGTTCAATGGATGGCGGAACAGGTTGAAAAAAGAGTTCGCTATCGCAGAGTCCTAAAACAGACCTTGAGTAAAATTACAACTAATAAAGAAGTAAAAGGAGCAAGGGTTCAATTAGCCGGCCGTCTGGACGGCATAGAAATTGCCAGAACTGAATGGCTCAAAAAGGGGCGGCTTCCGAGACAAACCTTAAGGGCCGATATTGATTATGCCCAAGGACAGGCTTATTGCACTTATGGAGTCGTTGGAATAAAGGTCTGGATATATAAAGGCGATAAGTTTGTTTAGATTAAAGTAATCTTAAATCTGGTATGTTAATGCCAAAAAAAGTTAAACACCGAAAGTGGCACAGAGGAAAATCAAAAGGAACGGAAAACAGGGGCACCGCGCTCGCCTTTGGTAGTTACGGTTTAAAATCTTTAGGAACAAAATGGATTTCAGCCAGACAGATTGAAGCGGCCAGAAGAGTTATTCTTAGATATTTAAAAAAAGGAGGGAAACTTTGGATTAGGATTTTTCCCGATAAACCAATTACCAAAAAAGGAGTTGAGGTTCCAATGGGCGGGGGCAAAGGTTCGGTTGAATTTTATGCCTTTGCGATCAGGCCTGGGAAAATTATTTTTGAGTTAGAGGGGGTGAAAGAAGACATAGCTAAGGAAGCGATGGCGATGGCGGCAAATAAATTGCCAATTAAAACAAAATTTATTAAACACCGATAAATACTGATTTAAGCGGATTTATGCGGATATTATCCGTATTAATCCGTTAAAATCCGCATTAATTCGTGTCTATGAAAATAGACGAACTTCGGCAAAAGCCAAAAGAAGAAATAGGGAAATTATTGGATGAAAAAAGAGAAAGATTGCGTCAGTTGAGGTTTGATTTGGTTTCTGGTAAAGTAAAAAATGTCAAAGAAATTAGAGAAACCAAAAAAGATATAGCCAGAATATTAACTATAATAAATTTAAAATTTGAAAATCAAAATGCAAAATGACTAAAATAATTTTTAATTTTAATTTGTCATTTTTCATTTTTCATTTGAGCGATAGCAAATATGCCTAAAAAACAATTAACAGGAACAATAATATCTGATAAAATGCAGAAAACAGTTGTGGTGGAAGTAGAGCGGATTAAGAAACACCCCTTATATAAAAGGAGATATAAATTTCACAAAAAATATAAGGCCCACGATGAGAAAGGAGAATATCATACTGGGGATAGAGTGATAATTGAAGAATGTAGGCCTTTATCCAAAGAGAAACGTTGGAAGGTTATTAGAAAATTTTAACTCAAAAATCAAAAATCAAAATGTAAAATGACAATGTAAAATGCAAAATGACTAAAATAATTTTAAATTTTGATTTGTCATTTTGATTTTTACATTTTACATTTTAAATTTAGCGAAGCGCTTATGATTCAGCCAAGAACAATGTTAAAGGTTGCCGATAACAGCGGCGCCAAAATACTTCAATGTTTTAGATGTTTGGGTGGAAGTTATCGTAAATACGCCCAGCTCGGCGATATGATTGTGGGAGCGGTAAAAGAAGCTGAACCGAGAAGGTTGGTTAAAAAACACGATGTAGTTAGGGCGGTTATTATCAGGCAAAGAAAAAATTTTAGAAGAAAGGACGGCACCTACATTAAGTTTGACGATAACGCCTGCGTTATTTTGGAGGAGAAAACAAAAAACCCCAAAGGAGGAAGGGTTTTGGGGCCGATGGCAAAAGAAGTTAAAGAAAAGGGATTTGATAAAGTTGCGGCATTAGCCGAAGAACTTGTCTAAACAGATTAAAGATTTAAGTTGAAAGATTTAAGTCGCGAAATGCCGCTTTGGAAAATTCATAAAAATCTTAAATCTTAAATCTTAAATCTTAAATCTCATGAAACTACGTAAAGGCGACACAGTTTTAATAATTTCTGGTAAATATCGGGGTAAAACGGGTAAGGTTTTACGGGTATTTCCAAAAGGAGGCAAGGTTTTGGTTGAGGGGGTTAATATTATGAAAAAACACCAAAAGCCGAGAAAGACGGGAGAAAAGGGACAAGTAATTGAAATGCCATTGCCCATTGATGTTTCCAATGTGAAACTAATTTGCTCGAAATGTGGAAAGGCAACCAGGATAGGATATAAAATTATTGATAAAAAGAAATACCGGATATGCAAGAAATGCGAGCAAGAAACATAAAATAATTTCTAATTTTTAATTTCAAATTTAAAAACAATTTTAAAATTTAAAATTGATTAATTGTTTAAAATTTATGTTAAAATTACGAGATAAATATCAAAAAGAGGTAATACCAGCTATGATGAAAAAATTCGGCTATACTAATACTATGGCTGTTCCCAAAATTGAAAAAGTTGTCATCAATACCGGATTTGGAAGGTTAGTTGCCGGCAAAACCTCAGAGGAGCAAAAAAAAATCCAGAAGGCGATTTTAAACGACTTATCTTTGCTCGCCGGCCAGAAGCCGATTTTGACAAAAGCGAAAAAAGCAATTTCTGGATTTAAAACCAGACAAGGAATGCCAATCGGGGCTAAGGTAATTTTAAGAAAAAAAAGGATGGAAGATTTTTTAGAAAGATTGATTAATATTACTTTGCCCAGGTCTCGGGACTTTCGGGGGCTTCAAGCAAAAGCAATTGATAAACAGGGAAATTTGAACATTGGAATCAAGGAACACATTGATTTTCCCGAAATCTTGCCGGAAAGTTCCAAAAACATCTTTGGTCTGGAGCTCACCGTTGTTATAAACGCAAAAAGCCGAGAGGAGGGATTGGAACTGCTGAAATTATTAGGATTTCCCATTAAATAGATTAAAGATTTAAGTTGTAAGATTTAAGTTATGGTAATCGAAGATTAATCTATCAAAAAAGTAACTTTAATCTTAAATCTTAAATCTTTAATCTTAAATCTAACATGGCCACGGAAGCCCAAATCGCAAAATCAAAAAAGAAACCCAAATTTTCAACCCGAATTGTCCGAAGGTGTTTTAGGTGCGGACGGAAAAGGGGATATATGAGAGATTTTGGTCTTTGTCGCATCTGTTTTCGCGAACTTGTTAACCAAGGGTTAATTCCGGGAATTAAGAAATCATCGTGGTAGAAATAGATTAAAGATTTAAGTTGTAAGATTTAAGTTATGGTAATCGAAGATTAATTTATCAAAAAAGTAACTTTAATCTTAAATCTTTAATCTTAAATCTTTAATCTTTAATCTTTAATCTTTAATCTAACATGGACCCAATTTCAAATATGTTAACATCAATAAGGAACGCGCTAGCCGTGGGACATCCAAAGGTGTGTTTTCCCTTTTCTAAATTAAAATACGAACTCGGAGAAATTTTAAAAAGAAACGGCTTTGTTGAGGAAGTAGAGAAGAAAGGCCGTCTCAAGAAATTTATTGAAATTACGTTAAAATACGAAAATAAAATTCCAGCTATTTCTGAATTAAAGAGGATTTCCAAACCGGGTCAAAGAATTTACCTTCCTTATCGCGAAATAAAAAGAATAAGAGACGGCTACGGACTCGCAATAATTTCAACATCCAAGGGATTAATGACAGACAAGGAAGCAAGGAGGCAAAAGTTGGGAGGCGAGGTTATTTGTGAAATCTGGTGAGTCGCTCGGCAGGGCTGATTCGGGCGACACGCAATCGGCTCAAGCAATAAGAGAGAGTTATTTTCCGCCGTTGCTATTTCTCGTCCCGCCTTACAAAGTTAATAGATGATTCATAATCTGTGGTGGGCGGGACTGCGAAGTGTCACCCTCACAGCCCTGCCTCGCTTAAGAATTATTCGTAGAAATTCGTAAATTCGTAGAGGAAATATATGTCACGTATCGGCAAAAAACCAATTTTAATACCAGAAGGAGTTGAAGTGAAAATTGAAGGACAGAAAGTAATAATTAAGGGTCCGAAAGGCGAGCTTTCTCGTCAAATTAGACCTGAAATTTGTCTTGAAGTAAAAGAAAATAAAATTTTTGTTGCGCCCCAGATGGAAAGCAAAAAAACAAAGGCATTTTGGGGTTTAACGAGAAGCCTAATTTTTAATATGGTCAAGGGGGTCAAGGAAGAGTACGAAAAGAAGCTGGAAATAGAGGGATTGGGTTATAAGGCAAGTTTAGAGGGAAAGGATTTAGTTTTGTCCGTTGGCTTTACCAACCCCGTTAAAATTATGGCCCGGGAAGGAATAAAATTTTCGGTTGAAAAAAATGTTATTGTTGTTTCTGGGTTTGATAAGGAATTGGTTGGTCAGCTTGCCGCCAAAATAAAAAAGACGCGGCCGCCGGAGCCCTATAAAGGAAAAGGCATAAGATATTTTAAGGAGGTAATCAGAAGAAAAGAGGGTAAAAAAGCGGCAACAACCACCGCCGGATAAACTAAAAACTAAAAACTAAAAATGAAAAACGACAAAGAAAAATTAAAAATTTTAAATTTTAAATTGTCGTTTTTAGTTTTTCATTTTTCATTTTTAATTTAGGCGATATGAGAACCGAGATAAAGCATAAAAAAAGATATATACGGCATAAACGGATAAGGGTCAAAATACGTGGCATAGCCGAAAGGCCTCGGCTTTTTGCTTTCCGTTCCAATAAACACATATATGCTCAATTAATTGACGACGACCGGAGTCGGACATTGGTCGCGGCAAGCGACTTAGATATTAAAGTTGCCAAACCCGGTAAAATAATGGAAAGGAAAGGAAAGTCAGCGCTCGCTTATGAAGTCGGTAAATTAATCGCCCAAAAAGCCCTAAAAAATAAAATTGAAAAGGTCGTATTTGACCGAGCTGGTTATAAATATCATGGAAGAATAAAAGCTCTGGCTGAGGGGGCGAGAGAGGGAGGACTCATTTTTTAAATTTCTAATTTTTAATTTCTAATTACTAATTTCTAAAAATGAAAAAAGAATTTATGAAGAAAAAACTAAAAGACGAATTTGAATCCAAATTGCTTGATTTATCAAGGGTTATTCACGTTAGGGCGGGAGGAAAAAAGCTGAGATTTAGAGCGGTGATGATAATCGGAAACAAGAGGGGAAAAGTGGGAGTTGGGGTGGCATCTGGTTTAGACGTTGCTCAGGCAGTAGAAAAGGCGACTTATCAATCAAAGAAAAACCTCATTGAAGTTAAAATTGCCAACGAAACGATTCCTCATGAGGTTAGAGCAAAATTCGGCTCGGCCAGGGTCTTGCTTAGGCCGCAAAGGAAAGGAAGGGGCTTGGTTGCCGGCGGAACGGTTAGAGTTATTTGTAATTTGGCTGGAATAAAAAATATTTCTTCAAAAATCTTAGGAACGACAAGAAATAAATTAAACAACGCAAGAGCAACCATTTTAGCACTACAAAAGCTGCGGAAATCCGAAGCGCGAATTTAATGAGAATGGCAAGAATTCCGCCTCGTCTTCAGCGTGGCGGATGAATTGCCAAAAAAGATACTTAACAACTCATTTACCATTTGCTAAAATATAGTAATCGCAGAAGAAAGAAAATCAAACTTTTAGCTAAAACCCACGAACACATAGTAAATCAGAGACGAGATTGGTTGCATAAGTTGTCAAGACAATACGTTGATAAATACGATATGGTAGCGGTTGAAAAATTGAATATCAGTGGAATGGTCAGAAATTATCACCTCGCAAAAAGTATTCAAGATAGTGCGTGGAATGCTTTTACAAATCTGCTCGCGGACAAGTTGAAAATACTTGGGCGAAAATTCGGACAAATAAATCCCCATTACACGAGTCAAAAATGTTCTGGGTGCGGCGAGTTAGTTCCTAAATCATTATCAGTCAGGACGCATATTTGTCCTCATTGTAATTTGATAATCGGAAGGGACGAAAATGCCGCTCTAAATATTCTTAAACTTGGCAGGGAATCTGCCTTCGGCGAGGATACTGCATTAGCAGGTCGGACGACCCGAGAAGCCTCTCGGTCTTTAGCCAAGAGGTAGTTCACATAACATGCAATTACACCAAATCAGACCAATTCATAAACCAAAAAAATCCAAAAGAATCGGCAGGGGCGGCAAGAAAGGTCATTACTCCGGACGGGGAATGAAGGGGCAAAAATCAAGAGCCGGAGCCAATTTTAAACCCCTGATTAGGGATTTGTTCAAAAGATATCCAAAGCTAAGGGGATGCGGATTTAAATCAAAGAACAAAGTTCAAAGAGCAAAAATTGTGATTTTGAATTTGGAGATTTTGGAAAAGAACTTTAAGCCCGGAGAAAAAATTAATCCTTCTGTCTTGTTTGGAAAGGGACTAATTCGTAGAATAAGAAGGAAAGTGCCCGAGGTAAAAATTTTAGGGAAAGGAGAGACGACCAAAGCTCTAATCATTGAGGATTGTTTAGTTTCAAAACAAGCAAAAGAGAAGATTGAAAAAGCAGGCGGCGAAATAAAATTAAAAAATAAAAATGAAAAATGAAAAACTACAACTAAAAATTAAAAATTTTAATTTTTTTGCATTTTAAATTGTAATTTTCAATTTTTAGTTTTACATTTTAAATTTGAGCGATAGCGAATATGTGGTATCAAAAAATCATTCAACTTTTTAAATTAAAGGACTTGCGGAGCAAAATTATATTTGTTTTGGCTATTTTCGCCATTTTTCGTCTCATGGCGAATATTCCTATTCCGGGCATAGACGCCCAGAGTATGAAAAACTTTTTCAACCAATTTCAAATGTTTGGCCTTTTGAATGTTTTTACCGGCGGGGCATTAGATAAACTTTCCATTGTTATGCTGGGATTGGGTCCTTATATTACGGCTGTCATTATTTTTCAATTGCTTACAATGATTTTTCCTCAGTTGGAAAAATTGTACAAGGAAGAAGGCGAAGCGGGCCGCCAAAAATTTAATCAGTATTGCCGAATCGCCACCGTGCCCTTAGCCGCTCTTCAAGGATATGGAATGCTCACTTTGCTTTCTCGGCAAAACGTTATTGGGGCATTATCTTCAACCATGCTTTTAACTGCGATTTTAACCATAACGGCGGCTGCCTTGTTTTTAATGTGGCTCGGAGAATTAATTTCAGAAAAGGGGATTGGCAACGGCGTTTCTCTTTTAATCTTTGCCGGCATTGTTTCCGATTTGCCAAATAATGTTCGTCAGATGATTCTGCAGGTGCAGACAGGGGGCGCGTCTCAAATTCCCAATGTCTTGCTCTTTTTTGCGATGGCTTTAATTATTATCATCGGAGTGGTCTTAGTTAACGAAGCAAGGAGAAATATTCCCGTTTCTTATGCCAAAAGAGTAAGGGGTATGAAAACGTATGGCGGCGTTTCAACCTACCTGCCTTTAAACGTCAATCCGGCCGGAGTAATACCAATAATTTTTGCTCTTTCTATATTGCTTTTTCCTTCAATGCTCGCCAATTTTTTAGGCGGCGCCGGCGGGATTACGGGCTCCATTGCCAGAGCGGCCGGCGATTTTTTCCAAGACCCTTGGGTTTATGGAATTTTATACTTTATGTTAGTTTTTATGTTTACCTATTTTTATACAGCAGTTACTTTTGACCCCAAATCCATTGCCACTAATCTTCAAAAGATGGGCGGTTTTATTCCCGGCATTAGGCCGGGACAAAGCACGTCCGTTTTTATTAATTACATTTTAAACCGCGTCTTATTATTTGGCGCTTTGTTTTTGGGCGCAATTGCCATTATGCCCCAAATTATTGGCGGGATTACCGGCGTTCAGACCTTTCAATTTTTGATTGGCGGAACCTCTTTGCTAATTTTGGTCTCGGTGGTTTTGGAAACCTGGCGTCAAATTAATTCCCAACTGGAAATGCATGAATACGAAAAATTCTAAAGTGATAATTTTGTTGGGACCGCCGGGCGCTGGAAAAGGAACTCAGGCCGGACTTATTTCCGAGAAGCTGAACCTATATTACCTTGAGACCAGTAAAATCATTGAAGCCAATATAATGAGGGCAAAGCCCGGTGATTTTGTCAAAATTGAAGGGAAAAAATACCCTCTTTTAAACGAAAAAATATTGTGGAAAACCGGCAAGCTTTGCACTCCGGAAGTAGTTTCTCTTTGGGTCAAAAACAAGACAAAAGAATTATCAAGAGAAGGAAGAGGAGTGGTTTTTGCCGGCTCCCCCCGAACCCTCTATGAAGGGAAAAAAGTGATTCCTTTCTTAAAGAAAATTTACGGAACAAAAAACATTAAAGTATTTCTTCTTGATGTTTCTCCGGAAGAAACTATTTCAAGGAATTCTCAAAGAAGAATTTGCGAACTGATTCGCCACCCCATACTTGCTAATGAAGAAACCGAGAAAATCACCAAATGCCCCTTAGACGGTTCAAAATTAATAAGAAGAAAAGGATTAGACGAGCCGAAAGTAATTAGGGTTCGGCTAAAAGAATACAAAGAAAGAACCGAGCCCTTGATTGATTATTTTAAAGAACAGGGATTAGAAGTTAAAAAAATTAATGGAGAAAAGCCGGTGGTGAACGTTTATGGAGTTCTTTTGAAAGAATTTCAATGAATTTTAGGACTTTCGCGATTGGATTTTTTTGCTCGGCAACCAACTTTTGAAAGTACCGATAGTCGCCTTGCCCAGCGGCTCGGCGCTATCTAAATTCTCGGCGATTTGCTCTTCGCTTCGCTCAGAGACCATGCCAAATCGCCTGCGAAATTTACTTTCAAAAGTTGTTGCCTCGCTCAATCGCGTAAGTCCTAGAATTTTTTAATTTTTTCAAAATTAAAACAATGATAACGATTAAAACAGCCGAGGAAATTGAAATTATAGCCGAGGGTAGTCAAGTACTGGCTAAAATTATTAAGGAATTAGAGAAAGAAGTTAAGCCGGGCATTGCCACCAATGACTTAGACGGGCTGGCTGAAGCCCTTATCTTAAGAGCGGGAGGAAAATGTTCTTTCAAGGGTTATCAGGGTTTTCCAAATTGCCTTTGTACTTCTATAAATGAAGAAGTTGTTCACGGCATTCCCTCGGGCCGAATCCTGAAAGAAGGGGATATAATTAAACTTGATTTAGGAGTTTTTTATAAAGGATATCATTCAGATATGGCCATGACCGTACCCGTTGGCGAGGTTTCTTTTGACGCAAAAAGATTAATTTGGGCGACGAAAAAAGCGTTAAAAAGAGGAATAAAAAAAATAAAACCCGGCAATACCTTTAGCGACATTGGAAACACGATTCAGAGATACGTTGAATCCCAGGGACTTAACGTTGTCAGGGATTTGTGCGGCCACGGCATTGGTCGGGAATTGCATGAGGACCCCCAAATTTTAAATTATGGTAAAAGACACACCGGTCCTGAAATCAAAGAAGGTATGGTTTTTTGCTTAGAGCCAATGGTCACGCTCGGCGGCTGGAAAATAAAAATAGCAAAAGATGGTTATGGCTATCAAACCGCGGACTCCTCTTTATCGGCCCACTTTGAACACACAATAGCCATAACAAAAAATGGGGTAAGGGTCTTGACGGAATATGCCTAAAATTTATCTCTCGGTTATTATTCCGGTTTATAATGAAGAAAAGCGTCTTCCCAAAACCTTGAAAGAAACCAATGACTATTTGGGTCGGCAGAATTATAATTACGAAATTATAGTTGTTAATAATGGTTCAAAAGACAGGACAGTTGAAGTTGTTAAAAACTTAATGGCTGAGATTAAGAACTTGCGACTCATTGATAATAAGGAAAATCCGGGCAAGGGTTTTGCCGTAAAACAAGGAATGCTGGAGGCGAAAGGGGATTACCGAGTTTTCACCGACGCTGACAATTCAACTTCCATTGACCAACTCGCCAAAATGCCGCCCTGGTTTGAAAAGGGCTATGACGTCGTTATTGGTTCAAGAGACATTAGGGGAGCGGTTCTGGACCCTCCCCAGCCCTGGCAGAGAAGGATGACCGGAGAAGGTTTTAAATTATACCGAAAAATTATTCTCGGTCTTTGGGAAATTCAGGACACTCAATGCGGATTTAAGGGTTTTACCAAAAAAGCGGCTGAAAATATTTTTCCCAAATGCAAAATTGAAGGATTTTCTTTTGACCCGGAGGTTTTGCTTATTGCCCAAAAATTGGGCTTTAAAATAAAAGAAATACCGGTTTATTGGAAAAACGACCCGGATAGCAAAGTAAAATTTAAAGCGATGATTAAGATGGCAATTGATTTAGTAAAAATAAAATGGAATCTAATTACTAAAAAATATTCTTAGTAACACATTTTCCCACGGCCGTGGGAAAATGTGTTATCAAGATTTTTATGGAGAAAAAAATTAAAACAATAAAATTCCCTTCCGAATTACGGCTTGATTTAATCAGCAAGGATTGGGTAGTCATTGCCACCGGCCGGGGGAAAAAGCCGGAGATGTTCAAAAGCGAGAAAAGGGAAGAAATAAAAATTTCCAAGAAGGACTGTCCCTTTTGCGGCATTAAAAAAGAGGAGGAACCAATCTTGATTTATTCTCACGGTAAAAAGGTTTCAGTTCTAAATAAGTGGACAACGATTGTTATTCCCAATAAATATCCGTCTTTTTCACCTTCGGGCAAATTGGAGAAGAAAGCTGAAGATAGTTTATACCAAACGCTCAACGCGGTTGGTTTTTGCGAGCTAGTGGTAACCAGGGACCATCAAAAGCATTTTCCTCAATTGGAAATTTCAAAAATTAAAGAAGTGATTGACGCCTACCAGGAAAGGTATTTGGATTTAATGAAAAAACCCAATGTCAAGTATATTTCAATTTTTCATAATCAAGGAATGGAAGCTGGCGCTTCCCAGTCTCATCCCCATTCCCAAATCATCACCACGCCCTTAATAGACATTGACTTAAAAAGAGCTCTTTCAAATTCCAAAAAATATTATAAAAAAAACAAAAAGTGCATTTATTGCCAGATGAACGAATGGGAAGCAAAACACAAAGAAAGAATCGTTTTTAAGAATAGCAAATTTTTGACTTTATGCCCTTTTGCTTCAAAATCAGCCTTTGAAATTATTATTTCTCCCAAAGCCCATCTGCCTTACTTTGAAAAAATTACCGAAGAAGAAAAATGGCAATTTGCCGAAGCTCTTCAGGTTGCTTTAAATAAACTTTACAAGGGCCTCTCTGACCCGGCTTATAATTTTTATCTGCATACGGCTCCCTGCGACGGACAGGGCTATCCATATTATCACTGGCATTGGACCATTCTGCCTAAAACCTCTACTTGGGCCGGTTTTGAAATCGGCACCCGAATGGAAATTTCCACTATCGCCCCCGAAAAAGCAGCCGAATACCTGCGAAAACAATAAAATTGAAATCCTGTCAATGTTGACGTCAGACGTCAACATACCGATTTTCAATTACCAAGGTTGGCAAAAGATACAAAAAATCAGCGGTCGCTGATTTTTTGTATTGATTGGATTTACTTTTGAAAATTGACTTGGAAAAAATATTGTGTTATTCTAAACAATAAAAATTATGGAAAATTTTTCGGAAGGATATTTTTATAATCCGAGTCAAGGGAATTTGAAAATAAGTCAAGTCCTTAACGAGATTTTTAATTACATTAAAGAAAGATCGGAGCAATCTTATGACGTTATCGTTGGCTGCGATTCCTCATCCGGAGAAGAGCCGCATTTTCCTTTGGCTATTGTAATTTTAAGACGGGGTCGGGGAGGAAGATTCTTTTTAAAAATGATAAACTATAAGAACAGAAAATTTTACAATTGGAAACAAAGAATTTTGGAAGAAGTTTTATTATCCTGCGAATTAGCTTTATTTTTAAGGGAGAAACTGGAGGAAAAGCCAAAGGTAAAAAATTATCAATTTCGTTATATCCACGCCGATGTCGGAGAAAATGGAGCGACAAAAGATATGATTAAAGAAGTAACCGGGCTCATTCGCGGAAACGGTTTTGAGCCGATAATAAAGCCAGAGTCATTTGCGGCTTCAAGTGTCGCTGATAGATACTCTTAATAAAATTTCTAATTTCTAATTACTAATTTCTAATTTTCAATGAACTCAATGACCGCGAAAGAATTAAGAGAAAGATTTTTGAATTTTTTTAAGAAGAAGGGGCACAAGATTGTACCATCTTCTTCGCTAATACCGACCGACCCTTCTGTTTTATTTACCACGGCCGGAATGCAGCAGTTTAAGGAATGTTATTTATTTGGGAATTTGCAAAATTCACAAATAAAAACTCGTTTTTTGGGAAAACCTTTTCCTTACGGGAAAAGAGCCGCTTCCTGTCAGAAATGCCTTCGAACCTCTGACATTGAGGCGGTAGGCGACGAAAGCCATTTAACATTTCTTGAAATGCTGGGCAATTTTAGTTTTGGCGATTATTTCAAGGAAGAGGCGATAAAATTTGCTTTCCAATTTCTTTTTGAAGAGTTGGAATTGCCTCAAAAAAACGTTGTTTTTACGGTTTTTGAAGGAGATAAAAACGTGCCGGAAGACAAAGAATCCATCTTAATTTGGAAAAAATTAGGAATAAAGGAAAATAAAATAGAAAAGCGCGGCAGAGAAGACAATTTTTGGGGGCCAACCGGCGAAGAAGGTCCTTGCGGTCCGACAACGGAAATTCATTTTCAAGGAACTGAAGTTTGGAATTTGGTTTTTAATGAATATTATCAAGATAGAACAGGAAAATTAACACCTTTAAAACAAAAAGGAGTGGATACCGGAATGGGACTGGAAAGATTAGCAATGATTGTTCAGGGAAAACCGAACGTATTTGAAACTGATTTATTTGAGGCAATTATTAAAGATTTAAGATTTAAGATTAAAGATTTAAGAAACGAGAAAGCAGTGAGGATTATTGCCGACCATATTAAAAGCGCGGTTTTTTTAATTTCCGAAGGCATTTTCCCTTCAAACGTTGAAAGGGGTTATATTTTGAGGCGTCTTTTGAGAAGAGCAATTCGCTTTGGAAAATTGCCTAATTTACCAAAAAATTTTTTAATTCCATTGGCTCAAAAAGTGGTCGCTATTTACCGAAATGTTTATCCGGAGGTGAGAGACAAAGAAACGGATATTTTAACTATAATTCAGCAAGAGGGAGAGAAGTTTGAAAAGACATTAGTAAAAGGATTAAAAGAATTAAACAAATTAGAGAGAATCGGGAAAATAGAAAAAATAGAAACATCGGGCGAATTAAAAGTCTTCAATAGAGTGAACGCTAAAGACGCTTTTGATATTTATCAAAGTTATGGTTTTCCCTTAGAAATGATTCAAGAAGAATTAGCTAAAAGAGGATTACTTGTTGACGAGAAAAAATTCAAAAAAGAATTCAAAAAACACCAAGAAATTTCAAAAGCCGGAGCGGAAAAAAAGTTTGGCGGAGTTGGCAAAGAAGCAAATTATGAATCAGCCAAGCTTCATACCGCCACGCATTTATTGCACGCGGCTCTGCGGAAAATTTTGGGAAATTATGTAAAACAGATGGGTTCGGACATCACCTCTCAGAGATTGCGTTTTGATTTTTCTCAGGCAAAAAAATTGACGCCGGAAGAAATAAAAAAAGTTGAGGACTTGGTTAATCAAAAAATTAAAGAAAATTTAGAAGTTAAAAAAGAGGAAACGACTTATGAGGAGGCGATAAAATCCGGGGCGCTCGCTTTCTTTAAAGAAAAATATCCCGAGAAAGTGACGGTTTACACGGTTGGCGGACCTGTGGCTCCCTCGGGCCAAGTTTTTTCAAAGGAAATCTGCGCCGGCCCCCACGTCAAGAAAACTTCGGAACTCGGCAATTTCAAAATTATAAAAGAAGAAAGTTCGGGAGCCGGCATCAGGAGAATCCGAGCCGTTTTAAAATAAAAGTTTTAATGCTAAAATAGGGGCGATGGTCAACCTGTTTTTTTTAAAACGGCAAAAAGAAAAAGAACTGTTTTTAGTTTTGGACATCGGAACTGAGGCGGTCAAAGTCCTGATTTTTGAAAAAAGGCAAGGAAAAATTTCCGTCTTGGGAGGGGGTTTAGAATATTTTGACAGATTTAGAGCATTGGAGAGCGGGAAATTTGAAACTGAGGTGATAAAAAAAACCATTTCAAAGGCAGTAGAAGAAGCGCAGAAAGAAAGCGGAGTAAAGACAAATTCGATTTTTTTGGGTTTTTCCTGCGATATTTTAAAAGGAAGAACTATTTCTTATTCCTTAAAAAGAAAAGAGAACAAGTTTTTATTTCTGAAAAATCAAGTTTCCGTTCCGAAATTTTTCAAATTTCGGAACAGAGAATCAGAAATAAAGAACAAGAGGGTTGATGAAAAAGAAGAAGGAGAAATCAAAGAGACCGTTTTAAGGGAGGCAAAAAAGAAAATTGCCGAGAGTTATGCTCTTCAAAAAGGAATTCTGCCTCAAGACATTCAATTTCAAGAACTGAGAATTTTAGAGACAAAGATTGACGGTTATCGCGTTCCTTCTCTTTTGGGTTACGACGGCGAGAAGGCGGACTTTAAAATTTTAGCCACATTTTTGCCAAAGTATTATTTAGAGTCAAATTTTTCCGATTTTATTTCTCCCCCAATTATACCAATAATTCGGGAAATGGGTTTTAAAATTTTAGAAATAAGGCATCCGATTGTTGGCTTATTATCTTTTTTATCTCAATACCCTGACGCTCTTTTACTTGATATAGGCGGAGAAGTAACCCAGATTTTTTTAGCAAAGCGGGGAATTTTAGAAGAAATTAGCGAATTTGAAACAGGAGGGAGGCAGTTTTCTCAAATTCTTTCTGAAAATTTAGGATTAAGCGAATTAGAAGCAAGGAATTTAAAGCATAGATATTCAAAACGCGATTTGACCGAAGAGTCAAGAAGAGAAATCGGAAAATTATTAAAAATTTCTACTCACCTTTGGTTTCAGGGTTTAAAAGAAAAATTAAGGGAAATCGGGTCCGGAATTTTTCCTTCCGAGTTCTTTATTTTCGGCGGGGGCGCGCTTTTGCCGGAAATTGAAGAAATACTAGAGCAGGGCGACTGGGAAGATATTTCTTTTGCCGAACCGCCAAAAGTAAAATTTCTTCAATCTAAGGATTTGATAAATATTGAAGAAAAAATCGGATTAACTGCTCAAAACACGCCATCTTTATTGAATTATCATTCTATCAAAGGGTCTTTTTAAGCAAGTTTTAAACTTGTTAGATAAAATTTAATATGAACCAAGAATTAGCAAATGTTATAAAAATATATGCCACCAAACCTCATAAAGAACTAGCCTCATTGCTCTTAGACAAATCAAAAGACCAGCTAATTGCCCTTTTGAACAGTTTGGTTACTATTTATATCAATGTTAAAAATTCCTCTCTTCTCAGAGAATACATTACTGTGTCTTTGGCGGGCTATGTGCCGACCAATACTAAAATCGGATATAATGGATTCAAACAATCAACCCAAATCGGCGGCAAAGTTATAGCAAGTGAAGCTAAACCACAAAATTTCTATTGAAAATTGACTCGACACGCTCGATGATTTGTTATAGCATATATTTGCAATCTAAAAGAGCAAATATATGGCTAAAAAAACAGTGTCAGATTTGCCGTCAAAGGAAAAGTGTAAAAAGTGGCTAGAATCAAAAGGTTTTACTGATGTGAAGCCAGCGAAAAATCAAAAGTGTGACTTAATCGCGAGAAAAGATGATAAAATTTATTTCATAGAAGTAAAATATTCATCAAAAGAAAAAGGAGAATTTTTCGGTACAGTTATGCTAACCGAAATGTATCAAGCAATTAAAAACAAAAATAACTATTTATTTTTGATATGCAGGGGGTGTAGTGACAATATAAATGGTTGGTTTTTTAATCTGTTCACCGTAGAAAATTTCATTAAATATTGCACATTAACCACTCCAATCTTTCATTATCGTATAGGTCAAGATGAAGATAAGGGATTGTCTGTTCCAAAATTTGGCAAAAGAGTTATTTTAGCCTCAGAATGCCTAATAGAAAACATGTGGAAAGATTTCCAAAAATGGAAAATAGAATTTAAAACTGGTGAAAAAAATGAAAAATAAATATATTGTAACTAAACTTGAAACAATAAGGCGGACAGAAAAAGTTCAATATGAAGTTTTAATACCAGAAAAAATAAGAAACAAAGAGGAATATACCCAAGACCAATTAGAAGAAGGTAATTATAAAAATTGTAAAATGGTTGACATTGTTGATAGTGAAATGTTAGATGATGAAATTATTAGTTTGACAAAAAAAACGGAAGGGGAAAAACTAGAAAAGCACTTCGGATAGAATGATTGCGGCAAATATAAGGGGCTGGAGGTTCTGGCAGGTTGAAGAAAGAATCTACTGGCTCTATAAACCAAAAGGAAAAAACCTGATAGGTGAAGAATTGAAACCAAAGCATGCACTCTTGACTTCAATTTGGCGTTTTTCACCAGAACGAAAAAATTCTCATCCCGCACCGTTTCCGTTGGCGTTGCCTGTCAGAGCAATTTATTCTGTTATGGACGAAAAGAAAGGAATAGTGATTGACCCTTACTGTGGAAGTGGAACAACATTGGTTGCGGCAAAAATATTGGGACATGATTATATTGGAATAGATATTTCCAGAGAATATATCGGGTTTACCGAAAAAAGAATTAAAAATTACGAAAATGAAACAGTATTCGCACGGGAAGAAATGGCAAAACACATCGTAGTTAAAACTTTTAAGGAAAGAAAAGAAAATGGTGAATTTACAGGAAAATATGGGCCCAAAAACAATTTAGATAAATGTATGGCGAACAAAAAAGAGGAATTGACTTTATTTGATTATATTAAAGATTGATGAGAATTAAATATCGTTTAACAGCGATAAACGGAAATATTTTAATGGTTTTTAAATAAATGACCCTTTATGATAAAAAAATTTTTTGATATTTCTTTGCCGAAATACAGGGGTTCTAAAAAAGAAAGCGCTATCCTCATTTATCAG
>Ga0066637_10000360_pt1 | contig 27063 bp, 29 predicted proteins | sample CryGeyCG2014_020_FD_62737 | JGI IMG/M metagenome (GOLD analysis project Ga0066637, IMG submission 62737) | Groundwater microbial communities from aquifer - Crystal Geyser CG08_land_8/20/14_0.20 | ecosystem: Environmental > Aquatic > Deep subsurface > Groundwater | place: USA: Utah: Grand County...
GAAAAAAAAATTCCCTTGGTTTTGGTGCTTCACGGCGCGGGCGGCAATGCAAAATTGGCCAGAGAAATTACCGGTATGAATCAGGTTGCCGATAAAAAAAATTTTATTGTCGTTTATCCGGACGGCACCGGTCTTTTTAATTATATGCTTAGCTGGAACGCGGGGGAGTGCTGTAATTATGTGGAGCCGTTCGGGATTGATGATGTTGATTTTTTGAGGCGAGTAATTGAACAAATGAAAGAAGATTATAATATAGATACGCAGCGGATTTATGTTGCCGGTTTGTCTAACGGCGGTATGATGGCTTATTATTTGGCATGCGAATTGGCAGACGAAATTGCCGCCATCGCGTCTGTTTCTTCCTCTATGTGGATTGATGACTGCGCCCCGTCGGATTATTTGTCGGTGATCGCTTTTCACGGCGCGAAAGATACCGTGATACCTTTTGGCGGAGGAAGAAGCTATTCCTGGTTTGTCAATTTGTTTGATTTGAATTTTTTTTCTGTTGAGGAGGCGGTGTCTTTTTGGGTCGGGCATAACGGTTGCGCCGACAAAATCATTGAGCGCGGAGATTTAAAAACGGAAAAAATAATTTATGGTTCCTGCGAAAGCAACTCCGAGGTGGTTCTTTATAAGTTAGGCGAGGCGGGGCATATATGGCCGGGAGGAAAAAAATCATGGTTTTTGGCGGATGAGCCGGTGGATTATATAAATGCTTCGGAGATTATCTGGAATTTTTTTGAAAATCATCCTAAAATTAAAAAGGATGAATAGAGAATTATGAATTACGATTATTATTAATTAATTGAAAAGCATAAGTAAAGATTTGAAGAATTATTTGGGATATGTGATTATCGGCGCCTTGGTTATTTTCGCGGTGAGCGGCGCCATGTATGTGAGGGGTTATTATAAGTTTATTGAACCTTCGTCTTATAGAAGTTTTTCCGTAAGCGCGGAGGGAGACGCGGTGGCGGTGCCCGATGTGGCGCGGTTTACTTTTACCGTGATTACGGAAGGCGGAACCGATATCGCTTCTTTACAAGAAGAAAATAGTTCTAAAATAAACTCGGCGCTTGAATTTGTGAAAGCTTCCGGGGTGGAGGATAAAGACATAAAAACTTCATTTTATAATGTATCCCCGCGTTACGAATATTATAAGTGCGAAGACGGGCCGTGTCCGCCGCCGGAAATTGTTGGATATACAATCAGGCAGTCTGTTTCCGTTAAGGTGAGAGATTTTGAAAAAACCGGTTCTTTATTGACGGAAGTGGTGGACAGGGGCGCCAATTCCGTGTCTCAGCTTTCTTTTATTGTTGACGACCCCACAGAAGTAAACAATGAGGCAAGGGCCGAGGCTATCAGTAAAGCGCAGGAAAAGGCGAAAAGCATTGCCGGCGCAGCCGGCTTTAAATTGGGCCGATTGCTTTCTTTTCAGGAAGGCGTTCAGCCGTATTATCCGGTTTATGAAAAAGCCGCTGTGTCTGCTCCCGCCATTGAGCCGGGCTCTCAAGAGGTGACGGTGAATGTTACGCTTACTTACGAAATTAAATAATGGATGGTTTTGTTGTTCATTATCATGAAATTGCCCTGAAGGGGGCAAATCGCCCACTTTTTGTGAGGCGGCTGAAAGAAAATATAGAGCGGTCCCTGAAAGATTTTCAGCCCGTTGTTAGTATTTTACCCGGCCGCCTTTTTGTTGAGATCCGATCTCGAACATTTGATAATGTTCGAGATCGGATCTCGAACATTGAGAGATTGGGGGAAATTCCGGGAATTGCCAATTTTTTGCCTGTCCGCCGCAGCCCGAAGGCCGAAGGCGAAGCGGATGTTTTGATTAATTTTAAAAAAGTTTTATTTGAAGAGTTAAAAAGTAAAAGATTTCAGAGTTTTAAAATAGAAACCAAGCGGGCGGATAAAATTTTCCCAAAAACTTCGGAAGAAATAAATCGCGAGATTGGCGCTTTGGTTCAGAAAGAATCGGGAGCGCGGGTTGATTTGGAAAATCCGGAGTTGACTGTTTTTGTTGAGGTTTTGCCCAAAGAAATTTTTTTTGGCTTTGAAAAGATTAAGGGGGTTGGCGGTTTGCCGGTTGGTATAAGCGGCAAGGTGGTTGTGCTTCTTTCCGGCGGGATAGATTCTCCGGTGGCGGCATTCCGCATGCTCAAAAGAGGATGCCGAGCTGTTTTCGCGCATTTTCACGCTTATCCTTATGTGGATTATTCTTCCCAGGGAAAAGCCAAGGAACTTGTAGAGATTTTGAATCGGTATCAAGGGAAATCAAAACTATATCTGGTTCCTTTTGGTGATATACAAAAAGAAATCGTTTTGAGCGCGCCCGAGAAATACAGGGTGATACTTTATAGACGGATGATGGCGCGAATTGCCGAGGAAATTGCCGGGCGCGAGAAAGCCAAGGCGCTTGTTACCGGTGAAAGTTTGGGGCAGGTGGCTTCGCAAACAATAGAGAATATTTCTGTTGTTGAGTCTGCTGCGTCTTTGCCGATTTTCCGGCCGCTTATCGGCATGGATAAAGAAGAGATTATAAACAGCGCAAAAGACATAGGCACTTACGAAATATCCATTATGCCGGACCAGGATTGCTGTCAGGTGTTTATGCCCAGGCACCCGGCCACCAAAACTGATATTAAAAGCATTGAACGCGCGGAGTCAGGCATTGACATTGAAAAAATAATTGCCAATATAAAGTTGTCGGTTGTAATTTAAAATTAAATTATGAAGAAAAAATATTTGCAAAACCTAAAAGCAAAACAATCCAAGCTGATTCCCAAAAGGAAACCCGCAAGACTGAAAGGCAAAGTGATGAAGGCGCATCTGAAGGCTAGCCAAAAGAAGAGATAATTTTTGAAAATCCGGGATTATTTTTTAGAAATTCTGAAAATTCCATTTCGTTTTTTCCTTCGGGTTTGACGCGCTTGATAACAAGCGCGTCATTTTTTAATTCGGCTTTGGTGATAATTATTCTTTTTCCGTTGTAAAAAGTATAGGCGCCGGGCCATGGGGTGAAAGCGCGGATTTTTCTTTCAATAATTTCGGCCGGTTCGTCCCGGTTTATTTCGCCGTCTTTTTTTGCGATTAATTTACTGTAAGTTGCCCTGCTGTGATTTTGCGGGGTTGGTTTGATTTCACTCTTTAGCCACTTGGGAATCGTTTCAATCAAGAGTTTCCCTCCAAGTTTCGCAAGTTGTTCTTCAAGGTTTAGAAATTGGGAATTAGAAATTAGATATTCCAATTCTCGCTGCGCGAGAATTGGTCCTTCATCCATTTTTTCATTCATTAACATAATTGTAACGCCGGTTTTTTCTTCGTTGTTTAATATGGCGGTTTGAATCGGCGAGGGGCCGCGAAGTTTGGGCAAAAGAGAGGGGTGGACGTTTAAGGCGCCGTATTTGGGGATTTCCAGAATTTCTTTTGGCAGGATTTTTCCATAGGAAGCCGCAACGAATAAATCCGCATTTTGCAATTCGTTATTAGTTATTTGTAATTCGTTTAATTTTGTTGGTTGCAGGATTTCTAAATTATTTTTTTCTGCCCATACTTTGACAGGAGAAGGGGAGAGTTGCCGGCCTCTGCCCTTCGGTTTGTCGGGAGAGGTAATAATAAGGCCGGGCAAAAAGCCGGCGTTTTTCATCGCCTCCAAGATTTTTACCGAAAACTCCGGCGTGCCGAAAAATGCTATTTTAGGTTTGATCGCGCGCATACGTCTAGAATAATACAAAACGCTTTTTATATCCAACGCTTTCTATTGCAAAAAGACGAACTGAATGTTATTTTGTTAGTGGTTAATTCTTTGAAAAGGAGGAATAAGAAAATGCTATCTCACCTTTTGTTTTTGGTAGATTTCGTAGAATTTATAAAGCAGAAGAGACGGATTTCCATATCTTATTCTGAATTATTTAAGGTGGCGAAAGTGAGAAAGCTTTTTGAAGAAATGATGAAAAAGCAGAAAATTTATGGAGTGAATACTGACGTGGGAGCATTTTTAGATAGAAAAATTGATAATAGTGACGTTGATACATTCCAGAAAAATTTAATTGTCAGTCATTCCTGCGGCGTTGGCGCGTCGTTTCCGGAATTCATTACCCGCGGCGCTTTTTTCCTTTTGATAAATACTTTAAAAAAAGGTTGTTCGGGAGTTAGTCCGGAGACATTGAATTTTTTAATTGACAGCTATAATAATGAAATGTTGCCGGATATACCCGAGGTTGGTTCTTTGGGCGCCAGCGGCGATTTGATTCCATTGTCCCACCTAATTTTTTATTCAATTGAAAAACACAGATTTTGTTTTAAGAAAGGCGAAGCGTTTTTTTTGATTAACGGTACTCATTTTTCCACAAGCGATATGGCATTTTCGGTTTATGAGGCACAGAAATTAATGCGTGCGGCGGATTTAGCGGTTTCGATGGATATAATTGCGCTTGACGGGAATAGCAAAAATTTTGAAACAGGTATTCTTTTTGCCAAACTGCATAATGGCCAACGTATATCCGGAGAGAATATTGCCGCTTATTTATCCAAATGCCGTGTTTTTCCGCACAATTGTTCTGTATTATTTCTGAAAGAAGAATAGAGCGTTTGTTAAACTCGGCGCTTTCCGGCCTGCCCCCCTTTTTGTCTTCGGATCCCGGCGTTGATTCCGGTCTGATGCTTGTTCAGTATACTGCCGCAGCGCTCGTTTCCAGAAACAAAGTATTGGCTTATCCGGCTTGCATCGGTTCTATCCCGGTTTCCGCTACCATAGACGATTTGTTTCGTAATTTTGCTTACGGCTCGCGGGCAAAAAATTTCCTCCCCTTAAACCCCTCCATTTTTTACCCACTCGCCAAAATTTTTTGTGCCACCTTTTCAATTCTTAAATTTTATTCATATAACTCGTTTATATACGTATTGTTTACTGATAAGACGTGGAATGTTGTATTTTATACGACCTTTGATAGAACGAATTTAAGATTTTGATTTTAATTTATCAACAAACAAAATGCCGTCAAGGTGGTCTGTTTCGTGCTGGATTACTTGCGCCAGAAGTCCGGAAGCGCCGCGCCGGAATTTTTCGCCGTTTTCATCATATGCTTCCACTTTCACTTTTTGGGCGCGCTTAACATTGCCGTAGTATTGCGGCGCGCTTAGGCAGGATTCCGGGGCAAGCGATGTTTCTTTGGATGTTTTGGTTATTTTGGGGTTTATGAAAACTATATTTTTGAAATCTGCTTTTTTTTCGTTCGGGTGAAGCGCCCATTCGGACACCGCGAAGATTCTCCAAGGATCTCCGACTTGCGGCGCGGCCGCGGCCAGAGCCTCATCGTTTTCAAAAATAACCCGTTCTAGTTTTTTTATAATATCTTGGAATTTTTTCTCTCCGATTTTGTCTAACGGAACTTCCCGCGCTTTTTGATTAAGCACTTTTTCGCCTTTCTGATATATTTTCGTTTTTTCTTTTTCCATGGATTTTTTCGATTTGTTTTAGTTTGAAGAAAAATAATTTAACCGGCGAGATTTTTGGATTTCTTTTTTCCTCCTGTTTTATTTCGGAAAAAAGCCGGCGCAATTCTTCTTCCGGGTGTTGATGGCACACGCCCAGATATTTTCTATAATCTTTGGGTTCATTAAAATATCCCGCCATTTCTTCAGCCAGAGCGTGACGGCTGGTGTGAATGTTTTTTGTTTTCCCGCTTTTTTTACCAAGGATGTCCTTGATTTGTTTCATTGTTTTTTTGAGGAACTATTTCAGATACATTTTCAAAAGAGAACTATCGTCTAAGATATAAATATAATTAGTGCTGTTTGAAAGTCCGAAGGTTGGTTTTTTTCCTTTATATATCGGATATATAAGCCGGCCGCCTCTGCCGTCTATTTCAAGCGCGTATACTCCGTTGCCAACCGCTATTATTATTACGTCTTTTCTTTGCGGGAAAAATTCAATGTTTTGGATGGTGAATTTGCTTTGAAAAATTTGAAGAGGCAGAGAATCACAATTTTCATCACAGATATAATAAGGCGGCGCGCCGTTTTCTTCCAGCCAGTCCACAAATACCTGATTAGTCGGCGGATTCCACCATAATTTTTCTCTGTCCCTGTCTGTAAGCCGTTCGTATTTTACGGTGGAATAATTTTCAAAAGACTCCGAGGAATATTGGGCGCTTGCCGTGTTTGAAGAAAAATTAAAAGAGGCTTTGATAAGGCCCTTTTCGCTTTTAAAAATTAAATAATTTTTGTCCCAGGCAAGGGCGGTAATATCGTCTTTGAAAGTTAAGAGCTGTTTTGTAAAATTAGAATCGGCCGTGAGATAAATATCTTTATCCGGCAGATAAAAACTTAGAGAATAAAAATTGCCGTTTTTTTCTTTCAGCGCGATTGTTTCTGATTTGTTGTGCGACCAAAGGTTGGAAAAATTTCCTTTTTCAATTATTTCTCCTTTTAGGTTTTCCGGTACCATTATGGCGCGCGCTTCGGCCACCATTCCTTCTTTTACCTCAAGCGTTTTTGCCCACGGCCAAAATCCGTCTTTTGCTACAAGCGCGGCATAGTAGCCGGGCTTTAAATTTGATTTAAAAAGTCCGCCGTTCAAAACGCCGGTTTTTTTTTCGTTTTCATTGTTTATAAAAATCTCCGAGCCGGAGAAGGGGGTGGAAATATAAAGGCCGCCGTGGCGGGAGAGAGTGAGGTTTCTGTTAATACTGTACCCCTGGCTGTAAAACAAAATAGCCGTAGCCACAATTACAAACACGGCAAGCGAAAAAATCATTATATACCTTCTTGTTTTGATGGTTATCATATTACCTTAATATTTGCAAAAAACAGATAAAAAGTCTAGAATTGAGGCAATGGCGAAGTTTTTGGTAAACGGTTTTGGAGGGAAAAGATGTTTGAGCGGAACATTACCGGTGAGGGGCGCCAAGAATTCTGTTTTAAAGGCGCAAGCCGCCTCCATTCTTTTTAAAAAAGAACTTCGGCTGAATAACGCGCCTCTTATTGAAGATGTTTTCCGGATGAATAACCTTCTTGAAGATTTGGGTGTAAAAATAGATCGTATCGCTAAAAGATCTTTCAAGTTTATTCCGCCCCGCGAGTTTAAAACAGCACTTGATTACGAAATATCAAAATCATTTCGTTCTTCTATTGTGCTTACGGGCCCCATTTTGGCAAGAGAGGGCGTGGTTTCTTTTCCTCATCCAGGCGGCTGCGTGATAGGCCAGCGGCCCATAGATGTTTTTTTAGACGCTTTTAAAAAAATGGGCGCCGTGGTCAAAAGAGGAAAAAGGGTTTATGTGATTGAGGCTAAAAAAATGAAGCCGGCGGAAATTTTTTTAAAAACGCCGAGCGTAACCGCTACTGAAACGCTGATGATGACCGCGGTGCTTGTGAAAGGCAAAACAGTTCTTTATAATTGCGCTTGTGAGCCGGAAATAGAAGCGCTTGCCGGATTTTTAAACAAGGCGGGAGCGGATATCCGAGGCGCCGGTACGCATACGGTTTCCGTTCATGGCGGCGAACTTCTTTCTTCGGGCGTTTTTGATACTCCGCCCGATAGAATAGAGGCGGGCAGTTTTGCCATAATTTCCGCTCTTTGCGGAAAAGATTTAAAAATAACCCAATGTGAACCTCGTCAAATCAGGGCGGTGTTGGAGTCTTTAAGGGCTACGGGTGTGGCGGTGGAGGAGGGCAGGAATTATATTTTGTTAAATGCTAGGGCTGCTTTTAGACCGATTACCTTAAAAACCAGGGAGTATCCCGGGTTTCCGACCGACCTACAGGCGCCTTTTTCAATAATCCTGACACAGGCGAAAGGAAGAAGTCTGATTTTTGAAACCGTTTTTGAGGGCCGCTTGAATTATCTTTCTGACATCCAAAGAATGGGCGCGGAGATAATTCTTTGCGACCCGCACAGGGCTACGATAGACGGCCCTACCTTGTTGAGGGGCCGGGAAATGGAGTCGCCTGATTTGCGGGCAGGCCTGGCGTTTTTAACAGCGGGAATGGTTGCGAAAGGAGATTCGGTTATTCATAATGTGTATAATATAGATAGGGGATATGAGAATATAGAAGAAAGACTGAACGCCGTTGGGGCGGATATTAAAAGAGTGAATTAGCCACTAGCCACTAGTATAATTATGAGTTTGTTTGCGAGAAAAATTGGAATAGACTTGGGAACCGTCAACACATTGGTGTTTGTTTCCGGTCGCGGGATTGTTTTAAATGAACCGTCCGTGGTGGCGGTATCTTTGCCGGAAAATAAAATTTTAGCCGTTGGAGATGAGGCAAAAGAAATGATAGGCAAAACGCCCGATACCATTGTGACTTATAGACCGATGAAAGATGGAGTAATCGCCGATTATAAAGCCACGGAAGCGATGCTTAGGTATTTTATAGGCAAGGCCCTGGGGCGTTTAAATATGTTTAAGCCGGAGGTGATGGTTTCTGTGCCGGCTGATGTTACTTCAACCGAGAAAAGAGCCGTGGTAGAAGCGGCAATAAAAGCCGGCGCCCGCTCTGCTTATGTGGTAAAAGAACCTATTTTGGCTGCCATTGGTGCGGGCGTGCCCATTCAAGAAGCAAGAGGCCATATGATTGTGGATATAGGCGGCGGCACCACGGATGTGGCGGTGATTAGTCTGGGCGGAATTGTGCATTGCACTTCAGCCAGGGTGGCGGGAAATAAATTAGACCAGGCCGTCATAAATCATGTAAAGAAAACTTTTAATCTTGCCATTGGAGACAGAACGGCCGAGGAAATAAAAATCGCGGTTGGTTCGGCTGTGGCTGGTGACGAGGAATTGACCTGCGCTTTGCGGGGAAGAGATTTTCTTACCGGTCTTCCAAAGAGCGCCGAGATTTCCACAAATGAAGTTGTGAAAGCGATTGATTCCGAATTAAAAGATATGATTAAAGCGATTAAGCAGGTGCTTCAGGAAACTCCGCCTGAACTGGCATCTGATATTATAGAATTTGGTATTCTTATGACCGGAGGCGGTTCTCTTTTAAGAAATATTAGTGAGTTGGTTTTTCGCTCAACCGGTATAAACGCCACTGTGGCCAACGACGCGCTTCTGTGCGTTGCCAAGGGCACCGGCCGGGCGCTGGAGCATTTGGATGCCTATAAGCGCAGTATTGTGGCGAAGAAGTAATCATGAAATCTTTCCATCATGGCTATCTTTTGACGGGAGACATTGAGCAGGCCAAAGAAGAGGCGTTGAAAATAATTTGTGATATTTTGGGCGCCGCAAAACAGAATTTGTCGACCAACCCCGATTTTTGCTTTTTGCAGACTCCTCTCTTTTCCATAAAAGACGCAAGAACTGTCCGCGAGAATGCTTCAAGAAAATCATTTTTGGGCAAGGGCAGAGTTTTTATAATAGAATCCGCGAACATCACGGCTGAGGCATCTAACGCGCTGCTTAAAACAATGGAAGAACCGGGAGGGCTTAGTTATTTTTTTATTATTACGCCAAGCGCTGAAAATATTTTGAATACCTTGCGTTCACGACTGGCGCATTTAAGATTTAACGTTTCTCAAAATTTTTCGTTTAAAAAAACAGAGTTTGTTAAAAAGTTTTTGCGAAAACCACCCGATAAAAGGATGGAAATGGTTTCTGTTTTGGCGTCCGAGAGGGAAAAAACCCTGGCCTTTTTTGATTGCCTGGAGTTTGTTTTGGCCGATAATTTTAAAAGAAATTTTTCAGCGGAGAAAGCCGGCTCGCTGGATATTCTGTTGCGGCAGAGAAATTTTGCTCTTCGCCGCGGCGCGTCGCTTAAGATGATTTTGGAGTATCTTTGTTTTGTGCTATGATGCCAATATATGTAATTCGCAATTCGCAAAATTGGCATAAAATTCGCATATTGGCATCATGATGTATGATTTTTCTAAAATAAAAAAAAGAATTGAGGAAATTGAGCAATGGTTTAGAGATGAAATTTCTCTTTTGCGCACCGGCAGAGCCACCCCTGCTTTGGTGGAGAACATTAAAATTGATTATTACGGCACGAAGACTCCGCTGAAGGGGGTTGCCGCCATTTCGGTTGAAGACGCCAGAACCCTGCGCGTAAAACCCTGGGACACGGAGATTATCATGAACATAGAAGCCGCGGTTCGCTCTTCTGATTTGGGTGTGCAGGCCATTACGGAAAAAGACACCGTTCGTATTCCTTTTCCCGAACTTACCGAAGAAAGGAGAAAATCTCTTTTGAAAATTCTTTCCGAAAAACTGGAAGAGGCAAGAATTTCTATGCGGAGAGAAAGAGATGAAATTTGGAAAGATATTCAGGATGGCGAAAGAGAAGGAGTTTTATCCGAAGATGAAAAATACCGGCATAAGGACGATTTACAAGATATTATAGACAAGGCCGTAAAGAAATTTGAGGAAATCGCGTCCAGAAAACAACGCGAGATTAGCCACTAGCCACTAGCCACTAGCCATTAGTTATGATTATTTTTATTATAATTGCCGCCTTGGCGGTTTTGATTTTATCTCACGAGTTCGGGCATTTTTTGCTTGCCAAACTTTCCGGGGCGCGGGTGGATGAGTTTGGTTTTGGTTTTCCGCCGCGGCTTTTCAGTTTCAAAAAAGGAGAAACGACTTATTCTTTAAACCTGCTTCCGTTTGGCGGGTTTGTGAAAATTTTCGGGGAAGACTCAAGCGAAAAACAGTCCCGCAGTTTTTCGTCCAGGCCGATGTATTTGCGCGCCTGTATTTTGGCCGCCGGCGTTTTCTTTAATCTGATTTTGGCCTGGCTGCTTTTTAGTTTGGTTTTGTGGATTGGCGCGCCTACCAGCGTGGGAAGCGAGGCGCAAGACGCTTATGTTACAATAATTCAGGTGCAGCCTGGCACGCCCGCGGAGGAGGTCGGATTAAGCGCCGGCGACAGATTGCTGTCGTTTTCTTCCGAAGGAGAAACTTTTCAGGTAAACAGCGTTCTTGGCGTTCAGCAGTTTGTTGAACGGTATAAGGGCAAAGAAGTTTTTATTGAATATTTAAGAGGACAGAAAAACATGATGGCGGTGGCCGTACCGCAGATAAATCCGCCGGAAGGAGTAGGCGCTTTGGGTATTGCCATGGACAGGGTTGGCATAGTTTCCCTCCCTTTTTATAGGGCAATCTGGGAAGGGATTAAAACTACGATTTCTATTACCGCTGCTATTGTAAAAGCGTTTTACGGCATTTTGGTTGATTTGTTTACCAGCGGTGGCGCGGCTGTTGCTGTTATGGGACCCGTGGGAATTATGTCTATTTTGGGTACGGCCTCCGGGTTGGGTTTTGTTTATGTGGTTAATTTGATAGCCTTGCTTTCTATAAATCTTGCCATACTTAATATTTTACCCTTTCCCGCCCTTGACGGCGGAAGGTTGCTGTTTTTGGCGATTGAAGCAGTAAAAGGGTCTCCGATTAGCCAAAAAGTGAGCACGGGGCTTAACACAGCCGGATTTTTGTTTCTTATCGCCTTAATGCTCCTTGTTACCTATAAAGACATTGCGAAACTTATTCACGGTTAACTTTTTCAGTATGAAATAAGGTTTAGGATATTATTATGAAATATATACTCTTAATTGTTGTCGGGGCAATGGGGTATTGTCCAGCGCGGGAAAACGGGGCGGGGTGTTTTTTACATAACAAGAAACGGCTAAATAGATATTTAGCCGTTTCTTGTTTTTCGGGCTTGCTTGCCCTATTATAATATTATTATGAAGTTATCTCAACTTTTTACAAAAACCCTGCGCGAAGCGCCTAAAGATGAAGTTTCCGTCAATGCCCGACTTTTGGCCAGGGCCGGTTTTATTCAAAAATTATCCAGCGGTGTTTATTCTTTTCTGCCGCTGGGTTTTCGCGTGCTTAGAAAAATAGAGGCGATTATACGCGAGGAGATGAACAAAATAGGCGGGCAGGAGATTTTGATGCCCGCGCTTCATCCAAAAGAAATTTGGGAGGAGACCGGCAGGTGGGATTCGGCCGACTATTTGTATAAAATAAAAGACAGGCAGGAAAAAGAATGGGCGCTCGGTGCCACGCACGAGGAGGTTGTTACGGATATCGCGAGGCGCTACATTAATTCTTATAAGGATTTGCCGCTGGCGATTTATCAGATTCAGACAAAGTTTAGAGATGAAATGCGGGCTAAATCCGGCCTTCTGCGCGGGAAAGAGTTTTCAATGAAGGATTTATATAGTTTTCATGCCGATGAAGAAGACAGAAAAAAGTATTATGACAAAGTCAAACAATCCTATCTTAATATTTTAAAAAGATGCGGCTTTGAAGATGTGCGTGTGGCGGAGGCGTCGGGCGGAAGTTTTTCAAAAGAATATTCTCATGAGTTTCAGGTTCCCACGGAGGCGGGCGAGGATTTGATAATGTTTTGCGCGAAATGCGATTTTTCTCAAAATAAAGAGATTTGCGATTTGAGGGCCGGCGCTCAATGCCCCAATTGCGGAGAAAAATTAAAAGAGGAAAAAACCATTGAGGTGGGAAATATTTTTATTTTGGGCAAGCGTTATTCAGAACCGATGGGTTTAACCTTTTCTGATAAAAACGGGAATAAAAAATCTGTGATAATGAGTTGTTACGGCCTTGGGCCAAGCAGGCTTATGGGTGCGATTGTGGAAGTTTATAACGACGATAAGGGTATTATCTGGCCCGAAGAGGTTGCGCCCTTTAAGGTTCTTATTGTAGACGTTGCGGAAAAAAATGACACGGCTGAAAAATTATATCAAGATTTACAGGAGGCGGGCGCGGAGGTATTATACGATGATAGAGCGGATAAAAGCGCCGGAGAAAAATTTGCCGATGCTGATTTGCTCGGAATACCCTGGCGGATTGTGGTGAGTAAAAAAACAATTAGCGAGAGGAAATTTGAATTAAAGAAAAGAAGAGAGAAAGGAACAAAATTGATAGATAAAAAAGAATTATTAAAAAAATTAACCTAATTTCTAATTAACCTAATTGACCTAAAATTTTAGAAATTAGAATAATTAGAGCAATTAGAAATTTAGTGCTATGTTCAATAAAATTTTTGGATTATTTTCACATGATATTGGCATAGACCTGGGAACGGCCACTACTTTGGTTTATGTAAGAGGAAAGGGGATTGTTATAAATCAGCCTTCCGTGGTTGCCTTAAATCAAAAGACCGGCCAGGTGGTGGCGATTGGCAATGAAGCAAAAAAAATGGTTGGCAGAACGCCGGCTCATATTGTCGCTATCCGGCCGCTTATAGACGGGGTTATTTCCGATTTTGAAGTGACGGAAGAAATGATCTCCTACTTTATTAAAAATGTTCATAAAGAAATGGTGCGGCCTTTTGCAAGGTCGCGCGTGGTGGTGGGTGTTCCTTCGGGTGTTACGGACGTGGAAAGGCGGGCTGTGCGCGATGCCGTCAAAAACGCGGGTGGCCGCGAGGTTTATCTGGTGGAAGAACCCGTGGCTGCGGCCATTGGCGTAAAACTGCCTATTCAGGAACCGATTGGCAGCATGGTGGTTGATATCGGCGGAGGCAGTTCGGATATTGTGGTCATTTCTTTGGGCGGTATTGTGGTTTCCAGAAATCTAAGGGCGGCCGGAGACAGATTAAATCAGGATATTATAAATTACGCCCGGGATGAATTTAAACTTCTTTTGGGCGAAAGAACCGCGGAAGATATAAAAATTGCCATTGGTTCGGCTGTGTCTTCGGGTGAAAATATTGAGGCGACGGTGCGGGGCAGGGATTTGATGACGGGTTTGCCAAAGGAAGTGGTTATAACCGATGGAGATGTAAGGGCGGCGATTTCAAAATCTTTAGGCAGTCTTTCCCGCACGGTGAAAGAAGTAATGGAAGAAACTCCTCCGGAATTGGTTTCCGATATAATGCATCGCGGCATTGTGCTTGTTGGCGGCGGCGCTCTTCTGCGGGGTCTTCCTGAATTTCTTGAATCCGAAATGAAAATTCCCGTGCATTTGGCGGAAGATCCGCTTACCGCCGTGGTAAGGGGTACGGGAATTATTCTTGAAGATCTTGATTCATTAAAAGACGTTCTAATTACCCCGGAAGATAATGCCAGTCAACTTTAAGCAAAAAAATAGATTGTTTTTCGGAGCGGGGGGTGCCTTAATCGCACTCTTTTTGCTATCTTTTTTGTTTGTTGGTTTCCCTCCTTCTTTTTTAAAGAAAGGTTCTTTGTTTTTTATTCGTCCCTTGCTTTTTGTAAAGCAAAAAACCGAGACGGCGATAAATATGGTTGTTCTTCCTTTTAAGGAAAAGAAATTTTTGGTGGACGAAAATATTTTTTTACGGCAAAAGGTGGCGGAAATTGAAACAAAAAACGATTATTACGCGGCGGTGGCAAAAGAAAACAAAGAATTAAAGATTGTTTTTAATCAAAAAAAAGAAGACGATGATTTGCTGGTTGCTTCTATTTTGGCGAGGCCGGGTTATGGGATTTATAACAGCATTGTTATTGACGCCGGTTTAAATGACGGGGTCAGGCAGGGAATGAGGGTAACGGCTTTTAACGAAGTTCTTTTGGGCTACATATCGGAAGCTTCGGCAGAAACAAGTATTGTTAAACTCGTTTCTTATCCAAAGGAAGAAACAAATGTTTTTATTGGCGGCAGCATGGCGGCCATTGCCGTTGGCCGGGGTGGGGAAAATCTTGAAATAGAATTGCCGGAAGATGTGGATGTGAGGGTGGGTGACGAGGTTGTAACTTTGGGTACGGATTATCTTCTTTTGGGAATTGTGGAGAATATTGAGAAGTCCGAAGTAAGTCCGTTTCAGAAAATTTTTCTTCGTTTAGCCGTCAATGCGCAGGAGATTAGATATGTTTATTTAAGAAAATGAAGAAAAGAATAATTTCTTTTTTATTTTTAATCTGCGTTTCGGTAATATTTCCACTGCCGGTTTCAGTGTTGCTTTTTGTTTTTTTTGTCGTGGTATTTAATAAGTTTTGGGAGGGGCTTGTGGCCGGTTTGTTTTTGGATTCTTTGTATTTGTCCCCCCCTTTTTTTGACAAACACATCTTAGGATTTTTTACCGTATCTTTTGCGATTACTTTTTTAGCTGTGGAATGGGCAAAACGTTTAATTCAGGGAGAAAATGTGTTTTCAAAAAGTGTAATTTTTGCCGCGGGTCTTGCTGTTTTCGGATTATTTTTTGTGATATTTGGTTGATAATATGTTTGCAAACAAAAAGAAAAAATTTATTGCCAATATCAGCCCGGATGAGATTTTTTTGGACGCGCAAAATATTCCAAATTTTGATTCGTGTCAGTTGGAGGGCCGGATAGAAAAGCCGATAGGCCAGAAAATTTTCTTTGCGGCGGGTATATTTTTTTCACTTTTGTTCGCGCTTTTGTTTTTGCGGGCGGGCCAGTTACAGATTGCGCGCGGAGAAGATTTGGCGCTTAGGGCCGACGACAATCATTTACAAAGGGTGATGCTTCCGGCGGAGCGCGGTCTTATTTACGACAGAAATGGTGAGGTTTTGGCGTGGAATGGTACGGATTCCAGAAATTATCTGCGGTTGGAGGGTTTGGCGCATGTAGTGGGTTATACCGGGCTTTTGTATGAAGAGATTGTTGGTAAGGCGGGTGTGGAAAAGAGTTATGATGAAGCTTTGGCGGGAGAAGCCGGAATAAAACTCGTAGAAACCAGTTCAAAAAATGAAATTATATCAGAAAGCGCGCAAATAAAACCAAAATCGGGTGAATCCGTTTATCTTACGATTGATGCAGGGGTCCAGAACAAATTGTATGAAATTTTAAAAAATCTTTCTGCGGAGAGGGGTTTTCAGGGCGGCGCCGCGGTTGTTTTGGATGTGAACAACGGAGAAGTGCTTTCACTTGTCAGTTATCCGGAATATAATTCACATGTTTTAACAGACGGGGAGCCGAAAGAAAAAATAGATGAATATTTTGCTGATTCCGGAAAGCCTTTTGTGAATAGGGCTGTTTCCGGACTTTACGCGCCGGGTTCCGTTATAAAACCTTTTGTGGCGCTGGCCGCTCTTAATGAAAAAATTATTGACCCTTTTAAGGAAATTTTTAGTTCCGGAAGCATTTCAATTCCCAATCCTTATTTTCCTGATTTAAAAAGTGTTTTTTACGACTGGAAAGCGCATGGCTGGGTGGATATGAGACATGCCCTGGCTGTTTCTTCAAATGTTTATTTTTACACCATAGGCGGAGGTTATGAAGATGTAAACGGGTTGGGCATCGGGAAAATAGGGGAATATATGCGTTTGTTCGGGTTGGGAGAACAAACAAATATTCAACTTGCGGGTGAGAAACGCGGTCTGGTACCAAGCCCGCAATACAAAAAAGATAATTCCGAAGATCCGGTGTGGAGAATAGGGGATACATATAACATCAGTGTTGGACAGGGTGATTTTCAGGTAACGCCCCTGCAGATGGCCGTGGCAACAGCGCTCTTGGCAAACAATGGTTACCGGGTTTCTCCTGTTCTGGTTTTAAACAAGGCAGGCCTGCCTGCCGGACAGGCAGGCAAAAAAGAGAGGATAGAGAAAGAAATTCCCGTTGATTATTTTCAGATTGTGCGCGAAGGAATGAGGAGAGCTGTGGAGGATGGTACTGCTCAGGGTTTGCGGGGTTTGCCCGTGAAAGTAGCCGCAAAAACCGGCACGGCGGAACTTGGCTCCGGAATTTTTGTTAACTCTTGGCTTATCGCGTTCTGGCCGTACGAAAACCCGCGTTTCAGCATAAGCATTGTTTTAGAGCGGGGCAGGGCGTCCAATTTAATAGGGGGCGTGTATGCCGGCCGCGAACTTTTAGACTGGATGTCTATCCACAAACCAAATTATTTGACGCCGTAGGATAAATACATATAATAAAATCCTATGGAATTTTTGAGTCCGGAAAGGCAAAAGGAATTGGAAAAAGAATTGGATTACCTTGTGAAAGTTAAACGCAAGGAAATTTCCCAATCTCTTAGCGAAAGCAGCAGTTTTGGTGATCTTTCCGAAAACGCCGAATATCATGAGGCAAAAGAAGAACAGTTGAGAAACGAGCAAAGAATAACGGGGATAGTGGATTTGTTGAGTCACGCGGTGGTGGTTTCCGACTCCTGCAAAAAACGAAGCAATGTGGAGGTGGGTTGTTTTGTCTTGCTTAAGCGTTTCCAGAACAACCTTGAAGAAAAATATCAAATCGTTGGTTCTGGAGATGTTGATCCCTTTGCCGGAAAAATTTCTTACGAATCACCTTTGGGTTCGGCTCTTTTGGGAAAGAAAAAAGGGCATACGGTTGGGGTGCTTACACCAAAAGGAGAAATGCGCTATACTGTAATTGATATAATGTAAATCAATCATGGCTTTTGAGGAAATCAGAGAAATTCGTATAAAAAAACTTCAGGAATCTGAAAAAAAGTTTGGCACTGCTTTTCCGGCGGATGTTTCTTTGGAAATGCCGCTTAAGGAGGTTGTTGATAATTTCACTAAGTTTTCAAGGCGGAGAAAGCCGCTTGTTTTGTGCGGTCGGGTGATGGCCGTACGAGGCCACGGGGGTGTACTGTTTTGCGATTTTAACGATGGCACTTCCGGCCTTCAGGCGTGTTTAAAGAAAGATATTTTGGGAAATGAGGAGTTTGTACATTTTCAAAATCTTGTTGATGTGGGTGATTTTGTGGAATTTGAGGGCACGCTTTTTAAGACAAAGAAAAAAGAGAAGTCCATAAAAGTTGTTTCTTGGCGAATGCTGTCTAAAAGTTTACGGCCGCTTCCGGAAAAATGGCATGGCCTTTTAGACGTTGAAGAACGTTTCAGAAAAAGATATCTGGACTTGCTTATGAACAAAGACGCGCGATCGGTTTTTGAGACACGTTCAAAAATAATTACGGAGCTCCGTAATTTTTTGAACGGCAGCGCTTTCGCGGAGGTGGAAACACTGATGCTTCAGCCGTTGGCGGGCGGGGCATTGGCCGAGCCGTTTAAAACTCATCATAACGCTCTGGATATTGATTTGTTTTTAAGAATAGCCCCGGAGCTCTATTTAAAACGCCTGCTTGTTGCCGATTTTCCGAAGGTTTATGAAATAGGAAGAATGTTTAGAAACGAAGGAATAGATGCGACGCACAACCCCGAATTTACCATGCTGGAGTTTTACGAGGCATATCAAAATGTTGATAAAATGAGAGATTTTGTGGAACGCATGATTAAAGTTTTGGTGAAGAAAGTTTTCGGAAAACAGGTGGTTAAATATGAAGGCAACTCAATTAGTTTTTCAAAAAAATTCAGCGTCATTTCTTTTTACGATGTGTTAAAAAGGCACGCGCTAATAAATGACGCGCAAAATGTCAGCCGCGAGGATTTGGAATTAAAAGCGGGGCAGTTTGGCATTGAGGTGGCTTCGGCTGACTCGGAAGATAAAATTAGGGATAATATTTTCAAAAAGGTTTGCCGCGCCAAAATAATTCAGCCGACTTTTGTGGTGGATTATCCTGTTGAGCTTTCTCCTCTAGCCAAAAAGAAAAAAGACAATCCGAATTTGGTGGAGAGATTCCAGTTGATTATGGGCGGTTTGGAGATGGTAAACGGCTATTCTGAGTTGAATGACCCGCTGGAGCAGAAGGCGCGTTTTGAAAAACATCAGGACTTGCGGCAGAAGGGAGATAAAGAGGCCGCGGAATATGATAAAGACTTCGTGGACGCAATGGAATACGGCATGCCGCCGGCCGTGGGTGTGGGTATGGGCGTAGACAGGCTGGTGATGTTTTTGACTGATGCGCACAATATAAAAGAGGTTATTCTTTTTCCGACAATGAGGCCGAAAGAGGAGTAAAAAAATTGAAAATAGGGGGCAAGAGGATGGAAGAAAGAAAGTCAGAATGTTGTAATTCGGATGTTAAAACAGAGGGTATCCCGGATTTTATCGGCGGTGATGAAATATGTTTGGATATATTCTCGGAAAGTTTTTTACCGGATAAAATTAGAAACAGAAAATATTTATGTTAGTGAAAGTAAAAGTTTTTGCCGGAGCTAAAAAAAGAGAGGTTGTGGCTAGGGGAGAGGACAGTTTTGAAGTCAGAGTGAAAGAGAAAGCGGAAAGGGGAATGGCCAACAAAGCGGCAAGAAACGCGCTGGCGGTTTATTTTGATGTTTCGGAAACCTCCGTGAAATTGATAAAGGGCGGCAAACAGCCTAATAAAATTTTTAAAATATGAATTTGTTTGGAAAATTAAAAGAACTAAATTTGCCAAAAGGGCAATATGCTGTATTCGGCAGCGGGGTGATGCAGGCGCATGCATTGAGGCGGGGAGCGGTAGAGAAAAGGACGTTAAAGACATAGAAATTATTGAAAAATATTTAAATAAAAAGTAATATAAGCATATGGCAAAAAGAAAAACAGGAATAGGGAAGAATAAAACTTCTCATTCAAAGAAGACAAGAAAGCGGTTTGAGATAAAAAAGAAAATGCTGGCTCAAAAAGCAGGCAAAAAACGCAGGTAGTTTTTAAGCAATTTTTGTTGACATTGCGAATGATTTATGGTAAGTTTATTTTAATCAAGATGGGGCTGTAAAAAAGACGAGGTCGGGTTTTGTTCTCCAGCCATTCACGCTTGATTATGCCCCAAAAGGCATAATTTATTAGAGTTATTTTAAAAAAAATGCAAGAAGGGACAATTGCTCGACTGACCGATCGAGGATTTGGCTTTATTTCTCGCGAGGGTGAAGAAAAGGATCTTTTTTTTCACTCAAACGAATTAAAGAATGTAGAGTTCAATGATCTTCGAGAAGGCGACAAAGTAACCTTTGAGGTGGGAGAGGGTCCGAAAGGCCCCAATGCCACAAACATCAATCGAGTTTAAGAACACAAAAGCGCCTGGCAAATTGCCAGGCGCTTTTGTTGTAAAAGCCGTTATAGTCACTCTTCCTCTGTCTCTTCAACGTCGGTGGAAAAGGCGCCTGTTTCTTTAGATTCTCCTAAAATTTCTCCGTTCTTCATTGTGTACGCGCGAATTTCGTATCTGTAAAGAGTCAGAGGATTCAGTCCCGTGATTGTGACGCGATGGTGGGTGGCCGTTGGAAAAGTGGAGGGAAAAATTTCCGGTTCAGCAAAACCGCCGCCCCAGATGGAAATTTCCGATTTGGTTAGTTTGTCTGTTTCCCATCTAATCACTGCCGAATTTGCCTCAGGTACGGCATTAACATATTTTATAATGGGTATGTTGTAATTGCACGGTTCTTTTATTACGATTTCTTTAACCACTATCTTTTCAACGGGCACCTCTTTTGTAATTGTTTTTATTGTTTCTTTTATTTCCGGATCCCGGGATTTCCATTCGTTTAATTCTTGTTTCAGCGCTTCAATTGTTGATATATATTTTTGCTCTTTTTCTGGAGAAAGACCGGAGTAAATGTTGGCGGTTTGCGAATCAGTTGGCGGATTTTTGGCGCTGTTGTTTTCCGGTCCTTTTTTTAAACCGGCGGCAAGATTGGCAACTCCCGTTTTGGCAGTGTCTATTTTTTCTTTGGCTAATTTTATGGCTGATTCTGGCGGTTGAATCAGAAAGACGGTAATAATCGAAATTACAAAAATTGGTGTAATTATTTTAATTATTTTTGCGGCGTTCATTGTTTTATAGTACTGCAAAACAAAAATTTTTTCCAGCATGAAATTGGAGCGTCGGAGTTATCCACAAGTGAGTTGTTGGAATATGGCGATTGGTGGTATATAATGTAAACAAGGTGGTAAATTGTGGATAAAACTGTGGATAACGGGGATAACCATGTTAATTGGAGAATTCGCACATAATTTAGATACGAAAAAACGGGTGGCTGTACCGGTTAAGTTTCGTAAAGAATTGGGTAAAAAAGCGGTAATTACGCGCGGCCTTGATAAGTGTTTGTTTGTCTATCCAATAGATGAATGGAACAAGGTGGCGGAAAAATTGAGTTCTTTGCCAATGGGTCAGCCCGACAACAGAAATTTTGCCAGGCTATTTTTGGCCGGCGCGGTAGATGTCTCCTTGGATTCTTTGGGGAGAATTTTGATTCCGGATTATTTGAAACAATTCGCCGGCTTGAAGGAAAAAGTGGTAATTGCCGGAGTTTTTAAAAAACTGGAAATTTGGGATGAGAAAGCATGGGAGGATTACAAAAATCGCATTGAAAAACAGACCGACGTCTTGGCGGAAAAATTAGGAGAATTGGGAATTTATTGATGGCGCACGTTCCGGTTCTTTTAGATGAAGTGATAAAATATTTAGATCCGAAAAAGGGGGAAACGATTTTGGATGCCACATTGGACGGTGGCGGACACAGCGGGGCGATAATTCCAAGATTATTGCCCGGTGGGAAATTAATCGGGATAGACCAAGACAGACAGTTGTTAGACAAATTAATTTCCAGTTTTTCCCGCCAAATGCGGGATCCCGCTGTGGCGGGACAATTTTCAATTTTCAAAAAAGACGGAAACCTTATTTTGGTAAATGATAATTTTAGGAATTTGGACAAAATTTTGAAATCTTTAAAAATCAAATTTGTGGACGGAATACTTTTTGATCTAGGGATGAGCTCGGAACAGTTGGAGAATTCGGGGAGGGGATTCAGTTTTTTAAGGGACGAGCCGTTAATTATGACTTATAAATCCGAATTGGGGCCTGAAGATATTACCGCCGGAGACATTTTGAATAAATGGCCCGAGGAGGAAATTTTTAAAGTTTTAAAAGAATACGGAGAAGAAAGATACGCCGGAAGGATTAGTCGGAATATTGCGAAAAGAAGAAAAGAAATTCCTTTTGCCACAACGTTTGATTTGGTGGAAGTAATAAAAAAAAGCGTACCGCATGGAAAAAAAAGACAGCGAATAAACCCGGCTACCAGAACTTTTCAGGCCTTGAGAATTGCGGTAAACGACGAACTAAACGCATTGGCGGAAGGATTGGAAAAAAGTTGGGAATTGCTTAATAGAGGCGGCAGATTGGTGGTTATTTCTTTTCATTCGCTTGAAGACAGGATGGTAAAAAATTTTTTTAAAGAAAAAAAGAATGAAGGCGCGGGAAATATCTTAACAAAAAAACCAATTAGCGCTTCCGAACAGGAAATTAAAATAAATCCTCGCAGCCGAAGCGCCAAGTTGCGGGCAATAGTGAAATTATGAATATTTTTATAAAAATTGAAACTTGGGGAAAATACTCAAAATATTTGTTCGGGGGATTGCTTTTGAGCGCCTTTATTTTAGGATTCCTTTACATATATTTTATGAATTTGGCGGTTCTTAAGACCGCCGAACGAAATGATAATTTGCGGGCACTTACGGAAATTAAAAGAGAATTTCAAAAAGTGGAAGCCGATTATATTACCAAATTGAATCGGATTGATATCTCTTATGCCAGAAATCTGGGTTTTGTAGAAGCCGGTCCTGACGGTTATATTTCTGTTTCCGGAATCGCCGCAATGGGAAATAATTATGGGCAGGAACTTAGGTAGTTTTAAAACGCGGGTCCGGATTTTGGGTTTGTTTTTTTTGTTTTTCGCTGGCCTTTTGGCGGGTCGTTTGTTTTTTATTCAGGTTTCCGGCCATGATTTTTATTTATCAAAGGCAGAAAGACAATATAACGCGCCTTATCAGTCTCCTCCATCCATTTCTGTAAGAGGCGACATTTATTTCAAGAACAAAAGCGATACCTTGCCTCCGCTGACGGCAGGGACGGTCAAGAGTGGTTTTTTGGTGGCCGTCAATCCTACTTTAGTAGAAAACGCGGAATTTGTCTGCGGAGAATTGAATAAAATTGTCGTCGTTGACGAAGAATTGTGTGTTGAGCGAGCCAGCAAAAAAGATGATCCGTTTGAAATCATCGCGCATCGCATAGAGGATGAGACCGTTAAAAAAATAGAGGCTTTAAAAATTGAGGGGGTGGGGCTTTATCCCGAGCAGTGGCGTTTTTATCCCGGAGGTTCTTTGGCGTCTCAAGTTCTTGGTTTTGTGGGATACAAAGGAGACGAACTGGTAGGTAGATACGGATTGGAAAATTATTATGAAGACGTGTTGAAGGGCAAAAAGGAGAGTTTAAAAACAAGGGCTTCTTTCGCGATGTCTTTTTTTGACCTGGGTAAAGAAATTCTTGGTACGGAAATTTTGACCGGTTATGATATTGTTTTAACGATAGAACCGAGCGTTCAGTCTTTTTTGGAAAAAAAACTGGCGGATCTTGTTGATGATTGGGATGCCGAGGAGGCAGGTGGCATAATAATGAATCCGAAAACAGGCGCCATTATTGCCATGGCCGGCAAGCCGGATTTTAACCCGAATTATTATAATGAGGTTGAAGATATTTCTTATTTTCGCAACTCCCTAATTTCGGATATTTTTGAATTAGGTTCGGTAATGAAGCCTTTTACCATGGCCGCCGCTTTGGACGCGGGAAGAATTGATCAAAACACTACATACGTTGATAACGGTTATGTTGTGCTGAACGGCGCTAAAATAGAGAACTATGATGGTAAAGCAAGGGGGCGCGCGGGTATCCAGGATATTTTAAATGAATCTTTAAATACCGGAGCGATATTTATTATGCAGCAACTGGGCAAGAAAAAGTTTTTGGATTATTTTGAAGATTACGGCTTTAGAGAGAAAACCGGAATTGATTTGCCGGCGGAAACATCGGGTGATTTGTCCAATCTTTCTTCTTTTCGCGATGTTGAATTTGCCACAGCTTCTTTCGGACAGGGTATAGCCATAAGCCCGATTGAGTTTACCGTTGCCGTTGCCTCTTTGGCCAACGGCGGCGTGCTGGTAAGGCCTTACGTTGTGGAGAAGGTGAGCGTGGACGGAGTCAGAGACGAAATTACTAAACCCGTGGTTCTTAAGCGGGTTTTGAAAGAAGAAACCAGTAAAGAAATAACAAGGATGCTGGTGAAAGTGACGGATGACGCTTTAATGGGCGGAACGGTAAAAATGGATAGATATAGCGTGGCCGCGAAAACCGGCACCGCGCAATTACCCAAGGAGCATGAGGCCGGTTATTACGATGATCAATCTTTGCATTCATTTTTTGGTTACGGCCCGGCTTTTGACGCGGAGTTTGTGGTTTTCCTTTATCTAAAAAAGCCGCAGGGCGTGCGTTACGCCTCTCATACCTTAACCAATCCCTTTATGGACATAATGAGTTTTTTGTTTAATTATTATGAAGTGCCGCCTGATAGGTAAAATATGAAAACTGTTTTAAAGAAAATAATAGTGGTAATAATTACACTGGAAGCGCGAATGGTTCTTTGGCGTTATAAACCGCAAATCGCGGCTGTTACCGGAAGTGTGGGCAAGACTTCCACCAAGGATGCGGTGGCGGCTGTTTTGGCCGGAGAATTTAAAATAAGGAAAAGTCAGAAAAGTTTTAATAGTGAAATAGGCGTACCCTTGGTTGTTTTGGGTTGTGAAAACGCCTGGCTTAATCCGTTTTTATGGCTGTGGAATATTTTTAGAGGCCTTGTTTTGATGTTTTGGGCGCCGAATTATCCAAAGTGGCTGGTTTTAGAAACCGGGGTAGACAGGCCCGGTGATATGAAAAAAATATCTTCGTGGCTGAAACCGCATATTGTTGTGTTTACGGCTTTATCTGATATTCCTACGCATGTGGAGTTTTTTGCCAGTCCAAAAGCGGTTGCCAAGGAAAAATCTGAAATTTTGAAAAAATTAGAAGTGGATGATTTTTTTGTGCTAAACAGTGATGATGATACTGTTTATGATTTGAAAGAAAAAACCAAGGCAAAGATTTTAACTTACGGATTTGGCGAGGGTGCTGATTTGGTTGCTTCAAATTATAAAATTATGGCTGACCAGCATGGAATTAATTTTAAGGTTGATTGCGAGGGTACCAGTATTCCCGTGCGTCTTTTTAACGTGTTCGGCAAACATCACGTGTATCCGGCTTTGGCTGCTTTGGCGGTTGGCAGGGCTGTAGGTTTGAATTTTGTTGATATGGGCAATTCTTTGAATTCTTATGAATCACCGCCGGGCCGTTTTAAGCCGATAGAAGGAGTAAAAAATAGTTTGATTTTAGACGATAGTTATAATTCTTCGCCATTGGCTTTGGCTGCGGCGCTGGAAACAATGGGGGAAATGGAAGCGAAAAGAAAAATCGCGGTGCTGGGTGATATGTTGGAATTGGGAAAGTATGCCATAGAGGCGCATAAAAGCATGGCGGAATTTATTATTAAGGCGGGGGTTAGTATTGTATTTGCGGTCGGGCCGCGGGCAAAATTTATTGCCGAAGGATTGAGAGAATTAAATTTTCCGGTTGAAAATATTTTTGAGTTTTCCACTTCGCAAGAGGCGGGCATAAAAGCGCAGGATATTATTGAGGAAGGGGATTTGGTTTTGATAAAAGGTTCGCAGTCCATGCGAATGGAAAAAATTGTGGAAGAAATCATGGCTCATCCGGAAAACAAAGAAAAATTGCTTGCGCGCCAGGAAAAGGCGTGGAAAAATAGATAAAATTGGCCCCATCGTCTAGTGGTTCAGGACGCATGGTTCTCATCCATGTAACACCGGTTCGAATCCGGTTGGGGCCGCAAAAAAAAGAAAACCGGCGCGATCGCGCCGGTTTGGTTTATGTTTTTTCTTCGCGGACGTTTTCTACTTCCACGAAAGCGTAGGGAATCCGTCCGTTTTCCTTGTTGTGCTGAAGGCGAAAATTTCTTTTCGCCTGGGCCACGGAGGCCGCGTGCGTGTACCGTTTGACCCATGGCCCATGCCCGTGTTTTGTCTCTCCGCTGAAAAATTTACCGAATTTCTTTTTCAATTTTCACCTCCCTTGGTCCGCCGTAGTTTTAACGCAGGCGGCCTTTCTTTTTTCTATTTATACATAAAAAAACCATTTTGTCAATTAGCGACCGTTGTGGTTTATACTGCGCTTTGGTTTTTCGTATGTTATAATATTTAATAATGACATTGTTTCAGCCGGATAAAAACTGGCATGGTTTGTCTGTCAAAAAAGTTTTTGAAGCGCTGGAATCTTCAAAAGCCGGTCTTTCTCAAGAAGAAGCGGAATTGCGTTTGGAAAAGTTTGGGCCGAACGCTTTTTATAAAAAAGAAAGTCCGCATTTTTTAAGATTGGTCTGGAGGCAAATTAAAAGTCCTCTGGTTTTTATTTTGCTTGTCGCCGGTTTGGCAACACTTGTTTTGCGGGCATATACCGATTCTGTCGTGATTTTGATTGCCGTGGTTATTAATACGGCCATTGGTGTTTTTCAGGAGGGGAAAGCTTCCCGCAGCCTTGACAAGTTAAAAGAATCTCAGAAAAAATATGCCACTGTTTTGCGCGGGGGCAAGAAACAGATGATTTTGTTCGACAAGGTGGTGCCGGGAGATGTTTTGATTTTGTCTGCCGGTGATCAGGTGGCGGCAGACGCGCGGCTGATAGATTGCAGGGGGCTGGAGATTAACGAGGCGGTTTTGACGGGTGAGTGGATGGCTTCTTCAAAGAGAAAAGGCAAACTAAAAGAATCTGTTTCCGTGCCGGATAGAGAAAACATGGTTTGGATGGGAACACTTGTAACAGAGGGTTGGGCCGAAGCGCTGGTGGTTTCAACCGGTTTTAATACGGAATTCGGAAAAATCGCGCGGATGGTGGGAGAAGAAACGCCCCCCCTTACTCCTTTTCAAAAAAGCGTTAAAAAGCTGGCTAGGTTCTTAAGTTTTTTTATTTTAGGCGCGTTGGTTTTTATTTTTGCCATTGGTGTTTTCAGGGGAGAATCCGCGGCCACAATGTTTTTTACTTCCGTGGCAATCGCGGTGGCGGCAATTCCCGAGGGTCTTCCCGTGGCGGTGAGCGTGGTTTTGGCTATCGGAATGGAAAGGATTTTGTCAAAAGGGGGTTTGGTAAAAAAATTAAACGCCGCGGAAACACTGGGTTCGGTGGATGTGATTTTGATTGATAAAACCGGCACTTTAACGCAGGCATTAATGCGCGTATCGGATATTCTGACTCTTGATTATTTACAAAAAAAAGAAAAGGGAAAGCAAAAAACAGACGCCGGCGGTTTTTTGGGTAAGGATAGTGATCGGGAGGTTGTTTTAGAAATGGCAATTTTAGCTTCTAGCGCTTTTGTTGAAAATCCGGAAGACCCTTT
>Ga0066637_10000363_pt1 | contig 26969 bp, 26 predicted proteins | sample CryGeyCG2014_020_FD_62737 | JGI IMG/M metagenome (GOLD analysis project Ga0066637, IMG submission 62737) | Groundwater microbial communities from aquifer - Crystal Geyser CG08_land_8/20/14_0.20 | ecosystem: Environmental > Aquatic > Deep subsurface > Groundwater | place: USA: Utah: Grand County...
GCCACACCTTTGATAGCCCCAATATCGGTGGAGTTAACCCCCTAAAATCTCATAACCGGCAACTTTCACTGGGTCCACTGAAAAAGCAAGATGGGTTCATTGAATATCGGCGGTGGCACCCCGCGGGGCTCGCCGCCCAGGGGAAGGTGCGGGAGACGCCGAAGATCCGGTATGCCTACGATCCCCACCTGCCGCCTCTCTACTTCCTCCATGTCTGGTGGGCGAGGCGGCCGTTCTGGAGTTTCTCTGCCTGGCTTTCTTCGACGACGTCCGAATTCCAGTCGATGATGCGCCGGTTTTGACCGCGCCGCGGGTGATGGAGCAGATGAGCCTGTACGGGGAGGAGCCGGCGGACGAGGCGGAGGATGCCGACGACGAAGAGTAACCGGCATGGGATTTTCGGCGTGATGACGGTAAGATGGCGTCGGAACGTATGAGGGATGCATGGAGGTAGCGGTGTAGGACTAAACGGCCGGTGATTGAAAGCATCATGGACCGATTCGTACCGTGAAAGGGCGGGAGGGAAAAGAAATGAACAGACTCTTGGAAAGGATTTCAGCGGATCCGAATATCTGCTTCGGCAAACCCTGTATCCGAGGACACCGGATATGGGTTTCCCTGCTTCTCGATCTGCTGGCGGACGGGATGACGGTCGAAGAGATCCTGGCCGAATACCCGCAATTGACGAAGGATGACATCCGGGCGGCCATCGCCTATGGCGCCGAGATGTCCCGCGAACGCTACGTCGATATTCCCGCCGAGGCAGTGGGATGAGATTCAAGCTCGACGAAAATTTCGGTAAATGGACGCTGAACATTTTTCAGGCCGCCGGTCACGACGTCCGGACCACCCTGGATGAAGGGATGCAGGGTTGTCCCGACCGGCATCTCTACGACGCCTGCTGCAAAGAGCGACGCTGTCTGGTTACACTGGACCTGGATTTTTCCGACGTGACACGATTCCCTCCTGAGCAGGGCAGCGGAATCGCCGTCATCCGCGTCCCTCGGAACCCCAGTCTGGCCGTGCTTGAGCATTTGCATGCGGTAAAAGGGCGGTAACACCAAACAGGGAGGAACTGAATATGGCCGACAATGGAATGGACAGAAGGGATTTTATGAAGTCGACGGCTGCCGGATTCGGCGGATTTTTCTTCCTCTCTTCCAATGAAATAAAGCCGGAAGAAACGACGAAAAAACCCCCAAAGGAGAAAAAGTTCATCTATCGCACCCTTGGAAAAACAGGAATAAAGCTTCCGGCGATTAACATGGGGGTCATGAATTCCAGTAATCCCAATCTTGTTCGCGCCGCCTTGAATTCGGGCATGGTTCTCCTCGACACGGCCACGACTTATCAAAGAGGCACGAACGAGAGGATGATCGGCGAAGTCATCAAGGAGCGGCCCCGGGATTCATACGTGATTGCCACCAAAGCACACCCGCCCACAGACCGCAGTGCGGGACTCTACACGAAAGAGGCCACGGAAGAAGACTTTCAAAAGAAAATCGATGCCAGCCTGAAAAATTTGGGGCTGGATTACATCGATATTTACCATCATCATGGGGTTTCTGTCCGAGAATCCGCCCTTTACGAGCCGGTCCTGAAGGCCCTGGAAAAGGCCAAAAAAGCGGGCAAAATTCGCTTCATTGGAATCTCCACCCACAAGAATGAGCCGGAGGTGCTTCAGGCCGCAATCGATTCGAAATTCTACGACGTGCTTCTGACCACCTACAATTTTAAACAGAAGCGCCAGACGGAGATCAGGGAGGCCATTGCCAGGGCTGCCGCAGCCGGCATGGGGGTGATCGTCATGAAGGCGATGGGGGGCGTGCAGTTGCAGGAGCGGGCGGAAAAACCCGTGGAACCCGTTCCCGCCTTAAAATGGGTCCTGCAGGATTCCAATGTCCACACGATCATCGCCGGGTTCACAACCTTCGACCAGATGAACCTCGACCTGTCGGTCATGGAAAATCCGACTCTTACGCAATCCGAGAAGGCCCAATTGCAATGGGCAGCCTTTCAGCCCGGATTGTACTGTCAAGGCTGCGGCCAGTGTTTGGAGCAGTGTTCCGAGAAACTCCCCATCCCCGACCTGATGAGGGCTTACATGTATGTTTACGGCTATCGAAATCTCAGCCATTCCCAGGACCTTTTGCTTTCTCTGAATCTCCCCCCCCGGGTGTGCGGGGACTGCGCCGAATGTCCGGTGAAATGTTCGATCGGCTTCAACGTTTCAAGAAAGATTCGGGATGTGATCCGTCTCCGGGATGTACCCGCGGAATTCATTGCCTGACCTTTGAAAAACGCGCCATTTGTCATTGCGAGAAGGCCAATGGCCGACGAAGCAATCCCCATAACTATTCGATAAAAGATGAGATTGCTTCGTCGCTGTGCTCCTCGCAATGACAGGAAGGGCAGAAATTCAAACTCTTTCTCATCGAGGGGATAGACCAAAAAGACTGCCGAAATATGATCCAGGAATACCTTAAGCATACCGGAAATCTTCAAAATAAAGTCGAAGAGGGCCGCTTCCAACTGAAAGATCCTTACCATGGAGTAATGGATTTTTATTGGAAGGGGAATTATATCTGGGGCGCGTTGGATCTTGCCGACGAAACCCTTCGCTCCAGGGTTCTAAAACTTTTTGCAGAGGGATTGGAAAAGAAAAAATAGACCGCCCTTCGGCTTTTCAGTATCTTTCCCCCAAATAAACAGGCGAAACCATAAGAAGAATGGACTTGTGTGTCAAGGGAATATTGGCAAAGGAGGTGGAGGAAGCACTTCTTCCGGTACTACAAAAGCGTTCATTGTTGCCAAGCATGCTTGATTTGAATCGGTAAACATTAGGTCACCTTAAATCACGTTGACATGAAACAAAGATTCTCCTATTGTATAACTGTAATATCGCAGGCAAGCAATTATGGGAAAGCAAGAAATAATTAAAATCATCAGAAACAAAAAGCCCGAAATGGAATCCCGCTACGGAGTCCAGCGCCTCGGCTTGTTTGGCTCCTATGTTAGGGGGAGGCAGAGAAAGAAGAGTGATATCGATATACTTGTTACCTTCAACCGAGATATCGACCTCTTCGACTTTTTGGACCTGCGCAAATATCTCGAAAGCCAGCTCCAGACCAAGGTTGATCTGGTCATGGAAACCGCTCTCAAGCCAGCCATAGGCAAACGTATTCTCTCCGAGGTAGAATATGTCTAAAGGGCGGGAACTATCAGATTACTTTGATGATATTATAACTGGCATTACCGATGCCGCCGAGTTCACCCAAGGCATGTCCTACGAAATATTTGCGGCGGATAAGAAGACGGTCAATGCGGTGATCAGGTGTCTCGAAATTATCGGCGAAGCAACGAAGCACATTCCAATATCCTTTAGAAAGAAACACCCCGATCTTCCCTGGAGTAACATGGCAGGTATGCGTGACGTGCTCATCCACGATTACATGGGGGTCGACCTGAAAACCGTCTGGAAGGTTGCTTCACTCAGGAACGTTTACCGGAATTGAAGCCATTGCTCGAAGGACTAAAATTTGGTACCACGGAGTTATCTTGACATCAGGTAAAAATATTAACCCTTAAGCATACTTCCTGCAATTGAACGTTAGTTAAGTCTGACAGAAATCCTTACGGAAGGCAATGCTTCGGCCAGCCGGCAATAGGCTTCCCGGCTGACCGCGCGTTTTTCCGTCACCAGGATCCGCCAGATCTCAGTTTCATGCTCCCGCGCGCGCTGCCAGACCTGCTCAAGGTCGCGCCGCGGGGGAAGGCGCCGCTTCCCGCCGGGGCGGGGTTCTGCGGGTTCCCGCCGCGTCCCCGCAAGGCGCCGGAAGACATCCGCCCCATACCGGTCGTACCAGAGCAGGGTATGAGCCGTGGAGAGCGAACCGGCCCAGGGATACCGGTGCAGCCACCACGACCGCGCGAGTCTGTCAATGGCGTCGTCGATCCTTTCCCGGTCGGCCGGGGTCTTGGAGGGGACCGATTCCTCGTAAAACAGCGCGGTCGAAAATTCATCGCCGGCCACGTGCCACGTTTCCCGGATGGCGTACTCCCCTGGATGCTGCGCCACGCGCGCTCCGACGACGAGGGCAAACTCGCCGCAGATAAACAGGGCGATGGAGTCGCGCAGCTCTTCGATGAAGCGGGCGGTCATCAGCGCCTCCCGACCGGTTTCCGTCGGAAAATCGGTGAAGCACATCACCTCCACGGCGATTCCGGCAGCGGCAAGATTTTTCACGGCCAGGGCCGCATCCCGAACAGACAGCCCCTTGTGGATCAGTTGCAGCACCCGCGGGGCGGCCGATTCCACGCCGAGGGCCATGCCGAGCGCCCCGCCTTCCGCCAGAACGCGGCAGCATTCCTGGTCCAGGGCCGGCTCCGGGCGCATATCCGTCGCCCACCGGACGGGGGGCTTCCCCCCGGGGGAGGGGTTGAGGGCCGATTTCAGCGCCTCCGCCAGGCGGCGCGCCGTTTTGGGCGACAGCGAATCCTGGGAAAAATGGAACAGCCTGCATCCGTACCGGTCCGCCAGGAGGCGGATATGCTCGGCGGCCTGCTCGACGGGGCGTTCCCGGTAGCGGGCGGCGCCGCATTCGGCCAAGCCGTAATGGCAAAAGGCGCATTTGCCCCAATAGCAACCGCGGGTCGGGTCATACGGCAGCACCGGCGCGGGAGAGAAATATTGTTCCAGCGGCAGCCCCGCAAAATCGGGGGCCGGCAGTGCGCCCAGGTCCGTTGTCTTTGCTCCCTCGATGATCCCCGCCGGGCTCTCCCCCCGTTCCACCGCCCGGACCAGCTCCAGGAGGGCCGATTCCCCTTCGAAGAGGACCGCCGAATGGAATGGTTTCAGCGCCCGGGTCAGGAACGTTCCCCGCAGGCGAAGGAGGATCTGCGTCATGGCGGGACCGCCGACGGTGACATGCACGCCGGGCAGAAGGCGGCGGATCATGAAGGCCAGGGCATAGGCGGGCTGGACCTGGCCGGGAAAGGCGACAGAAAGGCCGACGAGGCCCACCCGCTTGGCCGCGAGGCGCGCGCACAGCTCCTGAAAGTATTCGTGGAAGGGGTCCCTTTCGGGGCGGGCGTCTTCCTCGATCTCACGGATCGTCAGCAGCGAAAAGGGGGTGCGGTACGCCGTAAAATCGAGGGAGAGCGGCGCATAGGCCGCGCTCACCAGGCGGAGGGCGCTTTCCATCGTGGCAATCGCCGCTTCATACTGCGGCGGATCGAAAAAGCGCTCCCCCGACCGGTCCCGGAGGACGGCGACGGCGTCATCGATGCCGCCGGGGGCGCTCCGGGCATCCTCCCGCGCCTCCCACAACGCCGCGCCGGCGAGCTGTTCGGCGTGGTTCAGGGCGGATTTGCACTTCAGCTTCGTCCATCGCTCTTCAACGCGGCCGGCCAGGACGGTCAGGGTCTCGCGGCAAAGAAGCCGGCTGTAGGCCTCGACGTTCGCATCGATGGGCCAGACCTCCACCCCGTGCGCCCGCAGGCAGCCCGTCAGGGTCGGAAGCGAGAGATACGGCGCCGTGGGATCGCAGGTCGGCGGGTAGATCAGGGCAATTTTCATCATGGGGATCGACCCCTTCTCCTTCGACCTTGTAAGCGCACGTGTCAGGCGTGATGCCAGGACCGGGACCGCGCCTTCCGAAGCAGCCAGTAACCCCCCTGCTCAGGCTGCGGGCACAACGAAACATATAAAATTTTTCGAGTCGAGGCCAGCCATTCGTATCGCCACAGAAAGATGAGTGGGGGAAGGTTCAGATGCGAAGGCGTTCAACCTTTTTGTTATGGACAAATCGGGTTCGCAGCATCTCGCATCGTTACCTCGGGTGGACGGGAGTGGGGGATGGCTTTGCCTTGTTCTCAGTCAAAAGCTTTTTTATGAAGTTCTTTATCAATGCGGTCGGCATCACCCACATTGTACTGTACAAGCTTTCTCAGGTGAATAAAGCTTTGATCGTCCATGGATATAAAGCTTATAGCAGATTCCCTTTCACCCACTCTTGAGATTTTCGAATCGACAACAATTTGTAAAGCGTCACTTAAACGAACGATTACCTTACAAAGGGCATTGTTTTGAAAAAGGGGATTGGATGTACAAAGAATACCATTCAGACTAATGTTGATTATTTCTGTACGAATGACTTCCTCCCCGAGCAAAATGCTAACGTCAAAATGTACGGGAACTCGTGTGCGCATTCTCTTGTTTTGATTCATAATAACTTGCCTCTTTGCTTACATATCACATCCCGGATCAGATTTCCGCAGATTCTAAACCGGTAATTTGAAAAATTTGGCGCCCCATCAATATTCAGGTGTAATCCTCTGTACTTTCCCTGCCCCATCAGTTTTGAAGATAGATGTACCAGTTGCTGTTCTTGACCCGCTTTGCTATTTCATATGGGAGATGATCGGTTTTCTCTATGAGAACCGTCTCGCCGACGGCAATTTTCTTGAAATATTCCTTGCTCGATGCCACCAGGAAGGCATCTTGATCCTGAAGTTTATACTCAAAGGTAATTTCCACCGTGCGGGATGACATGTTTTTTAAAACTGCTCGCCAGATCCATTCGACTTGGTAGTTGCCGGGAAAGTCCTGGTAAACGCGAATCATTTTAAAACCGTCATTGAGGACCTCAAGAGGGAAAAGGGGGTCTTTCGTATCCACGTTTCGCTGATAGCCCATGAATTGACCCTCACCGATCAAGCGCGTAAGGAGACGTTTTTCATTGATCTGATCCCAGAAGCCGGCATGGAGGGGGCTCTTCAGGGCTATGCTGAAGATCGTAAAGACGATGAGAACGATGGCAAAAGAAAAACATGCCCGTTTCCGCGCTAATTTTATCTTCATACGATCCTTCCGAACTCTTTATAGTTGTTATGTTATCGGTTTAGTTCATCCCGAATGGCCCCGCCGATCTTTTCCAGCACATAGGGCTTCTTGACATAGGCGCCTGCCCCCAACTGCTGAGTCTCCTTGACCCGCTCCGTCTCCGAAAAGCCGCTGACCAGGATAGCCTTCTGCTTCGGGTTGATTTCCAGAACCCTTTGGTAGGTCTCCAGACCATCGATCCCCGGCGCCATGATCATGTCCAGAACAAGAATCTCCGCCTTATTTCCCTTGAGATATTCCACCGCCTCTTCCCCGCTGGAAACGACATGAACCTGATACCCCAGCCGTGTAAGCAATCGGGCGGCAATATCCCGCTGCCCGGCAATGTCATCCACCACCAAAACCGATTCACCCTTGGCCATGTATCGTTCTATCGGCGGCTTCTGTTGCGGCGCGATCAGTTCCTCCCGGGTTACCGGGAAGTACAGCGTAAAGGTGGTTCCTTCTCCGACTTTCGTCTCTACGTCAATATACCCATTGTGATCCTTCACCGTTCCCCAGACAATCGCCAATCCCAGCCCGGTCCCGCTTCGGCCCATCGTCTTCTTCGTATAGAATGGCTCGAATATCTTCTCTCTGTTCTCGGCAGGGATGCCCATCCCCGTATCGGATACGGTCAATACGGCATAATCCCCCTCCTTGACCTCGTCATAGCCCCGGAGGGGTTTGTCAAGATAGCGGCTCTCCGTCCGGATCGTCACCTCCCCTATCCCGGAAATCGATTCCGCCGCATTCGACACTAAGTTCATCAAGGTCTTTTCCAGATGGATGGAAGATCCCTTGATGTTCAGCATGTTCTTGTCGCACTCGGTTCGGAAGGTCACACGGGGATTATAATCCTTCATCTTCTCAAACACCGGGGTCTGGAGAAAATCGGAAACAACGCTGTTGAGATTGATCACATCCGATACCGTGACACCCCGCCTGGCCAGGGTGAGAAGGTCCCGAATGATCGCGGCGCCTTTCTCCGTGGACTGCAAAATCTTTTCAGCGTGACTCCTGGACCGGCTCCCTTCGGGAATTTCCCCCAGCAACAGTTCCGAATACCCGCTAAGAACCCCCAAGACGTTATTCAGATCATGGGCAACACCGCCCGCCAGTTGCCCGAGGGCCTCCATCTTCTCCGCACGGTGCAGACGTTCCTCCAGGCTTCGCTTTTCTTCCTCCGCCCGCTTGCGATCGGTGATGTCGCGGATGATCCCGGTGTAAAAGTGGCCATCGGGGATCTCCCAATGCGACAGAGACAGTTCCAGTGGGAATTCGCTGCCGTCCTTGCGCAGCCCGGCCAGTTCCACGGTTTTTCCAATCACGCGTTTCTCGCCGTCCGCTTGCACCCGCTTTAGGCCGTCGCGATGTCTTTCGCGAAATTGGCTGGGCATTATCGTGGCCAGCGGCTGTCTGAGGACTTCGGCTTCCGGGTAGCCAAACATTCTCTCGGCACTCATGTTCCATCCCATAATCGTCCCGTCGCCGTTGACCGTGATGATGGCGTCGTTGGCCGATTGGGCCACCGTCCGGTATCTCGCTTCGCTCTCCCGAAGCTCCTCTGTAAGCTTCTGCTGGTCACGGAACCGCGTCACTTCCATCTCGCTGGCCACTTTCTGGCGATAGTTCCTGTATGCGGAGAAAAATACGAGACCCAGCAGGAACACCACGGCGCCGAGGAGAAAGAGGGTAGTCTTGAGATGTTCCCGCTCGAAAGCCGTCACTTCGTCCAACGGCGCATTCACCACAACGATCCAGGAGGCGTTCCCAAAGGACATCGACGCAAAGGCCGCGACCTTCTTTTTTTCTCCTCCATTGATCTGGTATTCCGTGGCCCCTTCCGCTTTCCCCAGTATCCTCTCCACGTAATCGAAAGAAGCGTGACATTGATTGCATGTCCCATCCCTTTTCCGAACATTCCTCATCACCATCTCCGGGTGGCCGGAGTGCACCAAAAGCGTTCCGCCCCGCTCCATGATCCATAACTTGTTGAATTTATACGACGAAGTGAGCATGGGCGACCGCTCGGCAAGCATCTTCGCCAGATCGACCGTAAACATGAGAGCGCCGGCGAATTTCCCGCCAGGCCGTTGTCGACCGCCGGCGGCGGATTCCCGATACAAGGGGGTAGCCAGGAAGATCCCGATAGGGGGAGGAGCAGGGCTTCCCGCCGTTATGGGTATGCGCGGTCCGTCCATTTTCGCGCACCACATCCGGACCGCCCCCTTGCTTCCCGGATTCCTTGCCCAGGAGAAGAAGTCCGCCTGGGAATGATTTTTTCCTTTGGCGCCTGCGGTTGTGGAGAAGACGACGGTTCCCTTCTCGTTGAGAAGAGCGACCTCCTGTATATGAGTCAGCTTCAAGCGGTTGAAGTTGGACCGGATAGCAGCCGGCATCTTATCCCTGTCAAAAGCCTGCCGGGAGGCAATATAGGCGAGCCACCGGAGATCCTGGGAACGGGAATGAAAGTACCTTTCGATTGACCTGGCGATCTCCTGGGCGTTCAGGACTTGATTCTCGTTAAATTGGGAGAGAACTTTTTCCTTGCTTTCCTGATGGAGATGAAAAGTGAGAAAGAAGACGGCCAGCAAAGCCCCTGCCGTGAGGATCATAATCGCCCAATTTTTTCTCATGACTGTAACCCTGCGCAACAGCTCTTGCCGATTCTGACGTCACCATGAACACTTGAGATCTATGACCGCCTCACCCCACTGCCGTTTCCGACGGCGGAAAATGCGGGGACCGCAGCCATGCTTCCGTCCCCATTGCCGCCGGCCAGCGCCGCCAGTTCACTTACCGATCCCCTCATCCTCCCCGCAAGGAGATTGAGTTCTTGAGAGGCAGAGGCCGACTGGTCGGCGCCGGCCGCATTGGCCTGGACCACCTTGTCCATTTCCGCCGCAGCCCGGTTGATCTGAGCGATCCCCTGTGACTGTTCCTGGGAGGCAACGGTAATCTCTGCCGCCAGTTGCTCCGCCTTCGCGGTATATTTTGCTATCTTCGAAAAGTCAATGTTTGTTTGATCGGCCAGCGTTGAACCGTCCTTTACCTTCCTTACCGTCCTCTCAATGAGACTGGCGGTATTTTCCGCCGCTTCCGCCGCTCGCATGGCCAGATTTCTTACCTCATGGGCCACGACGGCAAACCCCGCACCCGCCTCTCCTGCCCGGGCCGCCTCCACGGCGGCATTCAGGGCCAGGAGATTGGTCTGGAAGGCAATCTCATTAATGGTTTTTACGATCTTCGAAGTCTCGTCGCTTGCCGGCGTGTGAACCAAAAAATTTAAAACCTCTATTTTCCAAGTCTTTGCTTAATGCAGGATAATGGGCAGATTCCAAAGTCAGAAATTCAAACAACAACCTGTCGTCATAAACCGGAACACCCCATTCTTTATCGTGATATTCAACATAATCTACTTTACTCAAATCAACCCAATGACAACGGCAAATATCATTTTCCCTTTTTGTTTTCATTGATCAACCAACTCACTGTCCAACGTTTGCATTAACCTGCTCTCCGCTCATGCGCGTCCGGGTCTGAGAGCGTTGCATCCTCCATAAATATGACTTTTACGATATCTGAAAGCGCTCTCGCTCTGTGTCTGTGTTCTTCGCCATCCGGAATGATCACCCCCAGCGCCCCGCAAACCTTTGCGATGGTGTCGCAGCGCGGTTTCGCATTGGGCCTGAGCGCCTTGTACAAGGCTTCGCGGGTGAGACCAGATGCCTTGGCGATCTCGTTCATGCCGCGCGCCCGGGCGATGTCGCCCAATGCGGCCGCCAGCAAGGCCGGATCATTCGCCTCCAGAATGTCCGCCAGATAGGCCGCAATCGCCGCCTTACTGTCGAGATGCGGCGCTGCGTCGAACTCGGGCAGGTCTGCCACCTTGATGCGTTGGGTCATGGTCGTCTCCTTCAATCAATCCAGCCGCGCAGCCAGTGTCTTGGCGCGCTTGATGTCGGTTTTCTGGGTCATAAACCAAACAGACGGCAATAGCGTTTCGGCAGGCGCCGCACATCTACATCCGCATTCCACAACTTGGAGATGACCGGTTTCACGGCGTCCGGGGCGCCGCTTGTCCAGAATCGTTCGGTGCCGGGACGGGGATCGGGCGACAACAGGTCATTGTTTTCCAGCCGGCGCCGCAGCTCGTGGGCGATCGCCGCGTTCGGATCGACGATGGAGACTTTGGGCCCGGCGATCTCCCGGATGAGCGGTGCAAGAAACGGGTAGTGCGTGCACCCCAGAATAATCGTGTCCGCGCCCCGTTCCAGCAGCGGCAAGAGATACTTCGCAGTCAAGGCTCGCGCTTTCTCGCCATCCAGTTCACCCGCTTCAACCTGTTCGACCAGTCCGGCGCAGGGCTGGATCAGGATATCGACGTCGCCGCCAAACCGGGCCAGCAGCTTCGCGAATTTGTCGCTGGAAAGGGTCCCGCTGGTCGCAAGCACTGCGACAACCCCGGAGGCCGTCTTCCCCATCGCCGGTTTGACGGCGGGCTCGATTCCAACGATCGGCACGGAAAATCTTGACCGCAAGGTTGTTATCGCGGCGCCGGTCGCGGTGTTGCACGCAACAACGATCGCCTTCGCCTTCCGATCCACCAGGAATTCGGCGATGGCAACCGATCTTGCTTCGACAAACTGCGGGGATTTGTCTCCGTACGGCACGCAGGCCGAATCGGCGACGTAAAGAAGATCTTCACTCGCGAAAGCCGTCCGGATCTCGCGAAGGACCGACAGTCCGCCGACTCCGGAATCAAAAATCCCGATTGGAAATGAGGCATTCATGGTTTAAACCCGATGCGCATGGCGAGCCGGGCGCCAAATCATGCAGACCGACCGGCGGCCGCCTTTTGTGCCGGCTGCGTCGGTCATTCCGCTTGGAAAGCACCTTGACATAAACCCATTTTGCTTGTCAAATGGAAAGCCGGGCGGAAAACTAATCCTTGACATCGGCGGCGGGAGGGTTTATACAACCCACGCTTTCAGATTTGGTTTTGGCTGTTTCCCCTACCCCAGAGCCTGCAATAAAAGGCTGCTGGGTTTTTTTGCGCCTGAAGAATAGACGGCCTTGGGGGGACGGTAAGACTGGAAGAAGACAGGAGGAATATGTAATATGGCAAGACCAGGCCAGGACAAGTTCATCAAGCGGCAAAAGGAGCTCGAGCGCATCAAAAAGGCGAGCGAGAAAATGGCCAAACGGCAACAACAGAAGAAAAACAACATTACGAAGGAAATTGAATGAGTTTCAGACAGTTTAATCTAAACACGCAGATCGAAAAGGGTATCGAAGCCCTGGGTTACACGGCGCCGACGCCGATTCAACTTCAATCCATGCCCGCCATTCTCCAGGGCAAAGACGTCATGGGGATGGCCCAGACCGGCACGGGGAAAACCGCCGCGTTTGCGCTTCCCATCTTGCAGCGGCTGATGAACGGCCCGCGGAAAACGCTCCGCGCGCTGGTTGTGGCCCCGACGCGGGAGCTGGCGGAACAGATTCACGAGGCGATTGGCGGCCTCGGACGGGCGACGAAACTCAAAAGCGTCACCGTTTACGGCGGGGTAAACAAGAACCCCCAGATCCGGACGCTCCGCCAGGGGGCCGAAATCGCCGTCGCCTGCCCGGGACGCCTGCTCGATCTTGCGGACCAAGGTGAAATCGACCTTTCCCATGTCGAGGTTCTGGTTCTGGACGAGGCGGATCGCATGTTTGACATGGGCTTTCTGCCGGACATCCGGAAAATCTTGAAACTCCTGCCGACCAAGCGGCAGACGCTGCTCTTCTCCGCCACCATGCCGGAAGACATCCGGAAGCTTGCGAAGGATATCCTGCATGACCCCGTCATGATCCGAATCGGCGCCGGGGCGCCCGTCTCCACGGTTTCCCATGCCCTCTATCCGGTGGAGCCGCACCTCAAGACGGCTCTCTTGATGAAGCTGATCGAGCGGACGGACACGGGATCGGTGCTGGTCTTCGCACGCACGAAGCACCGCACGACGCGCGTCGCCGAGCAGATGAAACGGGCCGGTTTCCCGGTCGCATCGCTGCAAGGGAATCTCTCGCAGAACCGGCGCCAGGATGCGCTCAGCGGTTTCCGCGAAGGTAAATATCAGATCCTGGTGGCTACCGACATTGCCGCCCGGGGGATCGATGTCTCCGGGATATCCCATGTGATCAACTACGACATGCCCGACACCGTCGATGCCTATACGCACCGGATCGGCCGTACGGGCCGCGCCGCGAAGACGGGAGACGCCTTTACCTTTGTGACGCCCCAGGACAGGGCCTTTGTAGGGGACATCGAGCATGTCCTCGGGGAAAGAATTGAGCGGCGCACGCTAACGGATTTTGATTACGGCGTGCCAGCGCCGGCGGGCAGCAGTGACGCCGCCGACCGTCCCCGCCATTCCGTCGGGCGAAGACCGGCAAGGGTTTCCGGATATGCCCCGGTGAAAAAAAGAGGCGATTCCGTACATGGGGCGCCGCGACCTTCGGGACGTCGGAGCGGCGCGAGATCGCTGGCGGGGTTCTCTGCGTTCCGAAGTTCATCCAAAACGAGGTGAAATCGCAGTGGATTACCGGGTCCGGATCTCCCCGCGGAGCAGGCGGGTCCGCCTGAATTTGTCCGCCCGCGACGGGTTGACCATCGTCATTCCCAGGGGCTTCGATGCGAGGCGGATCCCCGCCATCCTTGAAACCCGGAAGGGGTGGATTGAGAAACATTTGCGGCGGTTTTCCGCGGCGGCCCGGTTCATCGCCGAGACCCCGCCCGATATCCTGCCCGAAACGATCGACCTGACCGCCCTCGGAGAAATCTGGCATATCGCGTACCGGTCGACGGGGGCGCAGCATGCCGTGGAGGTGGAGACCTTCGGGCCTGGGGAGCTTGTCGTAAGTGGAGCGGTGGATGACCATACCGCCTGCCGCAGCGTCTTGAAACGGTGGCTCCGCCGCCGGGCTGCGGAAGGGCTCGCGCCGCTCCTGGCCCGCCTCGCCGAAGAGAACGGTTTCCGGTATGGCCGGGTGACCATCCGGAGTCAGAAGACCCGCTGGGGGAGCTGTTCCGCCCGGAAGACGATCAACCTCAATTGCCATCTGCTGCTTCTGCCCCCCGACGTCGTCCGCTACGTTCTGCTGCATGAACTGTGTCACACCGTATTCATGAACCATTCCGATAAATTCTGGTCGCTCCTGGACGGTTTCGAGCCGGATTGCAAGGCCATGCGCCGGCGGATGCGCGGGGGCTGGAAGGATCTCCCCGCCTGGCTTTCATGACCCCTTGGTACGACTTTGACCGATAACTTTCTTACCCCACCCCCACCCCGGCCCTCCCCGGTCTATTGGCGGCTTGCTTCGCCGGGATTATTGTGAGATATAGCGGCGCAGGTCCATCATCGCCGCAAAAAAGGAGGTCGCGGATGGTCGGGAAAAGAGAGGTCATCGAGAAGGCGCTGGAGTGCGGTTTTGAGGATACGGGCTTCACTACGGCGGCGCCATTCGACGCCCAGCGGGCGTACATAGAGGAGAGGCGGGAGGATTACGCATGGGCCATCCGGTCGGGTCTCGATCTGATTGCCGGAACGGATCCGAAGAGCATCCTCCCGGAGGCGAAATCGATCATCGTGATCATGGAGGCCTATTTCCGTGAGGCATTCCCGCCGTCCCTGGAGCGCCACTTCGGCCGCTGCTACCTCGATGACGACCGCATGACCAAGGGCCGCCTGGCGAAGCGGGTCAAGGCCTTCCGCGCCTTTCTCCGCGAAAATGGAATCCATTCGAAGGTTCCCTTCCACCTGCCCCACCGGATGGCGGCGGCGCGGGCCGGCATGGGGACGTTCGGCAAAAACTGCCTCTTCTATTCCCGGAAGGTGGCGGCGCACGGGTCGTGGGTCCTTCCCATCGCCCTCGTCGTCGACCGGGAATTTGAACCGGACGAACCGACCATCGAGGTCGGCTGCCCCGACTGGTGCAAAAACGCCTGCATGGCCGCCTGTCCGACGGGGGCGCTTGTGGGGCCACGCCGGATCAATCCGCGTCGCTGCATCTCCTACCTTACCTATTTCGGCGGTGAGATGACGCCGCGGGAGCTGCGGGCGCCGATGGGGTTGTGCGTCTATGGGTGCGACCGCTGCCAGAACGTCTGCCCTCGCAACGCCCCCTGGCTCGCCCGGGAGCTCAAGATGAACGAAAAAGCGGCGGGGATGGTCGAAGACTTCCGGCTGGAAAAGCTTCTCGGCATGGACAAGGCCTGGTTCACCGAAAGGATCTGGCCGCACATGTTTTACATGTCCGCCGCGGATCTGTGGCGGTGGAAGATGAACGCGGCCCGGGCGATGGGAAACACGCTGGATGAAACGTATATTCCCCATCTGACTTTGGCCTTCCGCCGGGAGAGCGACGAGCGGGTGAAGGCGATGGCCGCCTGGGCGCTTGGCCGTATCGGCGGCCCCGCCGCAAAGCAGCCTCTCACGGCCTTTCTCGCAAAGAGCGCCGGTTCCATCCGGTCGGAGATTCTTGCGGCGCTGGAGGGGGCTTCCCGGCGGTTTTGACACCCCCCGGTCATGGTGATCGTGTCCGGGCGCCGGGACATATTGACAACATTTCGCCCCGCGCCGTGAATCGCGGGAGCCATAGGAGGGAAGAGTCTTATGCGTATCGTGGACATTCAGGAAAAGACGGTATCCATCGCCTCGGATATCCGTAACGCCTATATCGACTTCAGCAAGATGACCGTCTCCGTTCTGGCGCTGCATACGGATGTGATCCGGGATGGACGGCCGGTCGTCGGCTACGGATTTAATTCGAACGGCCGCTATGCGCAGGGGGCTTTGCTCCGGGAGCGGTTCATTCCCCGGATCATGGCGGCCGATCCCAAACGGCTGATCTGCAAGGATGAAAACAACCTGGACCCCTTTCGGATCTGGGATGTGATGATGGCCAACGAAAAGCCCGGAGGCCACGGCGAGCGCTCGGTGGCCGTGGGGGTGGTCGATATGGCCGTCTGGGATGCGGTCGCGAAGATCGAGGGCAAGCCGCTCTACCGCCTGCTCGCGGACCGTTATCGCGGCGGGAAGGCGGATGAAAGGGTGTTCGTCTATGCGGCGGGCGGCTATTATTACCCCGGGAAGGAGCTCGGCGAATTGAGGGTGGAGATGCAGGGGTATCTCAGCATGGGCTACCGGGTCGTGAAGATGAAGATCGGCGGGGCCAAGTTTCAGGAGGATATCCGCCGCATCGAGTGCGTACTTGGGCTGGTGGGCGAGGGTGAGAGGCTGGCGGTGGATGCGAACGGACGTTTCGATCTGCCCACCGCCGTCGCCTACGGGAAGGCCATGGCGCGGTTCGGGCTCCGCTGGTATGAGGAGCCGGTCGATCCGCTCGACTACGCCTCCCATGCCGAACTGGCCCGGGGCTATGAAGGAGCGCTGGCGACCGGTGAAAACCTCTTTTCCTTCCAGGATGCACGGAACCTTCTTCGCCATGCCGGGCTTCGGCCGGATCGGGACATCCTGCAGATGGACCCTGCCCTCTCCTACGGGCTGGTCGAATACCTCCGGATGCAGGAGGCGTTGAAGGCCCAGGGCTGGTCCCCGCGCCGGTGCATCCCCCACGGCGGCCATCAGTTCGCCCTCAACCTCGCGGCGGGGCTGGGGCTGGGCGGAAACGAGTCCTACCCGTTTGTTTTCGCCCCCTTCGGAGGATTTGCCGACAGCACACGGATCGAGGATGGTTATATCGGCCTTCCCAAGACCCCGGGCATCGGATTTGAAGAAAAATCAAAGCTGATCGATCTGATTCGGTCGCTGTTCGGTTAGGATATACAAATCAAAAGAGATCCATCCCATGAACCTGTCGGATATCCGGTTTCCCCGGCAGTTGGAAGCCGATGAGACGGCGGAGGCCATCCGCAAGGCGTTGATAGCCCGTACCGTAAAGCTCTGGCCTGGCGGCGATCTCGATGTCGCAAGGATCACGATGGGTGAACCGCTGAAAAAAGCGCTCCGGATGGCCAGGCTCAAGGGCCAGATTCAATACGGATTCGAAACCGTATTCAACCGACTGGCAGGCGAAAGCAAAGGGATTGTGAATGTCCGGGGACGCGGCGCCCCCTATGGAGATCGGGTATCCCGGCTGCTGTTATTTTCCAACGACGGCGCCGAGCGTTTTTACAGGCATATCGAATCCCTCCTGCAGGCGCACGCCCCCAGGCTGCTCGGTTGTCTTCTCGATATCGACGGCATCGCCTTGGGGAGTGCGCTCACCGGCAAAGAGACCCGGATCAAGCTTTTGATGGCGGAACACAAGGATGCGGTTTCCGAAATATTGCGGGCGATGATTGCCGGCCGGAATATGCGGTATGGGACTGATATGGATCAATGAGGTTTCGGTCAGCTTCGGCGGGCCGCGGCTCTTGGACGGCGCTACGCTCCAGATCGAGGCGGGCGAAAGGATCGGTCTGCTGGGCCGGAACGGTTCGGGCAAGTCCACCCTCATGAAATTGCTTGTGGGCGATATCACCCCGGATAGCGGCGGGATCATCCGCAGCAATGACGCCAGAATCGCGATGTTGCCCCAGGATGTTCCCGACGACCTGCCGGGGACGGTCTATGATGTTGTGGCCGCAGGCGGCAGTGAGCGCCGACGGGAACAGGCGGGCAATGTCCGGCTGACCATCCAGGAGGCGGAGCGCAGCGGCAAATTAGTTGCGGAAGCCCAAAGGATCAGCTTCGCTTTCGCCGATCAGAAGATCGTGGAAGGGTTCTCCACCGTGATCCTTCGCGGCGACAAGGTGGGCATAATCGGGCCCAACGGCTCCGGCAAGACCACTTTTCTCAAGATCCTGCTCGGCGACCTTCAACCGCAGCAGGGCAGGGTCCGCCTGGGGAGCGGGGTCCGGATCGCCTACTTTGATCAGCTCCGCGCCCAGTTGGACGAAAACAGGAGCCTGAAGGATAATATCGCCGACGGCAACGACATGGTTATCGTCGGCGGCGTCGCGCGGCATATCGTGGGTTATCTTCAGGATTTCCTTTTTCTGCCGGAACAGATTCCGGCCCCGGTCCGTTCGCTCTCGGGCGGCGAGCGCAACCGCCTCCTGCTGGCGAAACTCTTCATCCTCCCCTCCAACGTCCTGGCGCTGGATGAGCCGACCAACGACCTCGACGTCGAGACGCTTGAACTCCTCGAAGACCGGCTCCTGGAATACAGCGGCACGATCCTCTTGGTCAGCCATGACCGCGCATTCCTCAATAACGTGGCGACCTCGACGATTGTCTTCGAAGGCGAGGGGCGGCTGCAGGAGTACGTGGGCGGTTATGACGACTGGCTCCGACAGCGGACGGCGCCGGACGGGCCGCTCCCGACGGGACTGAAGGAACCCAAACCGAGGAAGGACAAACCACCGAAAGAAAAGCAGAAACTGTCCTATAAAGAGACACGGGAGTTGGAGACGTTGCCGCAGAAACTCGAAGCCCTGGAGGAGGAGAAGCAGCGCCTTCTGGACGAAGGCGATCTCCATGCGACCCGGATCCGAGACTGCGTCCGGGTGTCGGCGGAGGAGATCAGGAGGTTTGAGCAAAGCATGTCGGGAAATGAAGATTGAGGGTGATTCATCGGTTCACATGCTGATTCATGAAAAAAGTGGAGGAAAATGTTTGACATTCGACCTGGTTCTCGTATAGTTTAACCCGCTCTCTGTACCGAGAAAGAGGAGAAAAAGTACCACTTATTACGCCCGCTGATTTCTTCGTGGATGACGATGCGTGCGGCGTTCAATCGCTGCTGGATTCGATTGCAACTGTCGGTGAGCAGGAAAAACTGCGCGAAGTCGCCCAGCGTAATCTGGAGACGGTAAAATCAATTAAAAATCACTTCCGCCGTCAAGGCGGCAAATTGAATTCAATGGACGCCGGCTACCGTCTCAAGGAAGAAGGGTAAGAATTATTCGCTGTTCCGTCAGGAGGTGAGAGGTGAAGTTCTATCATCTGCCCGGCTTTCTTTGAGTCATGGGCACGCTTTTGGATCATGTCATGAAATCGATGTGTTTGAGGTGAATTTCCAAAGAAAAACATGAAAAGGGCCGGACATTGGGCATCCCATGAGGAGGCAAAGAAGGGACCATGAAATCTTCCGATTTGTTGATCATCCTCCGGCATTATTGCCGGACGTTACGGGAAGTTCTTTACGGATTCACCACATACGAAATGGACGTTTCCCTGCGGAAGGAGCGGGGAACTCTCAATCATTATTTCACGCTGATCATCTTCGGCGATCTTCTCGGCCTGCCCTTGCTCCCGCCTTACTACACATTGAGGCTCCTGCCCCATATCTTCCCGGAGCTGAAGGCGTGGAAACGGAGCATGCTGCGGGAGCGGGACCTGATGGATCAAGTGCCCGACGTGTAGAGGGTGCGGCGATCATCGCGAGAAGTTCCTATTGCTCCGGGACGAAGAGGTAATCGATCGTCCGGTTGAGCATCTTCGCCCCCTTGATCTCCGTCTCCAAAAGCGGCGCGATCGCCCGGACGCGGTCGCCGAAGATCTCCCAGATCTCCTTCATGTGCTCTTCCTGCATCTGGATCCGATTCTTGACGAAGTCGATGGTGTCCGCGCCCGCCTGTTCCTTCTGGATCAGGCCGTTGACGATGACGCCCCCCACGGGGATGCCGAATTCATGGAACCAGTTGATGAAGCGGGTGATGACGGCGATGGGAAGACTCTCCGGCAGCGTGACGAAGAAGAAGGCGGTGAGCGCCTCATCCTTGAGAAGTTCCGCCGCCTTGCCCATCCGGTTCTTGAAGGCGAGGAGGTCGTCCAGGAGCGGATCCGACTCCTTTTTCTTCGTGTAGGAGAGCAGCTCCCGCAGGGACTTTGCCTCTCCCCGGCTTTTCAGCATCTTGTCCACCCAGAGGGAATAAACCTTCGACATCCCCAGGAGCCGCCGGGCGTTGGCCGTCGGCGCGGTGTCGAAGACGTAGAAGTCGTATTCGTCCTTGAACATCAGATCGACCATATTCTCGAACATCGCCGATTCCTCGAAGGCCGGGTTCATCGTGGCCGTCTCGACGAAGTCGTCGGCCTTGGTCGTGATGTCGGCAAACTTCAGGAACCAGTTCATCTTTTTCCGGATTTCCTTTTTGGACCGCTCGATGGTGTCCTTGGTGTCGATTTCGAAGGCGTAGCAGTTCTGCTCATCGCAGACAACCGCCGCCTTTCCGAAGACGTCCTGCTCCAGGAGGCTGGAGAGGCTGTGGACGGGGTTGGTCGAGGCCAAGAGCGTCTTTTTCCCTTGTTTGGCGGCCCACAACGCCGCCGTTCCCGCCATGACCGTCTTGCCCACGCCCCCCTTGCCGCCGAAGAAGATGTACTTCATCCGCGGGTGGTCCTTCATGTACTGGGTCATGCTGATCGTGATCTGATCCACGGTTATCCTCCTCAAACGCTGTACTCCATTAGAAATTTCCGAACATTTCCTTCGCCACCTTCTCGATCATATCGAGACCGGTTACGTCCCGTTCCATCTCGGGAACCCTGGCGAGGATTTGCTTCCCGAACCGGTTGTCGATGACCTGAAGGTAGTGCTCCTGCATGGTGATCCGGTTCTTGAGATACTCGGGGATGTTCTGATCCTTGAGCTCCGCGGGCAGGACCCGGTTGATGATGTAGCCGGAGAGCGGCACGTCGAACTTGGCGAAGAGCGCCGCCGCCTTGAGTGTGTCGCTGATGATCATCTCCTCCGCGGTGAGGACGAAGAAGAAGGCGGTCATCTTCTTGTCGGTGAGGATCCGCGAGGACTTATTGATCCTCTCCTTGATGTAGAGGAGTTCGTTCAGGATGGCGTCTTCGTCGAGCTCCTCCTTGTCCCGGCGGATAACTGCGGCCACCTGGTCATACTCCCGCATCTGTTGCCGGAGACCTGTGATTTTGTCGATCCAACTGTCGTAAACCGAGGCCATGCTGAGGTAATAGAGCGCATGTCCCAGGGGGACGAGGTCGTAGATGTAGTAGTCGTACCCCCCCTTGACAACGATGTCCACCACCTCGTCGAAGATCGCGCTCTCCTCCATCGCCGGCTCCGCCGCCGCCGCCTGGATATAGCTTTCGATTTCCTCCGGGATCTTCTCCATCTTGTACATGTCTAAGATTTTCTGGCGGATCTCCTGTTGGTACGCCTTCACTCTCTTGTCCGCGTCGATCTCCTGGGCGTAGAGGTTGGGCATGATTTCCGTGGGGCCCTTCCCGAAGATGTCCTGTTTGAAAATGTCGCTGAGCGACGCCTGGGGATCAACGGAAAAAACAAGGACCTTCTTCCCCTGCTTTGCCAGATAATAAGCCGTTGCCGCCGAAAAAGTGGTCTTGCCGAGGCCGCCTTTGCCTCCGAACATGATGTAGCGCCGGTCCGGGTATTGATCAAATATCGGTGTAAGCGATATAATAACCACCTCCTCCCTGTAAGATTATGTTTCTGTCATCCCGATGGTTCGGGGACAGATTTGAAATCTGTCCCCGAGTGATGCACGGCCCCTATGCCAAGGCGTCCGTCAGATCCTTTTCCCGGAGCATCCGCCGCTTCCACGTGGAGATCTGCGGCACCACGTAGGGCAGAAGCCGCAGCGAATAGTACGGGGGGAGGATGGGGACGCCAAGCATGTCCCCCATCGTGATGAGGATGAAGAGGTGCTCCATGCTTGCCCGCGATTTCATAGCGAAACGGGCCGAGTCATGGGCGGCGACCCCGTAAACAAACTCCTTGATGGCCTGAAACAGGCCGCCCTTTTTCTGTTTGGACATTGCGTTCTCTCCTTGATCCCCGTTCCCGCGGGGGCGACAAATGCGCTGTTGCCCTTGAACCATTCACCGGCGCTCGGCTCAGGGGCGACAGGCGGTCACTTATTCAGATCCGGACGACGCCGGAGATTGGGGACAGATTTGTAAATTTGTCCCCAATCCCCCAATCGTTACGCCTTGGCCGGCGCCCCCTGCCCCTTCAGGGTCCGGAAGCGATTGAACGCTTTGAACCCCTCATAGCCGAGGATCAGGGCGCAGATGACGAGGAAGAACCCCACCAACCCCATCAGCAGGTTTCCCACGAACGCCCCGCCCTGGACGCCGCCCGCAAAGACCTTCTGCAGGAGGTTCCAAGAGGTGTAGAGGAGCGCCGCCACGGTGGTGACAAACATGAAGATCATCGGATAGAAGGTCCAGGCGTAGCTCTTTCCTTCCGACATCAGCCAGACGGTAATCAGCATCAGGGCCAGAGACGCCATGAGCTGGTTCGCCCCCCCGAAGAGGACCCAAAGGTACTGCCACCACCCCGAGAGAACGAGGATGATGCCGAGCACGCTCGCGATGAAGGTGCCGACATGGGGATTCCGGAAGACCGGGCTGATGTCGCTGAGCAGTTCGGAGGTCGCCACGCGCATGAAACGGACGACGAGCTGCATGATCGTGATCGCGAGCACGATCATCATGACGCTCCCATAGGAGCGGCCGATGTCGGCCGGCATCCCCAGCGCTCCCAGGAACTTGGAGACCCCCGCCGCGAATATGGCGGCCGGTCCGAGTTTGATCGCCGCGCTGTATTCCACCGGGGAGGCGTAGATCGTCCCGGCGATGATCAGGGCGAAGATGGCGAGCATCATCTCCACGAACATGACTCCGCCCCCGACCGGCCGGGCGTCGAGCTCATTCTCCAACTGTCGGGCCGTTCCCGAGCTGGAGACGATGCTGTGCCAGCCGGAGATCGATCCGCAGGCGATGGTCACGAACAAGATCGGCCAGAGCGGCCCGATCTTGATCGAGAAATCGGTAGTGGCGGGCAGCGTGAAGTCGGGATGGAGGGTAAAGATCCCGATGATCCCAAAGAAGAGCCCGAGGAAAACGATGTAGGAGGCCACATAGTTGATCGGCAGCGCGAAACGCCAGATCGGAAGGACCGCGGCGAAGTAGCAGAAGACGAAAGCGACGACCGCCCAGACGGGCCGGCTGCTGGCTATGGACGCCCCGAGGACCTGGTCGGAGGGAAGGATGGTGCCGAGATAGATGCCGAAGAGGGCGATCAACACGGTTACGACGGTAGTCAGGATGATGTCCTTGCGCCACTTGTAAATCATCTGCCCCGCGAGGATGCCGCCGATGGTCAGGAAGAGCCAGGCCATCGGGGCCGCCTTGAGGCCGACGGCCGTGCTGACCACGACGTTTCCGAACGCCCCGGCGATGAGGAGAAGGTAGAAATAGATGAATGCCAGGAGGATAACGCGGGCGCGGGGCGAGATCAGCTTGTGGCTCAGTCCGCCGAAGGAGGCGCCTTCGTTCCGCATGGCCACCATCATGCTGGAGTAGTCCTGAACCCAGCCGATGAATAAGGCGCCCCCCAGGATCCAGACCAGGGCGGGCAACCAACCCCACTGGATCGCGATAATCGGACCGATGATCGGCGCGGCGCCCGCGATCGACTTGAACTGGTAGCCGAAGAGGACGTTTTTGTTGGTGGGCATGAATTCCACCCCATCCATATACATCTTCGCCGGGGTGGCCTTTTGTGGATCGGATTTGATGATCTTCGTGTCGATGTATTTGGCATAGACACGATACCCGAGAAAAGCGACAACAAATCCCAAAATTAGAACAATGACTGAATTCATCTCTTTCTCTCCTTTCCTGCAATTAAACGGTCAAAGTAAAGAACTTCTCCGCCGTCCTGACGCCGGTTGTTTAAGGATATGAAACGATGAAAAGAGCTCAGGATACGTCGTGCAGCCGGGGCAAAACCATTACCCTTTCGTCTGATCGTGAATGAGAGCGTAACCGAGGTGGAAGCGGGATCAGATGGCGAAAGGGAAGAGAGCCCTTTTATTACGCGTATCATTTGGAAATACGAAACCTATATAAATTCATACTGTTTTGAAAGTCAAGAAAAAACTTCTATAAGGGCGTTCTTTTTTGTGGTAGGAAAATAGGTGTTGGGGGCTGTCTCCGGATTTGCCGGGAGATCCATGGTAATATTGGAATAAGGAGGAGAAGTCATGAAAATCGCGGTTTTTGGCGTCGGAGGGGTGGGCGGTTATTTCGGCGGAAAGATTGCCGTGAAATATGCCGGTTCGTCGGGGCGCCGTGTCGTCTTCATGGCCCGGGGCGCCCACCTCGCGGCGATCCGGAAGGGCGGCCTGCTGCTGAAGACGGTGGAGGGCGAGTTCAGGGTTACGCCCGATCTGGCGACCGATGATCCAGCCGCGGTCGGCCCCTGCGACCTTGTGCTCGTCTGCGTGAAGGAATATGCGCTGGAAGAGGCCGCGGCCCGACTCGCCCCGCTTCTGCATGAAAAAACAATCGTGCTGCCGCTTCTCAACGGCGTTGACATCGCCGAGCGGCTGCGGTCGATCCTGACCCGGGGTGTGGTCCTCGGCGGCTGCGTTTACATCTCCGCCTTCATCGAGGCGCCGGGCATCGTCCGCCAGGTGGGCGGGAGCTGCCAGCTCCTCTTCGGTCCCGATGATGGGCAGGCCGAGATGTACCGAGCGCTGGAAAAACTCCTGAAGGAGGCCGGAATCAAGGCGGAGTTGTCGGCCGCGATCGCCGTTCCTCTCTGGACAAAGTACCTCTTTGTGAGCCCGATGGCCGGCGTGACGTCACTGATGGGAATGTGCTTCGGCGACGTGATGGCGGATGAGCAGGGGAGGGGGATGGTCCGGGGGCTGATGGCGGAGATTGAACGTTTGGCGGCGGCGAAGGGGATTACCCTTCCGGCGGACAGCGTGGATCGCGGCATCGCGACGGTCGAACGTTTTCCTTACGCGACCCGATCATCCATGCAGCTCGATTATGAGAAGGGGGGGCGGACGGAGGTGGAGCTCTTCATCGGTTATGCCGTCCGCGCCGGGCGAATCCTGGGGATTCCGACGCCTCTCCACGAGGAGATCTACGCCAAACTGAAAAAATGAGCGTGCTGTCCATTGAGGGCAAGAAGGAAACGGCCATGACGACAAGAATGACCTTTCGTCCGGATTCCTGCCGGGCGGCGGCGGGGGAGGCCCGCAAGGCCTTGGCAGCCGGGCGGGTCGCGGAACGGATCCGGCGGAAGGACCATACCGTCTGGAAGTCCGAGCCTGCGGAGATTGCAAACCGCCTCGGTTGGTTGGACAGCCCGCGGGCGATGCAGGGACGGCTCGCCGAAATTGCAACCGTCGTCGAGGGCGTCCGCGCCGACGGCTTCAACTTCGCCCTGCTGCTCGGGATGGGGGGCTCCAGCCTCGCGTCCGAGGTGTTTCGGAAGGTCTTCGGCGCGGCCGACGGCTTTCTCGACCTCGCTGTGCTGGACAGCACGGACCCGGGGGCGGTTCTCGCCCGCGCCGAACGGCTCGATCGGAAGCGGACGCTCTTTGTCGTCTCCACGAAATCGGGCGGAACGGTGGAGACCCTCTCCTTCATGAGGTATTTTTACAACCTCGTTGCGGAGAGATTCGGAGAGGAGGCGGCGGGAAGGCGCTTTATTGCGATCACCGATCCCGGAAGCGCCCTAACGGATCTCGCCCGCGCGCACGATTTCCGCTACGCCTTCCTCAACGACCCGGAGATCGGCGGGCGCTATTCGGCCCTCTCCTGCTTCGGCCTCGTCCCGGCGGCGCTCATGGGGATGGATGTCAGGCTTCTGCTGGAGCGGGCCGCGGCGGCGGCGGATTGTGAATTTGATAGCAAAGATGAAGAGATGAGCGGCGCTGCTCTTGGAACGCTCCTCGGGGAGTTTGCGGCGCAGGGGCGTGACAAGCTTACCTTCCTCTTATCGCCGCAGCTTGCCGCTTTCGGCGACTGGGTGGAGCAGCTCCTCGCGGAGAGTCTGGGCAAGAAGGGGGAGGGGATCCTGCCGGTCGTCGGCGAGGAGTTCGGGCCGCCCCCGGTTTACGGTCCGGACCGGATCTTCTGCTCGCTCCGTCTTGCGGGGGACGCTGCGGGAGAGGCGCAACTAAAGGCGCTTGCGGAGGCCGGCCATCCCGTCATCGATATTGAGCTTGCCGATCCTTATGATCTGGGCGGCCACTGTTTCTTCTGGGAGATGGCCACCGCGGTCGCCGGCTGGCGACTGGCGATCAACCCGTTCGATCAGCCGGACGTGGAGGCGGCGAAGGTTCTCGCCCGGAAGATGATCACGGAGTACCGGGAGAAGGGGGCGATGCCGGTGGAGATCCCGGCGCTGAAGGGGCCGGGTCTGTCCGTTTACGGCGATCTCGATGCCCGGAAGCCGGAAGGGACCCTAACGGCGTTTCTCGGGCAGGCGAAGCCGGGCGCATACGCCGCGCTCCACGCCTATCTGACGCCCTCCCCAGGAATGGACGAGGCCCTGCAGCGCCTGCGGATGCGGATCCGGGACCGGTTCCATTTCGTGACGACCGTCGGCTACGGGCCCCGCTTCCTTCACTCGACCGGGCAGCTCCACAAGGGGGACGCCGGGCGCGGCCTGTTCATCCAGTTCACGGCGGACGATCCCCGGGATGCGCCGATCCCCGATGAAATGGGGCGGCCGGAATCCGCGCTCAGCTTCGGCGTCCTGAAACAGGCCCAGGTCTTCGGCGACCGGCAGGCCCTGATCAACGCGGGTCGCCGCGTGATCCGGATCCACCTGCATGAGGATCCGGCGGACGGCATATCAAGTTTGACGGCGGCCCTGTAACTTCCCGCTGGAAGACCGTTCAACTCGAGGGGGATGCCTTCCTTTTTCCCGGGGAGGGGAACAATCTTTAGAGGAGAAATGCGATGATCCCGGGCGCCATGAACCGTCTGCAGCAGGAGAAGAGTCCCTACCTCCTCCAGCATGCCGCAAACCCGGTGGACTGGTATCCTTGGGGGGAGGAGGCCTTTTCCCGGGCGAAAACGGAAGACAAGCCGGTCTTCCTGTCGGTCGGCTATTCCACCTGCCACTGGTGCCATGTCATGGCCCGTGAATCCTTTGAGGACGAAAAGACGGCCGCCCTTCTCAACGAGGCGTTCGTCTGCGTCAAGGTGGACCGTGAGGAGAGGCCGGACGTTGACGGGATCTATATGCGGCTCTGTCAGATGATGACCGGGGCCGGGGGGTGGCCGCTGAC
>Ga0066637_10000364_pt1 | contig 26942 bp, 23 predicted proteins | sample CryGeyCG2014_020_FD_62737 | JGI IMG/M metagenome (GOLD analysis project Ga0066637, IMG submission 62737) | Groundwater microbial communities from aquifer - Crystal Geyser CG08_land_8/20/14_0.20 | ecosystem: Environmental > Aquatic > Deep subsurface > Groundwater | place: USA: Utah: Grand County...
TGTTGATGTGCTTTCTGTTGTTGTCGTGGTAGTGGTGGTTGTGTAGTCTCGGATTGTGGATGTAAAGATAGTCGACGTCACGATTGTTGATGTGCTTTCTGTTGTTGTCGTGGTTGTGGTGGTTGTAGTAGTTACTGTAACGGTTCCATCCTGAATCTCAATTTCCCCCTCTGAGATTTCCAAAACCCCAATTTCAGCCTTAATAAAAGGCATACTCACAAACAAAACAAAAAAGAACGAAAGAAAAACTAAGGTTAGACTGATATTTATTGGGTTTTTTCTCAGCAACTTATCATTCGAGTGGGGTTCAAAGGTAGTTAGAACCTGATTTTTATTATTATTTACATTCTCAAACATCAACCAAAACCCCAAATCTTGCGCGCCTGAATTATTAATATTATAACTGTCGAATGAGATAAGAACAGGGAAATCGAGGACTAAAATTCAAAAAGGAGGGGTGCTTTTAAGTTATGATTTGCTAACTATTTTCTTCATATGTCGATAATAGAAAAAGTTAATATCGACAGAAAACAAATAATTCATTGGTGTCGAATGTTTAAATTTAAAAAAAATGACGTTGATTTCGACGATATTCTGAAGCAGTTGAATATGTATACGATGCAGGTTGCGTTAGAATTAGAAGCAATAAAGGGCCTAGGCGATAAGTTTGGTGACATAAACCAAAGGCTCTCAAACCTTGAAAAGAAGATGGACGGGGAATTTGAAAGCAGAAATAACTTCGTACCTTTGATCCTTAAGAACAAAGGTGCCATAAAACTCATTCTACAAAGACATGGAAAAATAAGTTCATCCAAATTAAGCCAAATCATTAAATTATCTAGGACAAGATGCAATGAATACCTTATCGAAATGGAAAAAGATGGTATTTTAGTGTCGAAAATGGAAGGAAAAGAAAAATTTTACACCATCAGACGATAGGTTCGACACATAGAATTGATTAATTTTTTCTTTTATTCAACTTTGTCTTACAATTTTCAAGGGAATTTTCCAATAAAATCATGCCCTTTTTTATGTTGATAAGATTATTAGTAAACTCCTCGTATCAAATCTTCCAAAACTATCTTTGGATCCCTTGATTTAACAACAGCTGAGGCAACTATAACCCCTTTTACACCAAGTTCAATAGCTGTTTTAATATCCTCACCAGTAGAGATTCCCGCACCACATAGTGGTATAATTTCAGGATCAATATTACTAACAATCTCAACAAAGTTTTTAACGGAATTAGGCTTTATTTTTGATATAGCCCTGCCAGTTCCTATCAGTTCTGGGATTTCATATGCAATAAAATCCGGTTTAAATTTTGCAATTTTTTTTGCTAATTCTATTTCTGGTGTGCAAATAACTGTTACTAATTTATTCCTTTTTGCAATATCAATGCTCCGTTTTATTTCTTCTAGGTTTAATCTATTTTCTGAGTGGTTTATAAGTGTGCCAACCGCACCAGCTTTTTTTGCAGCTAGCGCAAGTTCATGACCAGTGTAGGCTCCTGGCTCAATAGGTTCAATACTTTGTGCAAATATAGGAATTTTTAATTCCGAACTTATACGAAAAATATCAGCGTCTTGAGGTGCTATTGTAATATTAACACCATGTTTCTCTGATAATTGTTTGCAAATTCTTGCAATTTTAAGTGCATTATCACCCGTCCCTTCAGCATAACTTTTAAAATTAACTATAATCAATGGAAGTTTCATTTTTTAACCTCATGGATAATCTTCCTAACCTCTTTTAGTATAAAAGCCCCATTTTCTTTTCCCCAAACATTCCTTCCAACAGCCATGCCAGCTGCACCTGAATCCATGACATCCTTTACCATTTGAAAAAATTCTGAATCGTCTCCTTTTATTTCTCCCCCAGCAACAGCAATAGGAACAAAATTAGAATATTTAACTACTTTAGAAAAGGTCTCCTTTGAACCGGTATAATAGGTTTTAACTATATCTACACCCAATTCTGCCCCAACTCTAGCAGCATACCTTACAAGATTTGGATCATTCTTCTCTTTCCCTTTAACTCTTGGGTACATAAACCCTATTAATGGCATCTCTCTCTTTAAACACTGTTCTTTGATTTCACAAAGATTTTCTAGCATTTTATCTTCATTTTCAGAGCCGACGTAAACTGTGCATGCAACTCCAATTGCTCCTATGATTTCAGCTTCTTTAACTGTTGATGTGACTGTTTGTATCCTTTTTTGTGACAAGTCTGTCCTCCCAGTAACTTTTATTATCAGCGGCAATTTCCTATTGAATCTTCTCACATATCTTGCAGAACCAGGATGCAATATCAAGCCATTAACATTTCCTTCGCAAGCAATTTTTGAAATTCTAAGCGGATCTAAATTTATTCCTTCATACCTATCGGGACCATGTTCTACGCAGTGATCAAAAGCCATAAGGAGAGTTTTTTTTGTTTTCGGGTTTATTATTTTATCCAATCTTTTTTGTTTCTTACTAAACATTAGACCACCTTTCAATCAAATTAATTATATCTTTTTCAGAAGGTAAATCTTTCGTTGCACCGATACTTTCTATATTTAATGCAGCGGCAGCATTACCAAATTTTAAAGCATCCTCAAAAGATTTTCCCTTCATGAACCAATGTAAAAAACTGGCAGTAAAACTATCACCAGCGCCTGTGGTATCTTTTATCTCGCTTTTAAAAGGCTTCATCTTATAAAGTTTATTTCCGTCAGAAGCTATCAATCCTTTTTTTCCCAATGTAATAATGGCTGACTGAACGCCAAAACCCAATATTCTTTTCAAGGCCTTTTGTTCATTTTTAGTATTCATTAATTCGCAAATTTCTTCTTTATTCATTATTGAAATATCGCATTTCCCCATCAAACCCAGCAACTCTTTCTTCCTATATTTAATCATATTTATACTTGGATTTGCCAATACCTTTCCACCATTTTCTTTTATTATCCTAATGACCATTCTAACAGCATCCAAACTTTTGTCACTAATGACAGTGGTGAAAATAAACCACTTTGCATTTTTAATATATTTCTCCGATATGTCATCCGAACCTAAGCTATCATTCGCCCCCCTAAATGTTAAGATACTTCTCTCTCCGTCTGGTGTTATAAAAACCTGAGAAAACCCTGACATAACATTTTCACTTTTTTTGAGGAATCCTATATCTACCCCTTCTGCCTTAAAATTATTACTTATTAACATGGAATTTGGATCAGAGCCAACCTTTCCAATAAAACCAACCTTACTCCCTAACTTAGACAAACCTACAGCAACATTATGGCCAGAACCACCAACATTAAATTTCAGCCCTTCTAATTCTGTTTTCGTGCCAAAGGGAAACCCTAAAAACTGTTTGCGTTTTGACCTAATATTTCTTAATCTGCTGCTATGAATTACAACATCAACCATTACTGACCCAATAACTACAACATCCATGCCATGCACTATATTTATTATCTGAAAATAAGAAGAAATAGGTTATGGGATACACTCGAATCAAAAAGGAAAGTTTATCTCTACTCAAAATAAATTAATTGGTTATATGAAATTTGTAAAATTTTTGAGTGAACTATCAAGAAACAGCTTGACAGAAGCTGGTGGAAAGGGGGCTAACCTTGCTGAAATGTATAATATGGGTTTGCCTGTACCGAATGCTTTTGTTGTGACTTCTAATGCTTACAAATATTTTCTTGAAAAAACTCAAGTCAAAGTTGCAATATTCGACATTCTCAAACACACTGATGTCAATGATTCTGATAGACTCCAAAAAAACACAAGAAAAATTAGAAAAATGATTGAAGAAATTGAAGTCCCTCCTCAGATTAAAAATGAGATTATTCTAGCATACAGACAGCTATCAAAAGAATTTAAAAAAGAGAATGAATGGGTTGCTGCAAGAAGCTCTGCTACTGCCGAGGATCTACCAGGAGCTAGTTTTGCTGGTCAACAATTAACTGTCCTAAATGTTAAAGGAGAAGAAGGTGTTATTAATGCTGTTAAAGAGTGTTGGTCTTCTTTGTTTACTGCGAGGTCGACTTTTTATAGAGAAAGCAAAGGGTTCAAGCATGAGAAAGTCCTTATAGCAGTTCCTGTCCAAAAGCAGTTAAACTCAGAAAAGGCTGGAGTTGGATTTACTATTGAGCCCTCTTCAGGTAACAAGGATCAGATTGTAATAGAAGGTTCTTGGGGACAAGGTGAAAGTGTTGTATCTGGCGCTGTTACCCCAGACAAATATATTATTGACAAGAGGACTGGTGATATAATAGAAAAGAAAATTAACAAAAAAACAGAGATGAGAATACTTGATCCGGAAAAAGGTGGATTAATATATAGAAAAGTCCCCAAAACTAAACAGAAAGAACAGTGCTTGAATGATTATGAATTGTCTCAACTTTATGAACTGGGACTTAAATTAGAAGAGCATTATAAAACTCCACAGGATTTTGAATGGGTTGTTGAAGATAGTAAAGTTTATCTTGTACAAACAAGACCCATAACTGTCATTTATAAAGATGTTGAAGGAGAGGATGTTGATACTACTAAAGCCCCAGTACTAAAGGGTATACCAGCATCACCTGGTGTTGCCTCTGGTGTTGTAAAGATTATTAAAAGACCTTCTGAACTTGATAAAATAAAGAAGGGCGACGTTCTAGTCACAAAGATGACTAATCCAGATTATGTCCCAGGAATGAAAAGAGCTGTAGCAATTATTACTGATGAAGGTGGCCAGACATCTCATGCTGCGATTGTTTCCCGTGAACTTGGTGTCCCATGTATTGTTGGGAGCGAGTCTGCAACTAACAAATTAAAAGATGGAGATGTGGTAACGATTGATGGGGATGATGGTCTTGTTTATATGGGAAAGATGCATGCCAAAGTTATAAAAAAGGTTGAATATAAACATGCCAAAACCAAGACGAGAATTTACATGAATCTAGGTGAACCTGAACTTGCTAACAAGTATAAGAGCCTTAATTGTGATGGTATAGGTCTCTTCCGTGCAGAGTTTATGGCAGCAGAAGTTGGTGAACATCCAAAAGCTTTGATTGAAAAAGGTGGAGGAGAAAAATTTGTAAAAATATTTGCTGATGGGATTAGAAAAGTTGCAAAAGCGTTCTACCCGAGACCTGTTGTTTACCGTGCACTTGACTTCAAAACAAACGAGTATGCTGACCTTAAAGGTGGGAACAAGTATGAACCAAAGGAAAGCAACCCGATGATTGGATGGAGAGGAGCTTCAAGGTATATAACTGAGCCAGAAGTTTTTAGATTAGAGTTAGAGGCAATCAAGAAAGTTAGAGAAGAAGGTTTTAAGAATGTACATTTGATGATTCCATTTGTAAGAGCGACATGGGAACTAAGGCAGATTAGAATGATTATTAAAAATATGGGTCTTCTTGATAATAAAACCTTCAAATTATGGATAATGATTGAAGTTCCATCCTCTGCAATACTTATTGAAAGCTTTATCAGAGAAGGAATTGATGGGGTATCAATCGGATCGAATGACTTGACGCAATTGGTCTTAGGTGTTGATAGGGATTCATCCACTCTAGGAAAGAGATGGTTCTATGAACTCGACCCAGCTGTGATTTGGTGTTTAGAAAGGGTTGTAAGGACATGTAAGAAGTATGGTGTAACAAGTTCTATCTGTGGCCAGGCTCCAAGCTTTTATCCTGACTTAACGAGAAAGTTGGTGAAGTGGGGTATTACTAGTGTTTCTGTGAATCCAGATGTGGTTGATAAAACTAGAAATATTGTTGCTGATTGTGAGAAAGGGCTTATTGGAAGGTTACTTAGAAAGTAGTTAAGAATTTGTTTATTTCCTCAAAACTTGAGAAAATTTTGATAATTTTTCCATGTCCATATTAGTTTTTGGATAGGCTATACTTTCATTCAAAAGGAAATTAATTTCTGAATTTGACTCTAAAGGTTCTCTGAGTTTTAATAGTTCTTGGTAATTAATTTCTGAATTTGACTCTAAAGGTTCTCTGAGTTTTAATAGCCCTTCTATCTCATTCCCACCCAATTTTTCTGTTATATTTATCCCTTTACTAACTTTGCCCAAACTTTCCTCTTCTTTCTTTCCATTTAATGCGTTATATTTTCCGAGTTCCTCTGCAAGCTTGACTTTTATATCTGAAATAGCAGAGATTATACTAATGAAACCATCATGTGGAGTTGAAAATGGTGAGAAGTAGCGATGAACATCACCATCTCCCCAAGATTTGTTGCATATGTAATAAAAGTGATCACTTTGTTGTAAAAGTCTCCAAAATCTTAAGAATGATTTTCCATTCTTTTTAACCATATTTTCTATATTCATTAATTCTTCAAAAGCCATTTGTTGCATGGAATTGCCAATCCAAGCCGATTTATCCCTCTCTATATCGGCCCATGAGATAGTATTGCTCTCATGAACATCCATTTCACCAACTGGTTTGTGTTCTTCGACAACTTCAGAAGGTGTTTTGAAATCAAGGTTGGTCCAGTCAAATACTTTCCAAGGTAATGCTTTCAAGAAGAAGAATATACCTGAATTTTCAGGCTGATGTTCACCAAAAGTTTCAAAATCAATGAAAACATTTGTATATTGGCCAGGAGTTGCTGATAACCAAACAGAATATTTTTCTGCAGTTAATGGCCATTCATTCCATTCCTTTGATGAGAATCTATAGCCAATGTCATCACTCAACCTGTAGTTTCTCGTTAACACCTTTATCCTTTTTTCAAGCGGCTTATCATTCTCCTTCACTGGCCCTCTCGCATAAACATAATTTGGAGATCTCCATTCTAGAATCTTTTCAGTTCCTTCTGTAAATATAGATTTGAATCCCAAATCTTCAACCGTTTTTGCGATTAGGTTGTTATACAGCATCTCTGTATTTACAAAATTTTTTGGCTCGATTCCAAAATAATCTTTTATTGCCTGTTTCTGCATTTTTATTTGTTCTATGAATTCATCGTGCGTCTTAAAAAGGCCAGCCAAGGAATGAAAATATGTGCTTCCGAAAAATTCTACCATGCCAGATTCGGCAAGTTGCTTAAAGTTCTCCAATAAATTGGGCTGCCATTTTTCGCATTGTTCTAACCAAACACCAGAAATATTGAAGCTACATTTGAATTTTCTTTTTTCTTTTTTAAAGGTGTCTATACTTTCAAGGAGTATATCTGTTGTCGGGAGATAACATTTTTTTGATGCACGGTCAAAAATGAATTTATTCAGGCCATCATTAAAAAAATGGTCAAAGGATTTTTTTCTAGCTAACTCGCTATCGTTATTATAAGATGAAAAATGATTAATCCTAGAGGGTTGGTGAACCTCAAAACACAAAACTATTGACGACATACTGTTCACCTAATATTTTAATTTTTGATTAGATAAAGCTATTTAAGCAAATTATTGATTTCATCTTTGCTTCTTATTTTATTAACGAGTTTCCCAACGCTTGGGTCAAAACCTCTCTGTAACGCAAGATAATAACTTAGCCATTCCAACTGTGAGGAGTACAAGAATGGGGACAACAAATCACCCTCAATGTCTGAAAATAAATATTGAGCTTTTTCATTCAAGAATTCAAATGGGTCAACGATAATTAATTTTTTCTCTCCAGCATGTTCCAGCCAAAGATTTTTAATCATTTCGAAATTTTTGTTTGAAGTTTCCCAATTTCTTTGAGGTTTGAGTAATATTAAGGGGTTTGGCTCAGATTCAAGAGTTTCTATGAGGCTGTGAATAAATTCTTCGCCCTCAACATCGCAAGCATTAACCTTGGCGGATTCCATCATCATAATCTTCGCTTGTTTTCTTGCGGCTGGATGCCTCGGGCCATCGCCAACAATATAGAAATTTTTATATTTTCTGAGTTTTTTTGACTTTTCCTGAGCCCATTTCTTAACTGCATTTGAATTACTAAGCTCATTCACAATATTGGGTATATAATTAACTTGTAACTCAATAAACTTTTTAGAACAATTATTAACAAAAATAGTGAACAGGTTCAATGCTGCAAGTGATGCATGGAAAGACCCAGTGCTTGCCAAAGACCTTTCTGGATAGTTTTTGGTGTGTGTTCTTATTATATAACCATTTTTATAATTTTCACAAAATTTGATCAGGCTATCATCTTTTCCTTCCTTGAGGTTGGTCAAAGCTACCACATTGCATTTCTTTTCAATGGCAAATTTGCATGCTTCTAAAGTATCATATGTGGTTCCAGATTGGCTGATAAAAATCACACATGTTTTGCTATTAAGAAATTTTGGTGGATAGTTTTTAAACATCCAAGATTGAATGGCGTCTATCGGTTTTTCAGAAACATGCCTCCACAAATACCCTGAAGATAGAGAAACTATGTGCTTATCCCCACATCCAGAAAAAACAAATCTATCGCATTTTTTTAACTTTTTTGAAATATTTTTTATATTTTCTAACTCATTTTTTATCGTTAATTCTATTGATAACCCTTGATTCTCTATCTCTTGTTTCATGTTCATTGAGTCTATAGGTTTTCTGATTATCATTTCTTCACTAATAAATTATTATCTTCTTAAAAGAAATATTTATTATGAAATCCGTTTATGTCCCATGGCTACATATGCATCAACCATTAGTTTGGCGAGGAGACGAATTAATTGGAAACCTTGAAAAGATGCTGGGTTCAGAGGACCAAAAAGAATCATGGGAAGCAAAGATAATGTTAAGATCATATAAAAATCCAGTCAAATATGTCGAAAATTTAAGAAAAGAACGATACCCTGCCAAAATTATGCTTGACTTTTCGGGATTATTATTGGAGAGTATTGAAAAAATTAAAAAAAGACTTGAAAAAATGGATGTAGATGGTGAAAAAATTGGGAATATAATCAAGCTTTACAAAGATGTTATGCATAAATATCCAGAGTCGATTGAATTTGCAGGTACAGCTTATTCTCATTGTTACTTCCCTATTACCCCAGAAAGAGACTGGGAATACCAAATAGAGGAATGGAGAAATGTGTTTGAAAAATTATTTGGGAAAGGAAACTTGAAGAACGTTAAGGGTTTTTGGCTTCCTGAAATGGGGATACCTGGAGATGATGGTAAACTTTCTTATCTCATTAAATTACTTAAGAATTCTGGTTATGAGTGGTTAATTTTACCAACAGAAGCTTTGAAAAATGAAAAACAAATGAGTTTTGAAGAGAGAGTAATAAAAACAAGCCAACCACATTTATTAAAAACTAATACCGAATCAATCCCTGTTATATTCAGGATAAGATATGATTTCATTGATCAGCAAGCTGGCTGTGACGCAAAAGGTGTCTATGAAAAATCTCTGTTAGCTGCAAGTATTTTTGGAAAGATCAGTAATAAACCAGCTTTAGTTGTTCCTGCTTCTGATGGAGAAAATGGCAATGTTATGATGAATGAATTTTTCCCTTCAACTTTTGAGAGATTCTTCAAAGAACAAATTAATGATGATGTTTCTTCCATGACTGTCACAGAATTCCTGAAGAATTATTACCAAAAAATAGATTCTGAAATTAAAATAACAGAAGAAGGTAGTTCATGGATCGGTAGCCATAAAAATTGGCAAGAAGGTGACGAAAGGATTAAAATCAACAAAAAAATCTCCCAACTGAGTCAAAGGCTTGATGTAATTGGAGAGAATTTGAAAAAGCTTAAATCGGATAGAAAAATTAAAGAAAAATATGAATATGTAAAAAACCATTTATTGATTGCAGAAACGAGTTGTTACACCTATTGGGGAGTTGATTTTTGGTTTGACCAGGCAAGAAAATTAATAAAATTACTTGAAAAAGAGATGGATGAGTTGAATTATTTATTTGATAGGAACCTTTATTTTAAGGCAAAACAAAATTGATAATAACAAATTAATGGAGGGAATTGAAATCAGAATTGCTCATTTTTCATGGGAATCTCTTCATTCCATTCATGTAGGTGGAATATCTCCTGTAGTTACTGAACTTGCTGCCGCTCAAGAAAGGATGGGGCATGAAGTTCATGTATTTACGAGAATTGGCCCTGGGCAAAAAGAATATGAAAAAATTGATGGTGTGCATTATCATAGATGCCCATTTGCATTCAGCCCAGATTTATTCCAGGAAATGCATAATATGTGCAAGTCAATGTCAAAGGCGTTCTCTGGTTGTGAAGATTTTTCTGGGAAATTTGATATTGTTCATGGCCATGATTGGCATGTTGTCCCAGCATTGGATGAAATTAAAAAAGCAAGGAATAAAAAAATTATCTGGACATGCCATTCAAGCCAATTTGGGAGGGATGGTAATAAATTTTACAATGGAGCTGCTGAATCTATTCGTGGTTTAGAGTGGTATGGAACATACATTACAAATATAGTCACCACATGCACAAATACAATGAAAAAAGAGGTTCAATGGTTGAATAGGGTCCCTGAAGAAAAAATGAAAGTGGTTAACAATGGGATAAACCCATATTCATATAATAATCATGTTGATATCGGAAAAGTGAAAGAAAGTTTAGGTATAGGTGTCATGGACCCAACTGTCCTTTTCATCGGAAGAATTACTCATATGAAAGGCCCTGACATCCTAATTGAAAGTATACCTACAGTTTTAAAAGATTACCCAAATGCTAAATTCATTTTTGTTGGTACTGGTGATATGAAAAGCTATTTGAAAACCAGAATTAACCAACTTGGTATAAATAATGCTGTAAAATTCACTGGTTGGATATCTGATGAAAGAAGAAGAGAAGAATTACTTAAGGCATCAGACGTCATTTGTGATCCAAGCAGGAACCAACCATTTGGTATGATTATATTAGAAAGCTGGGCGTCTAATAAACCAGTTATTGCAGTTCATGGGACAGGTTCTGGTGAATTGGTAACGCATGATGTAAATGGGCTTAAAATTTATGAAAACCCTGATTCAGTGTCATGGGGCATCAAAAATATTTTTTCTGATTTTGATAAATCCAGATGGATGGGAAATAATGGGAGAAAGGAAACAGAGGGAAGATTTGCATGGGAAAATATAGCTAAACAAATGTTATCTGTTTATGAGGATGCGTTAAAATGAAATGCTGGTTCTGTGATAAGGAAGCAAGAGGTGTCTGTATATTCTGCGGGAGAGGAGTCTGTCATGAACATGCAAACAAAGATGAAATAACCCATGCAAAATCGGACACTTCAACAGGCTACACTACTTATTTCAAAGTTCAAAATGCACTGAAATGTTCAGATTGCAAGGGAATTTGGGAAAACTGGGAAAGGGGAAAAATGATTTTAAAATAGTTTCAGGAATTTTCCTGAGATAAGAAACATAACATGGGACCATGCCAAAGGTGAAACTGAAACCTGGACATTATTTTCAAAAATTTGTTCTGGGATGTAATCTTCCACTTTATCAACAACCCAGAAAAAATAATCTTTGGCCTTCTTTTTATCTCCAAAAATAGAAAAGTATATCGATGCCCAAAAATTCAAAAGTGGCCATGCACCAGCCCCTTTCTTTCTGTGAAAACCTTCATACATCCAGCCATCATATTCATCATGCTCATACCTGTGCATTCCACCATTTTTTACCAATTTATTCTCTATCTCTTTTACCGTAGAAATCATCATAGGGTCATTTGCACCTATTGTATTAAATGGGTAAATTAACCCGAACATAGATGCATCAATCCTTTCATCACTTAAAATGCCATGAGACCTGACAAAAAATTTCCCATTATAATGTTTTTTAAGAATTTCTTTCATTTGGTTGGATGTTTCAAGCCATTTAGGATTCTCTATGATTTCATTTGCCAGTTCCAAACCTTTTGAACAGGCTGCAAGATCATACGTGAAATTATCCTTCAAATCAGGGAATGTATGCCTCTCTTCCCATAAATCATTTGTTATTAATTTGAAATGGCCCTTATTCCAATTATTACATAAACCATCTGCTGTCTTCGTGATTAATTCTTCAAACTCAAATGCCCTGGATAATTTTTTTTGGTAATGGTGATGAATTGCAAAAAGTATTGAACCTCCCTGATCTGGCTGAAATCTTGTTTCGGCTTTCAATCCATTTGGAAAATATTTTTCAAAAAATAACCCTTTCCTTCTGAACCCTTCCGCTCTGTTCAAGCACCATTCAAAAAAATTTTCTTGGATTTTTTTAATTCCAAAAAGATCTGCAGATATACAGACAAAAGATGCATCCCTTGGCCAGACATAAAAATAATGTTTTGCTTCTGATGGATAATATTTTTTTGTTGAGTTGGCAGCTACTATTGATCCATTATCTAAGCAACAATCTTTTATAATTTCAATGCTTCTTTTTTTCAATTGTCGTATTTTTTTCATATTTCCCCTTTATCTATGAAGTTTTTAACCTCTTTGTATGTCGGATATCTTTCTAATCCAAATTTAGTTATTGACATAGCCGCAGCCGCATTAGCAAACAAAGCTGCTTCTTCATTTGATTCTCCCATTAAAGATTTTTTGATTAATGCGGCAAGAAATACATCACCAGCTCCTGTTGTATTTATTGGGTTTACGGGAAATGATCTTATTAATTGGCTTTTATTTTTATTTGCCAATAAACATCCATCTTCTCCAAGTTTCAGGCAAACATTTTTAGGCCCAAACATTAATAATTTAACTGCAATTAAATTTGGATTTTCAGTAAATGCTATAGATTTTCCCTCTTCTAAATCAGGGAAGAACCAGTCTGTCATTTTTAGTACCTCAAGTAAATCTTTTAATCTATCTGGAGTCCAACCATCAGGATCCCAATTAGGATCAAGTGCTGTTTTCATATCTTTATCTTGTGCGTATTCAAACAAATTTCTGACGCTGCCTCTTAGGCTGTTTAATAAATTAAATCCAGATAAAACAAATACCTTGCCAACTATTTGTTCTATAGAAAAATCTTTGGTTGATAATGTATCGTTTGTACCTTTAAAAGTAATAAATGATCTGTAATTTTGAATGGATAATGCAAAAGTTATACCCGTCATTTCATTATTTGAAATTTTTATTTTTCTATCCACACCAACATTTTTTAATGTATTTAAAATTAAAGGTGAAAATACATCATTCCCTATCTTACCCATTAATCTTGTTTTCAGCCCCAATCTTGCACAAGCTATGGCTGTATTACAAGCAGAACCTCCTGTGTTAATGTCAATATAAGGTACAACACATTGTTTGTTTTTTTCTGGCAATTTATCAAACTTGTATGTTATCATATCTACATTTATATCTCCAAGAACAGTAACATCAATTGCCATAATTAAATTATCGGAATTTGTCTATTTAACTCTTTTAAAATTATATCCCTTATTTGGTTCAATTTTTCTTTGGTTATAGCTTCAAATCTTGCAGATAATTCTGGTTCTGTATTTGAAGCCCTTATCAAACCCCAGCCGTCTTTGAATTCTATCCTGACACCATCTATTGTAACCAGTTTATATCCTTGGTATTTTAAAGTTCTCTTAATCCTTTCAATAACTTTGTATTTCTTTTCATCAGGGCATGGTATTCTTTCCTCTTGAGTGGACTGGTATTTTAAGAATGGTTTGACCAAATCAGAAAGTTTTTCTTTTTCTTTTGTTAGATGTTCAATAAATTTTAACGCGGCAAATATACCATCTTCATAATAATTATTTTCGGTAAAGTAAAAATGCCCGCTTAACTCCCCCCCTAAAAGAGATTTTATCTTTTTCATTTTAGTTACTATATTCGGATAGCCCACCTTACTCATTATTGGGATTCCACCATTTTCTTTAACATATTCAATAAACATTCTAGAAAATTTTACTTCATGGACAATTTTGGGTTTCTTATAGTTTTCTAACATGTGTTTGGCAAAGAATATCATTGCTATATCGCTTCTAATTACATTTCCTTTCTCATCGATAAAGGCTACCCTATCTCCATCATTATCAAATGCTATTCCAATATCAGATTTTGTCTTAATGACTTTTTTCTTGAGGTCAATTAATGTTTCTTCCATGGAAGGGTTTGGTATATGGTTAGGAAATCTTCCGTCCAATTTGCAGTAAAGTTCTTTAACGTCACATCCCATGTCATTCAGGAGTCTAGGCACAATTTCTCCACAATTTCCGTTGCCGGCGTCAACAACAATCTTCATTTTTTTCTCAAATTTTACTTTACTTTTAACGAATTCCAGATACTCATTAACTATATTTTCTTCCTCTAAATTTCCCTCCTTCCTTTTAATAAATTTCCTTTCCTTTATCAATTTCTTCATTTTTAAAGTAGTTTTATAATGAAAAGGAATTGCATTTTTATTCCTAAACTTAAAACCGTTATATTCTGGGGGGTTATGAGAAGCCGTTATCATAACTCCAGCATCCATTTTGTGATGGTATACTGCAAAATACAAGAGCGGGCTAGGAACCACCCCTATATCTGTGACATTGCAGCCAGTCGATCTTAATCCAGAGATAAGGCCTTCTTTTATATCTTTACTGCTTAATCTTACATCCATGCCAACAGAAACCGATTTTTTTCCTTTTAGAATAGTTCCAAATGCAGCACCAACATTCTCTGCATCACTAATCAAAAAATCCTTGCCAACCACCCCTCTTATATCATATTTTCTGAAAATTGTGCCTTTCATTTAATTATCAATAGAAATTTTGAAAAGAAATACGTTAAGTTTATCTGAGACGAAAGCTATAATATCTCTATATGATAGAAAAGGGTCCTGAAACCTGTTTTGAGGTTTCATTTGAATGCGGGAATAAGGTTGGCGGTATATATACAATTCTCCAATCAAAAAGTGAGGAGATGAAAAAAAAATATGGGGAGAATTACTGGACAATAGGCTTCTTTAATCCTAAAACATATCTAGACAATTTTGAGGATATGAAGCCTTCAAAAGAACTGGAAAAAGTTTTTATTGAATTGGAAAAAGAGGGTATCAAGTGCTACTATGGAAAGTGGTTCCAGGCGAATGATGTCAATTTGATTCTGATAGATCCCAAGGAATTCAGGGAGAAAAAAGTTAATGAAATCAAAAAACACCTTTGGGACAATTATAATATAGATTCATTAGATGTCGGCTTTGATTTTGATGAACCAATTTCTTGGAGTTATGCAAGTGGGATGTTAATAGAAAAAATGTCATATATGAATGAATTCAAAACTAAGAGGATAGCTGCTCATTTTCATGAATGGCTATCTGGAGTGGGATTACTTTATTTAAGAAAAAAAAATCTTCCGATAGGCCTAGTTTTTACGACTCATGCAACTAGAATAGGCAGGGCGAAATCCAATAATGGAGAAAATCTGATGAAAGAAATTACTGAAAATCTTAGGAGTGGAAAACAGTTTGATGATAAGGAAGCCTACAAATATAAGCTTCAGGCCCAACATATGGTAGAATTGAATTCAGCAAAATATGCAGATATTTTTACAACTGTAAGCAATATTGTTAAAGAAGAGGCTAAATATTTTCTAAAAAGAACGCCAGAAATTGTTGTCCCAAATGCATTAGATTTATCAGATCCATCAGATTTATATACAACTAGAACATTAACAATTCTTCATGAAAAATACAGGGATAAAATAAATAGATTCTTGGAGGCTTATTTCTCGCCATATTATTCAATGAAAATGAAGGATAATCTGGTCATTTTTATTTCTGGAAGATATGAATTCCTGAATAAAGGAATTGACTATTTTATTAATTCCCTAAAACTTCTCAATGAGAAACTTAAAAAAGGAAAATGTGAAAAAACGGTATTTGCTTTTATCTTAATACCATCTGGAATCAAAGGTCCAAAAAATAGTATTCTAGAAAATATGGTTCAATACCAAAAAATGATGGATTTGGCAGGGGAAAAATTATTAGATATACCGCATGATGTTGTATCAGAGATGCTCTATAATAAGAAAATAGATATCGAGAAAATATTAGGTAAAGATTTTTTCATGAAAATGAGAGTTTTATCAAATTTCGTCCTTAAATTTCGGGGTAAAAATCCGCCTTTATGTGCCTATGATTTGGATTATAATGAAAATACAGACGCGATATTGAATAAACTCAAAGAATTGGGATTGACAAATAATGAAGCAGATAAGGTGAAGGTAATATTTTATCCAACATATCTTTCCTCATCTGATGGTCTGCTAGGAATGGAGTATAACGATTTTGCAATCGGTTCTTCTGTTGGAGTTTTTCCTTCGAGATATGAGCCTTGGGGATATACGCCATTTGAAACAGCCGTATTAAGGACATTAACAATAACTACAGATGTTGCTGGTTTTGGGGACTTCATCCTTAAAAATGTTCCTAAAAAGAATCCAATAAAAGTTTTGCATGTTATGAATAGAACAGAGGAAGAAGTTTCAAATGAATTGGCTGATGCGTTAGAATTCTTTGTATTTGTTGGAAAAGAGGAAAGAACCAGGCTTAAAATCAGAACAAGGGAAGCAGTAGATATTTTAGATTGGGAAATCCAAGCAGTTAATTATTTCAACTCTCATAATCTTTCAATTAAAAAAATGTTAGAAAGGGTTAAAAAAAATGGGTGAAATTAGAAAGGATTATCTTTTGGATAGATGGGTAATAATTTCTGAAAATAGGAAATTTAGACCACAATTAGAAAAAAAAATAGAGGAAAAAGGACCTAAAAACTCAAAAGATTGTGTGTTCTGTCCAGGAAATGAAGGGATGTGCCAAGGAGCAGTTATAGAAAAGCCATCTGGAAAAAACTGGAAAATAAGAGCGGTTGAAAATAGATACCCTGCTGTTACTAAGAATATAGGATTTGAAGAGAATTTTGAGAGGCTGATCAATAAAAAAACTAGTTATGGTTCTCATTATTTGATAATAGACGTTCCACAACACAATCTTCATCCTGGTTTTTATGACAAGGATCAATGGAAACTTTGGTTTGAAACAATAAAAGATATTTTTAACAAGGAAGCTGCAGATGAAAATATTCAATATATTTTGGCTTTCAAGAATCATGGGATTGAAGCAGGAGCTTCTCAACCACATCCACATTCACAAATAATATCTTTGCCTGCCGTTCCGCTCTTGATAAATGAAGAAATGTCGGCGGCTGATGATTATTATACTTTTGAGGGAAAATGCATTTTCTGTGAAATCATCAAAATGGAGAGTGAATTCAAAAAAAGGGTTGTTTTTGAGAATGAGCATGTTATAGCATTCTGCCCCTACGCACCTTTATGGCCGTTTGAAGTATGGATATTTCCAAAGGAACATAACCCCTCTATACAGATGCCAAGAAAATCTGAAGATGAGATACTTGCAGCTCTTGGTATAGTGCTTAAGACCTATTATAAAGTTTTGGACGACCCGCCATTTAATTTCTATTTTCATACAGCATATTTAAGAATGAGAGACCATGTGGCTCAGAAATATCATTTTCACATAGAAATCAACCCAAGATTAGAGAAAGATGCCGGATTTGAGCTTGGGGCTGGAATGAATATAACCACTATTTCTCCAGAGGACGCTGCAAAAATTTTGAGGGAAAATCTTGAAAAATAACAGGGTTGATAATTTGAAATTACCTAGATTAGTAATAAACAAAGAAAGAATTCAGGATTTTAATAGATCAAAAAAGTTAGAGTGGATAGTTACAAATGGCATGGGTTGTTATTCTTCTTCAACTATTCTTGGAATGAATACAAGAAAATATCACGGGTTGCTGGTAGCCTCAAAAAAACCTCCCCTTGATAGAAAAGTGTTATTGTCTAAGATAGAAGATGAGGTTATAATTGATGGTAAAACTTTTCAATTGTCAACTAACAAATATTTGGATGTTGTCTACCCGGAAGGTTTTAAATTACTTAATAAATTTGAACTTAATGATAACCCTAAATTCTTCTATGAAGTCTTGGGAGTAAAGATCAAGAAAGAAGTTTATATGTTAAGGGAAAAAAATATTGTTGTAATATCTTATGAAATTAACACTGGAAAAAAGGACGTTAAACTAAAAATAAAACCACTGATAAATTACAGATCAATATATGAGTTAACTAAAGATAAGAGGCTGTTTAATGTTGAAAACAAAGAGAAAGAAGTAAAAATTAAATTTAGTAATGATGATTTTCTCAGAATATCAGCAGATAATGGAAAATACTCCCCTAATACTCTAAATGAAGAGCAGAAATGGTACAAAAACTTCTATTATGAGGTAGAGGTGGAAAGAGGGGAAGATGGGGTAGAGAATTGTTATAACCCCGGAATTTTTGAGGTAGAAGGTAAGGGTAAGTTTTTATTTAAAATTATAGCCAGCTATTGCGATGATAAAGATTATGATTATGATAAACTAAAGAAATTGGAAATTAAAAGAAAGGAAAAACTGATTGATGACTTTTTCAGAATTAATGAAATCAAGAAAGAGGATTGGATTAAATGGCTGATTCTTGCTGGGGATAATCATCTAATAAAGAAATTTGACGGCAAGAGTTCTATTATTGCCGGTTACCACTGGTTTGGTGAATGGGTAAGGGATACAATGATATCACTCCCTGGAATTTGTTTAAAAACTGGCAGACTAAAAGAAGCAAAAAATATACTAGAAGGATATGCAAAATATATTAAGAACGGAATATTGCCAAATAATCTTCCTGTTAGAGAGGGTGAAAGTCCTGGTTATAATTCTGCCGATGGAACATTCTGGTTTGTCAATTGTATCTACTTATATTATCAGAAGACCAAAGACAAAAAATTCGCTGAAAAAATGTGGCCCACCATTATTCAAATAATCGAAAAGCATGTCGAAGGTACTAATGGGATAAAGCTGGATAATGACTTTCTTATGAAACATGAGCCTGGTTTGACATGGATGGATGCTAAGGTTGATGGCAGATATGTTACTCCTCGTTTTGGGAAAGCCGTTGAGATACAGGCACTTTGGTATAACTGTTTGTGTATTGCTGAATTTTTCGCAAAGGAGTTAAATGAAGATTACAGGAAATATCAGTTTCATGATAACCTCATAAAAAAGAATTTTAATGAGAAGTTTTGGTATGGTGAGTGCCTCAAGGATTGTATTGATGATAATACAATTAGGCCTAATCAAATGATTGTATTAGATTTGCCATTTAAAATTGCTGATGAGAAAAGGGTAAAAGGAATTGCCGATTGTGTTAAGAAAATTTTATGGACTGACTATGGGTTAAGAACATTACCAAAAGATAACAAAGACTTTCATGGTGTATATTCTGGTAGTTTTAGCCAGAGGGATCTGGCATATCATCAAGGCACAATATGGCCATGGATAAGTGTTATTTCGTCTGACAAAGAATGGGTCAAAAAATTTGTTGAAAGGGAGATTATGAATTTTGGGTTAGGGACTATTTCTGAGATTATTGATGGGAATGAACCTTTTGAAAGTAAAGGTTGTATTTCTCAGGCTTGGAGTATTGGGAATATTTTAGAAAATGTTTGAATGCTTACTTAACACGTCATTTTTGTACAAAAGATTGAATAAACATTAAAATACTGACTTTTCTATAATATTTCAATCTATTCACTACTTTATAGTAATCCTTATATATACTTATCACTATTAACAAGTGACAGATATGTTTACAGATAAGGTATTTTGGGTTCCACTATGGCATATTTATCAGCCGCCAGTCCAAACAAAGGAATGGTTACTCAAAGTTGCAACTGAGTCCTATAGGCAGATAATAGATCTCTATTCTAAATTCCCAAATGCCAAATTAACTCTTAATATTAACGCATCCTTAACCGAGTTACTATTGAAGTATGGCCTATTGGATGTTATAGAAGGGTTCAAAAAACTGGCAGAAAATGGTCAATTAGAATTCGTTTCTACCCTTTCTTTCCATGCTATTGCTCCTCTTCTTTCGGAAAAGGAAATTATAAGACAGATAAAAATCAACGACAGGATCAACAGAAAGGCATTTGGGAAATGTTATAAACCTACAGGTGTTTGGCTTCCGGAAATGGCATATTCTCCAGATGTGATACCTGCTTTAAAAAAAGCAGGATATGAGTGGATTTCCTTGTCAGGGGTAGCTTCTAATGGTAAATGGACAAATAAAGGTTTTTACACAGTAAGAAAAGATGAATATACTTTAAAAGTCATCTTTAGGGATGATGTAGTTAGTCTGAACATAGGTTTTGGTCGTACAAATAATAATTTTGCTGATACATTACTCAAAAACAAGGGAACATACTGTTTTACTGCTCTAGATGGTGAAACTATAGGCCATCATGTCCCATTCATGGTAGATGGCATGAGAGAAACTTTAAGAAAAATTCAAGAAAACCCTGATATAGAAACTCTTACTTGTAGTGATATCTTCGAGAAATTTGATTATTTGGGAGAAGTAGACGCTTTTCCTTCAAGTTGGTCAACAACTTATGAGGATATTCAAGCAGGTAATTATTTTCCACTTTGGTTAGAAAAGCATCAGGAACCATTCAAAAGTGTTCATAAGCTTGCATGGGATCATCTTAAATTGCTCATAAACGCTTCAGATATGGTAGAATGTGAGATAAACGGGAATATAGCCATAAGAAAACAATTCAGTATAATCAGAGATTTAGTTGACAAAGGTCAGTATAGCTGTATGTATTGGTGGTTTACAAGGGATAAGTGGCATAGGGTTTCCTCACGGTTTTTGGCTGGGTTGGAGATGCAATCAAAAGCATTCAACAAACTTCAAGGAATATCCAAAAGAAACGAAGAACTCGAAAAAATCATTGATAAAGCCAGTGAAATAAGAGAGGAAATTTATGGCAAGATGAATAATTTCTACTATTCCTCGAAAACCAATTAAGACCATTTCTTAAACAATCCACTTAATCTATCAAGAATATTAGTTCTTTCTGGCAAGTAATTTTCCCCGTCAAGAAATGATGCCAGTTTGTGAAATTCCTTAGAAACCCCAGATTTTTTATCATAGAATGTCAATGGAGTTTTCAAGCTAAGGCTTTTAAGGATTTTTATATCAAATGGTATCTTAGCTAGTATTGGCAATTCCGTCAATTCCAGTATTTCTTCTTCTTTCAATTCGAATTTCTTCCCCATAACCTTGTTAAGAACCAAACCAGTTATTTTGATATTCAAATCCTCTAAAATAGTTTTTCCTTTGATAATATCAGTTATATCTGGTAAATAGGGTGTTGCTACTAGTAATGCTTCATTGCATGCCATCATACCTGATATAGATTCTTTACCAAATCCAGCGGCATTATCCAAAAAAACATAGTCCTGATCCTGAAAAAAGTTCTTTATTTTTGAGCCAAGAATGGTGATGTCAACGCCAACAAGATCAGACAAGTTCAAAGAGGCAGGTATGACATTAACATTTGTGGAATTAGTGAATGTGGCATCGGTAAATGAAGATTTGCCTTTCAACACATCATTCAATGTATTTGGATAATAAATTTTCCCGAAGTGCATAAGAAGATGGGGGCTAGTGATATTGCAGTCAACAACTGTAACCTTTTTCTGGTAATTGGTAAATAAAGTACTGAGGTTTGAAACTACAGTAGTCTTACCAACACCTCCCTTGCCAGACATCACTCCAATTATTCTCGTCAAATTATCACTGATTAATAGATATGATTGTTTTAAATTAAAGTTTTCTATAGAAAAAATACATCATTTTTATTAATATCATACAATTAAAAAATCAAAAAAGAAGTCGGTAAAGGTTTAATCTAATAAAATTCGTAACTTATTTCTACTACCTTAACAAAATATAATTTAAAGGTGTTTATATGGTTGTGAAGGTTGTTGTAAATGGAATTGGCACAATAGGAAAAAGAGTTGCCCACGCAATTAAACTTCAGGATGATATGAAGCTTTATGCAATTTCTACAAGATCTGCATCTCCAGCAGTAAGGACTGCACTTGAACCAGAAGGTCCACTTTATGGAACTAATCTTTACGCATGTTCACCTGAAAAACTTGAGGAGATGAAAAAGGCTGGTATGTATGTTAATGGATCATTAGAAGATCTCCTCGAAGAGGGTGAGGTTGATTTAGTTATAGACTGTGCTCCAGGCAAAATAGGAATTGAGAACAAGAAATTGTATGAGAAATATGGAGTAAAGGCTATATTTCAAGGAGGGGAAAAGGATAATATTGGTACAATGACCTTCAATTCATTCGTCAATTATGAGAAGGCATCTGAACATCAATTTGTTAGAGTTCCAAGCTGCAATACAACTTCGCTTATCAGGACTTTGCATACTTTATCCCAGTTGACTAAAATTGAAGAGGTTGATGTAGCAATAATCAGAAGGGCAAGTGATCCGCCAGATGATGAAGACGCTATGTGCAATTCAATAGAACCAACAATGCAAGTTCCATCACACCATGGATTGGATGTGAAAACAGTCCTCCCAAATATTGATATTAAAACAATGTCAGTAAAAGTTCCGACAACCTTAGCACATGTTCATATAGTCCATTGCGAAGTCAAAAAATTACCGACCGCAGATGAAATAAAGAAATTGTTTATCAAGACTCCGAGGATTACTGTTCTTAAGGCTGAACATGGTTATACATCAACTGCAAAAGTGATTGAAAGATATAGGGATTTATTAAGGCCGAGATATGATATGCCTGAAGTTGTGGTTTGGGACGAAACCATAAATGCAAAGGATGATGATGTCTTCTGGGCACACATGGTCCATCCAGAATCAATTATTGTTCCCGAGAATATTGATTGCATCAGGGCCATGTTTAATTTGGAGAAGGACAAAGACAAATCAATTAAGAAGACGGATAAATCGCTTGGGATATAAATTTTGGTGTTGATTTAGATAAAGGATTTTCAGACAATTGATGATTTTGATTTTAAGGGAAAAACGGTCATATTAAGGGTAGATATAAACTCTCCTGTATCTAAAAAAGGCAAAGTAGAAGTATCTGAAAGGATAATTGAATCATCAAAAACAGTTCGAGAACTTTCTGACAAAAAAGCAAGGGTTGTCATACTTGCACATCAGGGGAGAAATGGAGACCCAGATTTTGTTCATTTAAAACAGCATGCTAAAATTTTAACTAAATATTCCAAGAAAAAGGTCAAATTTGTGAATGATATCATTGGAAAAAAGGCTGTTAAAAAAATTAAAAAATTAAAAGATGGTGAAATTATTCTTCTAGATAATGTGAGGTTATTGGATGAAGAATCTGTAGAAAAAAAACCAGAAGAACATTCTAAAGGGCTGTTGGTTCAAACATTAGCTCCATTGGCTGATTTTTTTGTCAATGACGCTTTTTCTGCTTCCCATAGATCGCATGCTTCTTTGGTTGGATTTACTTCAATTATGCCTTCTTTGGTAGGGAGATCAACCGAAAATGAAATCAAATCAATAAGAGGAGTTATTGAAAAAATGAAAACCTCAAAACATGATACTTTTATTCTTGGTGGGGCAAAACCGGATGAACCTTTGAATATAATGGTTCATATGTTAAGTGAAGGGACTTTGGAAAAAGTACTAGTTTCTGGGGTAATAGGAAATTTATTCTTGATTGCTTATGGTTATGATCTTGGGAAACCAACAATGAAGTTGCTTAAACAAAATGGTTATCTAGACTACTTACCTCAAGTCAAAGAACTGTTAAAAAAATATAAGAGCAAAATAATAGTTCCGTTGGATGTATCCATAGAGGTGAACAAAAAAAGGAAAGAAATTCTTGTCGAAGAACTCCCAGTTGATTCACAAATAATGGATATAGGAACCAGAACTATTGAAAAATACACTGAAATAATAATGAAATCAAAGAATATTGTAATGAAAGGTCCTGCTGGTGTGTATGAAAAGAGGGGATTTGAAATGGGGACAAGAAAACTCTTGGAATCTATAAAAGCCTCAAAAGGAGTTTCATTAGTTGGTGGAGGACACACTCTAAGTGCACTAAATAACCTTAAGATTGATAAAAATGGTTTTTCTAATGTTAGCCTTGCTGGGGGAGCTTTGATTATATATCTATCTGGAAAGAAATTGCCAGCACTAGAAGCGCTCAGAAACTGTGTAAATAATGATGCCTCAATCAATAAAAGATGTTCGCCTAGGGAAATTGATTAATAACAAGCGGTTAATTTAAGTTTTTAGTTGGTTTGGTTTCTCTTCATTTTCTTTCTTTTCAATCGGAATTTTCTTCTTGAATAAGAAGCCAGAAGTTTTTTTCCTAAGCATTGGTAGATAAGACTTTCCATTTTCAAAAACTTCAAAACCTTTTGGTAATTGATTTGAAGCTCCATTAGGATCTTTTGAAAAATAGTATAATTTTCTCTTTCCTGTCTGTTTCATGTGGAGCCAAAATTTCTCCTTTTTCTTGTTAACATGTTCATACGGGCCAAATAAACTCATATTCTTTTTTTATTTTTTCAGATATTAAACTGTTTGTCCAGATTCCTGAGATTCTCTGAGAATTTTAGGCCTTTTCAGCTTCTCCTTGGACTTCTTAAACATATATAGTAAGACCAAAGCCAAAACAAGAACTAAAAATCCTAATAACTTTATCACATTTGACGCTTTTAAAAAAACTAACTTCGGAATATTTATGACAGCAAAAGACATCATCAAATCCTGAAGGTCAAAGCGTATTTCCTGAAGTTTTTGGTATGCATCGTGATATTTTTCTGTATTGTAATACTCTTCAGCTAAATCCAGATCTAATTTTATTATTTCTAGCTTGCTTTGTATCTCAGAAACTCTAATTCCATTGCTCATAGCATCAGAAATTTCATTTTCAAACTCTGCAATTATGAATTTATAATTTGTTATAATTTGGTAAACCATATCTTTTAGTTTGATATCACTGACATTTACTATGATTTTCCTTGCGACTTGTATCTCATTTGAAGAAAACTCAATATCCAATGGGTAAATATCTGGCTTGGTGTCAAAAGGTACTTTAACTGACAGCATAAATATAGAAGACTTATTCGGAGGAAAAGTAGTCAAAATTTTTGGGAAGATATCCGCTTCTATTTTATCAGTATATATGGTAATTTTAAGTGAATGCAGAGTCGAATTCCCAATGTTATTTAATTTTATATATGTTACAATTGTTTCACCTTTTGGGATATTTAACTCATTTGGTGCGTCAATGCTTAACTTATGCTCATAATATTTTACTCTTATTGCTCCCGCCCTTCCTTTAATAGCGTCAGATTCAGAAACATAGTATTCTGTGGATGATACCCCAGATTGGGTGGTTTGCTCTGTAACTCCTTGAGTTCCTGTTGTCTGATTAGAAGTTTCGGATTGCCTGACAATAAAGGTTCCCCATGTTTCCATTCTCTTAGTGTCAGCATAAGATACCCTTAATTGTATATAATAAACCCCATAATCTGGGGGAAGGTAAATAACCTTAAAAGATTTTCTGTCTCCAGGCCTTAACTCCGTTAGCGCATCGTAATAATATGCAAGTTGGTCTAGTGTTGAATTTTTAATGAAAACTTCTATTCTTTCATCATAAGTGGTGCTGCCAGAATTCTGGATTTCTATAGTTATGTTTGTGATATTTCCAATTTCTGGGTAAACTGGGTAATCAAAAGCTGTGGTCCTGATTTTTGTCCTTAACCTTATGCTAACAGAAAATGTGTTTGAAGCCCAACCGGTTATCGACTCTTCAAATATATTCCACAAAAAAAACAGTGATAGGAAAAAAATTAATAACAGGGTTAAACCCTTTTTTGATTTAAGATTATCAAGCATATTTATATATCACCAACGAGACTAATAATATTCCCACAAATGACAATATTATTATTAGAATTGGGTTTGTTAAAAACCAAGGAGTTCCAGAAATCACTTTACCTGTGAGTGGATTAAGGTCTTTATTTGATTCATTTTGAAGACTTAAAGATGAATTATTGTTAATGTTGATTTCTTGGAGACTAGTCTCATTTGTTTGTGTTTTATTTTTTGACTCTTTATTAGGCTGGCCCGATGAACCAATCGATGCCAAATTACTACTCAAAGTCTTTTCGGAATTTCCTATGACCTTTAATCTAAAGTTAATGTCGGTCTCTTGTGAGGTTGATATTTCATTTCCGTGGTTGTATGTTCTTGCTCTAAAACTCAAATCATAATTTCCTGGTTTTGCACCTCCCGGGGCATCAATTCTTATTTTTATATGCGATGGTTTTATTACCCCAACACCCGGTAAATTTATATATTTACCCCCATCAAAGGGGGGTTCTGCTGGTTTTATTTTTTCCAGGAGAAAATTGTTTGGTTCTATTGAGACACCCCAACCGTCAGGAACGGTGTTTTTGGAAATTTTAATTGTGTAAGAGTCCTCGCCAGAATTCCAAAACAGAACCTCGAAGCTTGTTGAGTCCCCAGCCTTTATACTATCAGAATCCTTTTCAATAAAACTTCCTAAACTTACAGAATAAGTAGCTGGTAATAGTATAGAAATCAGCATAAACAAAACCTGAATTTTCTTTGTTATCGTTTTCATTTTTTTAAAACCTCACGGCGTATCATTTGTCTTAAAAATTATGCTGCCATTGTATGTTCCTTTCTGGGTAGGGGGAAGGTCAAGCCAATAATATGTTGTTATATTTGTGTTCTTTTCCATATCAGAATAAACTAACACATAATCATAATTTAAATGTGTTGAAGAAGTGGACCCTGACACATTCCAAGTTATATTTCCAACACCTATAAGGGAATTATATGTTTTATTTTCAAAATCAGTACCTTTTATCCATAGGTCTGATATACAAGACCATTGATTAGAAGAAATGTTATAAATTTTATTTGGGTTACCCTCTGCAGGATTTTCTAATGTATTAGGATTCATGTTCCCAAAGTTAATAAAATCCCAATTAACTGAGATTTCATTAATGCATTCAAGAATTGTTATTGTTGAATTACTTGTATGGTTATCCTGTATTAGCTCTTGGGTTGAATTGAAAAGAGCGCCTATTTTCCAGTCTGTATCTA